>Ga0209211_10006031_pt1 | contig 17796 bp, 15 predicted proteins | sample RifGroA2_FD_183992 | JGI IMG/M metagenome (GOLD analysis project Ga0209211, IMG submission 183992) | Groundwater microbial communities from Rifle, Colorado, USA - Groundwater A2 (SPAdes) (version 2) | ecosystem: Environmental > Aquatic > Deep subsurface > Groundwater | place: Rifle, Colorado... | reverse complement strand
TGCAGGTCGACGGCAAGAAATCGCGGACTGGTATCGATGTGTTTGTAACGCGCCATTTGCTTCTCCAAAATATCACTCCGCAATTCGACCTTGATATTTATTTTGGTTCCCGGCACGATGCGGTTATGAAGATACTTTTTCTACAGCCTCGTTAGTCTTCGCCGGAAACAGAGCGCGAGATGTTATTTCGCTATCTGCTTCTCACGGATTTCGTCCAGAGTTTTGCAGTCGATACACAAAGTGGCGGTCGGCCTTGCTTCCAAACGATTCAAACCGATCTCGATACCGCATTTATCGCAGTAACCGTAATCTCCCGCATTGATTTTGGCGAGCATTTCGTCGATTCTTTTGATGAGCTTGCCTTCACGGTCGCGGTTGCGCAGCTCCAGACTTACGTCGGATTCCTGCGTGGCGCGGTCGTTGGGGTCGGCAAATATGGTCGCTTCGTCCTGCATGGTATGCACGGTGCGGTCAATATCCTCACCCAGCCCAGCCTTGATATTGTTTAATACCTCACGAAAATGGTCGAGTTGCTTGGGGTTCATGTAGGCCTCGCCCTTCTTGACTTTGTAGGGAGCGACGGGTTTTTGTAGCTGTACCGGCATTGCATTTCTCCAACGGGATAAAATAAAGTTCGCTTTAATACCAGAAAGCGCTTGTACATGCAAATAAATAAGTGGCTTTTGCAGAGGTTTCCGGCTAACGGTCATGGCAAGCACGCCACTCCTGATTATGAAACTTGCCATGCCCGTTACCCCCTATCCAACTTTCCCCCGCAAGCGGGAGAAAGGGCAAACGAAGCGCTACGCGAATTTCGTTAATTGGCGGCGAGTAGCAGGAACAGGCTCGGGCGTTTGTTCAGTTGCGGCATGGGCTGCGATTTCCATTGCGCGATGGAGTGTGTCCGTATTGACTCACCGGGCAAAGTGAGGTCGGTGGCGATGCACAGCAGCGTTTGCGGGCGACAGTGGGCGAGCAGGGCTTTGAACATTTTTTCGTTGCGGTACGGCGTTTCGATAAATAGCTGGGTTTGCTTGCGTTTTGCCGATTCGGTTTCCAGCGCCGCAATCGTCTTGTTTTTTGCTGCTTCTTCGATCGGCAGATAGCCGTGGAAGGCGAAGCACTGACCATTTAACCCGGAAGCCATTAATGCCAGCAAGATGGAAGAGGGGCCGACCAGCGGCACGACCCGGATGCCGTTGCGGTGTGCCAGGCTAACTAAATCTGCGCCGGGGTCGGCAATGCCTGGGCAGCCCGCTTCGGAAATGATGCCTACATCATGACCGGCCAGCAGTGGGGCGAGCAATTCCGCTAAATCTTTAGGCGCGGTGTGTTCGTTGAGCGTGGCGAAATGCAGCGACTGGATTGGCTGTTCGGGTTTGAGCGCAGAAAGGAATTGCCGCGCAGTCTTGGGTTGCTCTACCACGAAATGGCTTAGTTTGCGCGCAATATCGATGACATGCTGCGGCAACACCTGCCCGGCGGGTGTGTCGCCCAGCGTACAGGGAATCAGATAAAGCGTGCCGGAGGTATTGGTCATGATTATTTCAGTTCCAGGTAGGGGTGCGATTCATCGCGCCCAGATTTATTCATGTAACAGAAGGGCGTGATGAATCACGCCCCTACAATAGATTGTGAAATAAAATCAAAATAGCCGCATGTTTTCGCGGCGCAGCATTCCGATCAGCAAGATCAGCGGTAGACCGACCAACGCATTTGGGTCGTCGCCGGTCATTTTGCTCATCAGCGCGATGCCCAGCCCTTCGGATTTCGCGCTGCCCGCGCAGTGGTAGGGTTGTTCCTTGAGCAGATAGCCCTCGATCTCGGCGTCGCTGAGGTCGCGTAGCGTGACGTAATTTTCCGCGACTTCGGTTTGCATGTTGCCAGTCTTGCTGTTCAGCAGCGCCAGCGCAGTATAGAAACAGGTGGTCTTGCCGCGCATCGCGCGCAGTTGTTCGACCGCGTTGTCGTGGGCGAGCGGCTTGCCGAGTTGCCTGCCTTCCAGCAGCGCGACCTGATCGGAGCCGATAATCAGCGCATCGGGGTATTTGGGCGCTACGGCACGGGCTTTCATCTGTGCAAGGCGCGCCGAGGTGGCGCGTGCCGATTCGCCCTGCAGTGCAGTTTCATCCACATCGGGTGCAGCGGTCTCAAAAGGGAGTTGTAGCCGCTTGAGAAGTTCGCTGCGGTAAATGGAGGTGGAGGCCAGGACAAGCAACCGAGACTTCAAGGGGTGTTCTCCATACCTGATAGACAAATTCAGAACAGTTCGACGTCGTCGGAATGATCCTTCATCTGGGTCATGAATTTTTCTAGCGCATCTTTGACTGCCATGCCACCAAGAACGGCATCGAACATTTCGATCTCCTCGCGCATCGAATATTTTGAACGGATTTTCTCTTGTAGTGCGGCCCATTCGTAGGGGTTGTTAAGGCGCGAGCTATCATTTATCAAGGTGGAAAGGGAAGCCAGGCTATGATTCACATGTGAGAGGCGTTGCACCAGTTTATCGTAGAACTGAAAAGCGATGATTGCCTTACGCACCATGCCGGAGACATTTTCAGTGGCGCCCAGCAAGCTGGCTTTGGTATCACTCAATTCTCCTTTGTCAGGCAACGCCGCAACCGTATCGTTGATCATGCGCATATAGCCTGCCATCGTGGTGAATACGTCGGTTAACACTTCGACCGAACTGCTGCTGTCTTTCATCGCGGCTTCAATTTGACCGGCGGATAGTTCGATCATCAGCACTGTTTTTCGTGCCTGGCTCAAATCTATATCCGGTGTGAGCGCTTGAGTGTCATGCGGATTATCTGTGCTGTTTGTCATCGTGATCCCCTGTCAGGAAGTTGCTGTGCGATTGGTGCGTCGGTAGCTATGCCGGGCAGGCGAGTTCCTACCCGCTATTTATTAATCGTTTATCCGTCCGGCACTGGCACGGGATGACACCCTGAAAATCAGAACCCCATCGAGGCGAGCAAATCGTCCACTTCGTCTTGTCCATTTACGCAATCCAGCTTGGTATTCATTGCGGGACCCGAGGTCAGGCCTTTGCTTGAGATGAGCGAATCCTTGTTGTCAGGGGCATATTCCCGCAGGATATCGAGCAGGATGGTTTCGATTTCCTCTGCGGCACCCAGAATTTTATGGATCATCTGCCCGGCGACATCGCGAAACTCCTGCGCTTCCATAATCAGCAGCAAGTTGTGGTGCAAAGCTTCTTCCGCAGTGGCTATTTCTCCCAGATGAGAGATGGTTTTCTGAACCAGTGCATGGTGTGCTAGGTCTTCCGCTTTTGACAGTTGTTTGGCCATGCGGGCACAGGATTTGCGGGTAGTTTCGGTGAGCGGTAATGAGTTTTCCACGGCACTGAGCGTTTTTTCCGAGGCCTCATGCATGGTCTGGTCGATGAAATTCAGGCGCGCGCGCGCGTCCGGCATGGTCGAGGCGCTTTGCTGCAAGCCCTTGGCATGGCCAAGTTCCTTGAGCAAACGATGCAGCCGTGCAGCGGCGCGACCAATGTCAGATATTTTCTTTTCCGAGAGTTTGGTGCTTGTTTTACGCGTGACCATCTGTCATCTCCCAATAGTTGGGTCGAATAATAACAAAATCAGGCAAGGACGGGTGCATTCAAAAGTGGTGGCCAATCAAGGTTTGCCGAAGAATCAACGATTTTTTGGAGCGCGGGTATCCTGCCCGCATTGCAATCATGGCTTCACCGTTGCTTGTCACAGGGGGGCTATGTAAACCTGCGGGCAGGATGCCAGCGCTCCCAGAAAAGGCAACCACCTTGACCACCACTTTCGAATGCACCCGGTAACGATAGCGCAGTCGCCGATAGGGATTGTTCACCGCTTTGGCTTTAATTATCCTCCGCACAACACCTGCAACGATTTTCAAAAAGGTTATATGGCGAGCTCCCTATACGCCTTCTCCAGTTTTGTGGCGAATGATTCGCTTTGCATATTGCTGCAATACACCATGGTTACAACCCAGTCCCGGCGGTCAAATCCGATCAGCTCATTGAATGTGATTGCCCCTTCATGGTTTGCATCGTCACTATCCTGTCTGATGCCCATGCGGTCTAAAGCCATGGGTATCTGATTTAACCGGAGATGCTGTTCCGGATTCAGCAGCACCGCTTCGAAATCCAGTATGTAATTGCGCAACTCCAGCAAGCTGGTAGTGGACTGGATGCCGGTTATTATTTTCGATAGCTCCTCTTCCAGGGCGGGCCGTGCTTGCGCATCGGCCGTGCGCAAGCGGGCGATCAACGCATCCTTTTGTTGCAACTGTGCCTGTTTGTCCTGCTTGCGGGCATCCACCCGTTTTTTCACCTTGCGTGCCAGACTGTCGAAAAAACTCCATGCAACCTGATCCCTTGATTGTTCCTCGCTTTGCGCGGGATCCTCAAGGGTATGGCTGGTGAAATACACCACTTTTTGAATCACGTCACGCTGTATTGTTTGGCCCGACAACTCCATTCCAACCACGGTTTTTTCAAAGCGCCGCATGCCCATCAACGCGTATAGCTCATTGGTGGAAGAAAACTCCTGATAATGATCCTGCAAGGCACGGCTGGCGCTGAATGCGTCCTGAATAAAATCTATGGACGGGAACAGGGCATGGACAAAGGGATCTCTGGCATATGACTCGCGGTTGATCGCAACCGGGCCGGGTATGCTGGCCGCAAGGTTGCGGGCGTATTCCAGCGCAGTTATGACGGGTTTGCGGTAAATTTCAGGATATCCGCTTGTTTGCTTGAGCAGGGGCTCCACCGCTAAGGCAGCTCGTTCGATGGCTGGCAGCAAGCCGGGGGTATCTCCCTCGCGATCATGTCCGAACAAGTACCCCAGCATTCCCATTGCGTCCTATCCTCTGAACCATAAACAGCGGTTGTTTGCCAAGTATACCCGCTTGTTTATACTCACAACAATCTAGGCAATGCAAGGCTTATGGGCTGCGACAGCACGGGCAAAGCCTGATAGAATCGCACCCTCAGAATTCTTGATCAACTTTAAAATTGTTTGGAGAAAAAAGCATGGCTGTTGAACGTACCCTGTCGATTATCAAACCCGATGCAGTTGCCAAAAATGTCATCGGCCAGATTTACACTCGTTTTGAGAATGCCGGCCTGAAAATTGTGGCTGCACGCATGACGCAATTGTCGCGCGCCGAAGCGGAAGGTTTTTATGCGGTGCACCGCGCACGCCCGTTTTTCAACGATCTGGTTAATTTTATGATTTCCGGCCCGGTGATGATCCAGGCGCTGGAAGGCGAAGGCGCAATTCTGAAGAATCGCGACCTGATGGGCGCGACCGATCCGAAGAAGGCCGACAAGGGCACCATCCGCGCTGATTTTGCCGATAGCATCGATGCAAATGCGGTGCATGGTTCCGATGCGCCTGAAACAGCTGCCGTGGAAATCGCATATTTCTTCCCTGCGATGAATGTGTATTCCCGTTAAGTAGCCACCTGGATGCAGCAAAACCTTCTCAACTTTGATGCGCATGCGTTGGCTGGCTATCTCGCGGAAATGGGCGAAAAACCTTTCCGTGCGCGCCAGTTGATGCGCTGGATTTACAAAGCAGGGGAGTCCGATTTCGCCGCGATGACCGACATCGCGGCATCGTTGCGCGGCAAGCTCGCGCTACGCGCATCCGTCACCGCACCGGACATCATGCGCGAAGAGCTATCCAGCGATGGCACACGCAAGTGGCTGCTGAATGTCGGCACCGGTAATGCCGTTGAAGCGGTGTATATTCCCGTAGGCGACCACGAAAATTCTGCTGCTGACGTGGAGGGTAGAGATGCGATTGCTGGCATCACCCCCGCTGGACAATCCCGCTTCGCGGAGTCCTTGTCCCGCACCCCGGTGCGCCCCCGCGGCACACTGTGTGTTTCCACACAGGCCGGATGCACACTGGATTGCGCGTTTTGCTCGACCGGCAAGCAGGGCTTCAATCGCAACCTGTCGGTGGCCGAGATCATCGGACAGCTGTGGTGGGCAAACCAGCAGCTTGGCAAGGATGACGATGGCAACTGGAAAATCAGCAATGTGGTGTTGATGGGTATGGGTGAGCCGTTGTTGAATTTTGACAATACTGTGAGTGCGTTGCGCCTGATGCTGGACGATCACGCTTATGGTTTGTCGCGTCGTCGCGTGACGGTATCCACTTCCGGTATCTTACCTGCGATGGACAGGTTGCGCGAGGAATGCCCGGTAGCTCTGGCGGTATCGCTGCACGCGCCGAACGACAAGTTGCGCGACATGCTGATGCCGGTCAACCGGAAGTATCCGCTCAAGGAGTTATTGGCGGCTTGCCTGCGTTATCTGGAAAAAGCACCGCGCGACTTCATTACCTTTGAATATGTGCTGCTGGATGGGGTGAATGACAGCGTGCAGCAAGCGCGCGAACTAGTGCATCTGGTGCGCGAAGTGCCATGCAAATTTAACCTCATTCCATTTAACCCGTTCCCGCAAACCCATTATCGGCGTTCCACCCCGGAAGCGGTTCGCCGCTTTCGCGATGTGTTGATGGAGGCGGATATTGTGACCACCACGCGCAAGACGCGCGGCGACGATATTGCTGCGGCGTGCGGACAATTGGCCGGTTTGGTGCAGGATAAAACTAGGCGAACCATGCAACATTTAGCCGAGGTGCATTATGAGTAGACCGATCATCGTTACGTTTTTTTTGATTGCTCTGGCAGGTTGTGGCGCACCATCCGGGGGGCAGCAGGCCGCACCGGATCAACTTAACAGCCGCGCCCGCACAAGCGCGAAATTGCATACTGAATTGGCGGGTTCATATTACGGGCGCATGCAGCTCGGTGTCGCGCTGGGCGAAATAGACAAGGCGTTGCAGGCCGATCAGAACTATGCGCCAGCCTATAATATGCGTGGCCTGATTCACATGGATTTGCGCGAGTATAAGGGAGCCGAGGAGGATTTTCAGCAAAGTTTGCGTCTCGATAAGAGCGATTCAGAAACGCATAATAACTATGGCTGGTTTTTGTGTCAGCAAGGCAGGGAGGTAGAGTCTATTTCACATTTTATGGCGGCCTTGAAAAACCCCTTGTATAGAACACCGGAGCGCGCTTACCTGAATGCGGGGCTGTGCTCCAAAAAAGCAGGCAACAACAAGGATGCCGAAGAATTCTTGCGGCGTGCGTTGCTGTTGCAACCCGGTTTGTCGCAAGCGTTGCTGGCGATGGCCGAGTTGAGCTTTGCCAATGGGGATTACACCGCCGCAAAGAAACATTTTGCGATATTTTCGGAAAAATCCGACAATCTGACAGCGGAGCAGCTCTGGCTGGCGGTGCGCATCGAGAGAAAGATTGGAGACCGCAACTCCGAGGCCAGTTATGGTATGCGGCTGCGCAAGAATTTCCCCGATTCACGCGAAACCAAGTTGCTTACGCATGGGGAATAACCCCGGTTTCGGCAGATGGCCGTTGACCGCTCTATTGAATTTTAATGCCATGCTATTAATAAATTTTATGTTTATCTATTCGGCGAGTGCAATGTGCTCTCTCTATCCGCAGGAGCCAGGATGATGGAGCAAGCTCCCGAAAATAATGCCGGACAAGACGATAGCTCTGTCGCGGCAACGGTGGTGTCGTTGGGGAAAATGTTACGCGAAGCGCGTGAGCTTGCCGGCCTGAGTGTGGCGGATGTGGCTAACCAGATCAAGTTTGCACCGCGCCAAATTGAAGCGCTTGAAGCGGACGATTTTCAGAATTTGCCTGAAATGACCTTTGTGCGCGGCTTCGTGCGCAGTTATGCCAAGATTTTGAATCAGGACGCGCAGCCGTTGCTGGCGGCTCTGCCGCAGGCGGATGCAACCACGATGCCGTTGACACCGGTCTCCGTCGAAGTGCCATTTCCTGTTGCGTCTTCCCCGCAACGGCAAAATCTGATCCTGCTGGGGGCCGCGTTGCTGTTGGCGGTGCTGGTTGTCGCGTTCGCGGTGTGGCATTACACGACACCAATTGCACAACCGGAAGTGGCGCAAGTCGAAACCCCGGTTTTGTTGCCCTCAAAAATGCAAATCATATCGGCATCACCGGTTCTTGAATCGGGCACAATCGCGCCGCTTGCCGCACCGGCGGTGCGGCCTGCATTGGTGGTGGCGCAAGCTTTGGCTCCGGCAGCAAAGCCATTAACTTCTCAATCACGCGATGTGCCGCTTGTTGTGGGTGGAAAGCCCGAAGTTTTATTGCAATCTCAGCCAACAAAAATTACGGCTCAATCCGGCATCGTGCCACAAACTCAGCCAGCAAAAACTGCGCCCCAGCCAAACTCGCAAACCGCAGTGCTGCGTCTCACATTCGATGAAGATTCCTGGGTGGAGATCAAGGGCAAGGATGACATAATACTATCGTCGCAGGTCAATTTGCGCGGCAGCGAGTTGCGCCTGAGCGGCCAAGCGCCATTCTCGCTGGTGATCGGTCATGCGGCATCGGTACACTTGTACCACAAGGGCAAACAGGTGGATTTGACGCCGCATACCAGTTCTTCAAGCGAAGTGGCGCGGCTGACGTTGGAATGAAGGCGCTGGAATAAATATGAGTGAAGTCGTTATCAGGCACCACCCGTCGCAACGCGTATCGATCGACAAGGTGATGCTGGGCGGCGGCGCACCGGTCGTGGTGCAGTCCATGACCAACACTGATACTGCCGATGTTGAAGCGACCACGCGACAGGTCTATGAATTGGCCGAAGCCGGTTCGGAACTGGTGCGCATCACGGTGAATACCCCGGAGGCTGCCGCTGCTGTACCGCAGATACGCTCGCGGCTGGACAGTATGGGTTGCGGCGTGCCGCTGATCGGCGATTTTCATTACAACGGGCATCGTCTGCTGACCGAATTTCCGGATTGCGCGCAGGTGCTGGCGAAATACCGCATCAACCCTGGCAATGTCGGGCGCAACCGCAGCGACGAGGAGCCGTTTTCTATCATGATCGCGGCTGCCGTGCGTTACGCCAAGCCGGTACGCATCGGCGTGAATTGGGGCAGCCTCGACCAGAATTTGGTGGTGCGCATGATGGACGAGAATTCGCGTCTCGCCGAGCCAAAAGATGTGCGCGAAGTGACGCGTGCCGCGCTGATCGCCTCCGCGCTGCAAAGCGCGCAGCGCGCCGAACAGCTCGGCTTGGCGCATGACCGCATCGTGCTGTCCTGCAAGGTCAGCGAGGTGCAGGATTTGATCGCGGTGTACCGCACGCTGGCGCAGCAATGCGACTATGCGCTGCATCTCGGCCTGACCGAAGCGGGCATGGGATCGAAAGGTATCGTCGCTTCCACGGCAGCGCTCGCGGTGCTGTTGCAGGAAGGTATTGGCGACACGATTCGCGTATCTCTGACGCCGGAACCGGGCGGGTCGCGCACCCAGGAAGTGGTGGTGGCGCAGGAGATATTGCAGACCATGGGCATGCGCGCATTTGCGCCGATGGTCACTGCCTGCCCCGGCTGCGGGCGCACCACCAGCACCGTGTTTCAGGAGCTGGCACAGAGCATCCAGGCTCACCTACGCGGCCAGATGCCAGTGTGGCGTGCGCAATACGAAGGCGTTGAAGGGATGAACGTCGCGGTGATGGGCTGTATTGTCAATGGCCCCGGCGAAAGCAAAATGGCGAACATCGGCATCAGCCTGCCGGGCACCGGCGAGACTCCCGCCGCGCCAGTATTTATCGACGGCGAGAAGGCGATGACGTTGCGCGGCGATAACATCGCGACGGAATTTACCCGGATTGTGGATGAGTATGTGGCGCGCAAGTATGTGAGACACGCCGGGATTGAAGAGTAAAAGATGCTTTGTCCACGAAAAACACGAAATACGCGAAATCAAGCAAATGTGTTCGATGTATTTCGTGCTTTTCGTGTCTTTCGTGGACAGTTCTGTTATCAGGTTAAATGATGAGCGACAGCAATACACTACAAGCCGTGCGCGGCATGAACGACATCCTGCCGGACGAGGCAGAGCTTTGGCTGTGGTTTGAGGATGTGGTGCGCGATTGGCTGCACAGCTACGGCTACCGCAACATCCGCATGCCGTTGGTCGAACCGACCGCGTTGTTCAAACGCGCCATCGGCGAGGCGACCGATATTGTCGAGAAGGAAATGTATAGTTTTGCAGATGCGCTGAACGGCGATCTGCTCACGTTGCGCCCGGAAGGCACGGCTTCCTGCGTCCGTGCGGTGCTGCAACACAATTTGCTGTATAACGCGCCGCAGCGGTTGTATTACAGTGGGCAAATGTTTCGTCATGAGCGCCCGCAGAAGGGGCGCTACCGCCAGTTTCATCAGGTCGGTGTGGAAGCGCTGGGTTTTGCCGGGCCGGACATCGACGCCGAACAGATTTTGATGTGCGCGCGGCTGTGGCGCAAACTCGGGCTGTGCGATGTTGCGCTGCAACTGAACACCTTGGGCGATGCGGTTTCGCGGCATCGTCACCGCGCCAAGCTGATCGCTTATTTCGAGCAGCACCGGGACATGCTGGATGCCGATGCCACGCGCCGCCTGCACAGCAACCCGCTGCGCATTCTGGACAGCAAGAACCCGGCGATGCAGGAGTTGATCACTGCCGCACCCAGACTGGCAGATGAGCTGGAAGAGGACGCGCTCAGACATTTTGACGAAGTGCAGGCGATATTGAAGCGGCACGATGTGGCGTTCGAGATCAACCCGCATCTGGTACGCGGGCTGGACTATTACAACCGCACCGTGTTCGAGTGGGTGACCACACGACTCGGCGCGCAGGGCACGATTTGCGCCGGTGGGCGCTATGATGGTTTAGTTGAACAGGTTGGCGGCAAACCGGCGCCTGCGACCGGTTTTGCGATGGGTGTGGAGCGGTTGCTGGCACTGTTGCAAGAAGACGGTATGGCGCTGCCCAAATCGGTGGTGGATGTGTATGTGGTGCATCAGGGCGAGCTGGCCAGCCGGTTGGCCAGCCAAGTGGCTGAACAGTTGCGCGACAGCAAGCTGCGTGTGCTGCTGCATTGCGGCGGCGGCAGTTTCAAATCGCAAATGAAAAAGGCTGATGCCAGCGGCGCGCTTGTGGCGGTGGTCATCGGCGACGACGAAGCGCAGGCCAACGAGATCAGCGTGAAGCCGATGCAGGGCGGCGAACAGGTGCGGGTGAGCGTGCAGAATCTCATTGCGGCAATTAATCAAATTATCGGGTAGGAGTAAAAAATGGCAGTATTGGACTTGCAGGAACAGGAACAGATCGACGCGCTCAAGGCGTGGTGGAAGGATAACGGCACCAGGTTGCTTGGCTTGTTGCTGGTCGTGACCGTCGTGTTTGGCGGCTGGCGCGGCTGGCAGTATTACCAGCACCAGCAATCCGGCGAAGCGGCTACCCTTTACGCGGGAGTCATCAAGCAATTGGAAAGCAACGATACCAAGCGCATCAACGATGCCGCAGCAGCAGTGATGGATAAATACGCTTCTACTCCATATGCACCGCGCGCCGCATTGTTGGCGGCGCAGGTCAATGAACGAAGCAAGGATGCGGCGCGCGCCAAAACGCAATTGCAATGGGTCATCGATCACGCCGCAGAAGGCGGGCTTAAGGATGTGGCGCGGCTACGTTTGGCCGCACTGCTGCTGGACGAAAAAAATTATGCGGACGCGTTGACGCTGTTGGAGACCAAACATCCGGCTTCGTTTGACGGATTGCATGCCGATTTGAGAGGGGATGTACTGAGCGCGCAGGGCAAGGCGGCAGAGGCCAGGGCAGCTTACCAGTTGGCATATGACAAGACCGATACCAAAAGTATGTACCGCAATCTGATCCAGATGAAAATGGATGCAACCGGAGAAGTAAAATGAGGCTGGCGCATCTATCTCTTCGACGTTGCTCAGGGCTGGTGTTGTTGGCGGCCTTGTTCGCACTGGGCGGCTGCTCGACCATAAAATCAACCGCAAAAGACTGGTTCGGCAGCAAGAATGAGGGAGATCCCGCCAAGTTGGTGAAATTCGGTGAGAAAGCCAAGTTCGAGGTGCGCTGGCAAACCGATATCGGCGATTCGGGAGCGAATTTTCTGCAACCCGCGCTGGTCAAGGATGCGATCTATGGTGTATCGGGCAAGGGTACGCTGACGCGTCTGGATCGCGCCACCGGCAAGCCGGTGTGGCGCATCGAAAGCGGCATCACGGTCAGCGGCGGCGTGGGTAGCGGCGAAGGCTTGGCGCTCATCGGCAGCGACAAGGGCGATGTGCTGGCTTACGGCGAAGATGGCAAACTGCGCTGGAAAAGCAAAGTATCCAGCGAAGTGCTGAGTGCACCACAAGCGGCGGATGGCGTAGTGATCGTACGCAGCGGCGACGGGCGCATTACCGGATTGAATGCCACAGATGGCAAGCGCGTGTGGTTATATGAGCGTAGCACACCGGCGCTGGTGGTACGCAGCCATGCCGGGGTAACGTTGCAGCGCGGTGTGGCGTTCGCCGGATTCGCCGGCGGGAAGTTGGCTGCGCTGAAAATCAAGGATGGTTTCGTGCTGTGGGAAGCTTCTGTGTCGCAACCGCGCGGCAATACCGAGCTGGAGCGTATCAGCGACATTACCAGCAATCCGGTAGCGGATGACGAGCAAGTCTGCGCCATCGCGTTTCAGGGGCGCGTGGCATGTTACGACATCGCGCAAGGCAGCCCGTTGTGGAACCGCGATATTTCCAGCGATAAGGGCATGATGCTATTGCGCAAATACTTGTATCTCAGCGACGCGAATGGATCGGTCATCGCTTTGGATAAGACCAGCGGCAGCACGTTATGGAAGAATGAACAATTGCATATGCGCGATACCACCGTGCCTTATGCATTGGGCGATCATGTCGTGGTCGGTGATTTCGAAGGCTATCTGCATGGCTTGAGCCGGGACGATGGCGGTTTTGCCGCGCGCATCAAACTAGACGGCAGCGGTATTCGAGCCGCCCCGGTCGGGCTGGATGACGGTTTTCTGGTGCTGACGCGCGGCGGCGGACTGTATTCGTTGTCGATACGTTAAGCGGGATTGTGGGGACTAGAGGTTAGGGACTGGAAAAAATCATAGCCCCTGGCTTCTAGTGCGTAGGTTGGGCAAAGCGTAGCGTGCCCAACAAACGAAGGTATCACTATCGATGTTGGGCACGCTACGCTTTGCCCAACCTACGAGAAAACAACTTCTTTTTTTGGTTCCGGCTCGTCCGGCTTAGGTTAAACGGAAATTCACATAATGTTGCCCACACTTGTTTTAGTTGGTCGTCCGAACGTGGGCAAGTCCACCTTGTTCAATCGCCTTACGCGCAGCCGCGACGCGCTGGTCGCCGATTTGCCGGGGCTGACCCGCGATCGCCATTACGGGCGCGGCAGGGTAGGGGATCGGCCCTATCTGGTGGTGGATACCGGCGGGCTGGAGCCGGTCGCCAAAGACGGCATCATGTTCGAGATGGCCAGGCAAAGCCGCCAGGCGGTAGACGAGGCAGATATGGTGTTGTTTCTGGTCGATGGTCGCGCCGGGTGCACGCCGCAGGATGCGATTATCGCCGGGCAATTGCGCAAGACCGGCAAGCCGGTACTGCTGCTGGTCAACAAGGCTGAGGGGATGCAGCACGCCAAGGTGGCCGCTGATTTTTTCGAGCTGGGCTTGGGTGAGCCGTTACCGATCTCCTCGGCGCATGGCGACAACGTGACCGAAGTGGTCGAGCTTGCGCTGGAGAATTTCCCGCTTGAAGCCGAAGAAGAATCCAGCCATGAACATCCGCCGAAGATCGCCATCGTCGGTCGCCCGAATGTCGGCAAATCCACATTGGTAAACGCGATCCTCGGCGAGCAGCGCGTGATCGCGTTTGATCAGCCGGGCACCACGCGCGACAGCATCTATATCGACTTCGAGCGCGACGGCAAGCAATACACCATTATCGACACGGCAGGCGTGCGCAGGCGCGGCAAAGTGGAGGAGGCGGTGGAGAAGTTTTCCGTGATCAAGACCATGCAGGCCATCGAAGATGCCAACGTGGTGGTGCTGGTGGTGGACGCGCGCGACCAGATCACCGAACAGGATGCGCATGTCGCCGATTTCGTGTTGCAGGCGGGGCGTGCGCTGGTGCTGGCGGTCAATAAATGGGACGGGCTTGATGACCATCAGCGCGACATGGTGAAGAACGATATCGAGCGCAAGCTGCATTTCCTTGGTTTCGCCAAACGCCATTACATCTCCGCTCTAAACGGCAACGGCATCGCGAACGTGTTGAAATCGGTGAACGAAGCCTACGCCGCCGCGATGGCGAAACTTTCCACGCCGAAACTCACCCGCGCGCTGATCGCCGCGCTGGAAAAACAGGCGCCGCCCAAGAGCGGGCGCTTCACGCCCAAGATGCGCTACGCCCATCAGGGCGGCAGCAATCCGCCGTTGATTGTAATTCACGGTAGCGGTCTTGATGACGTGCCTGCCAGCTACTCACGCTATCTGGAACGCACCTTCTGTGAAATCTTCAAGCTGCAAGGCACCCCGATGAGGATTCAATACAACTCCAGCAAAAATCCGTTCGAGGGAAAAAAGCCCAAGCCGCTCACCGAGGCCGAGCAGCGCAAGGCGCATCGCGCCCGGATACGCGGCCGCAAGCTATATGGATAAACGCGGATTAAATCACCCGTTCGCCCTGAGCTTGTCGAAGGGTTGGCGGTACCAATTGATTGTTATAGATTTAATCCGATCATGGTTCGACAAGCTCACCACGAACGGATTAAATCTGCGTTTCCTTAGCCATGTCACTCTCACAGGAATAATGCAGGGTGGATTCATGCGCCAATGGTAATGGTGTATGGAATGCACCCTACAAAATCATTATTGTCCGTAACGCAAATTAGAATTACCTATGTCACTTTCACAGTCTTATAGCGTCAAGGAAGTCATTCACTGGTACGACCAGAGCGAAATTCAGAAAGCCAAGGCTTACCTGAATTCGATCAGCCATCTGGAAATTAAACCTGACAAAATTACCGCACAGGTCAAGGGGACATCGCCGCGCCCTTATTTTGTGGAGATATTTTTCGATACCGACAAGGTTGGTAATTTGCATATTGATCCGGTGTGCAGTTGCCCGGTACGCTGGAAATGCAAACACACCGCAGCCGTGCTGTTGTCCGCCTTGTCTCTGCCGCGCGCGCCCACTATCAATCATGCCGTGCTGGAGTGGGTCGAATCTTTCCGGCGTGCGGTAAAAACTTCGCCAAAGAGAACCGCCAAGCCCGCGCCGAAGCCTGAAAAGCTGTGCTATGTGCTCACCAAATCCGCCTATACTGGCAGCCATGTTTTTGGCATCTATAAAGGCAAGCTGGATGACGAGGGGAGGCTGCTGGGCAGGCTGGAGGAATGGAGCAATGTGGAGCGTGCTCTGGTGCGCCCTCCCCAGTTTGTGATCGAAGAAGACCTGACCATCCTGCGCCTGTTGTGGAAGCAGCGCGATAAACACGACCACTTTCCTGTCAGGGGCGCACAGGGTAACGAGATTCTGACGCGCTTGCTGGCAAGCGGGCGGCTGTTTTTCATGGAAGCGCTTGCGGGCAGCAGCTACTTGAAAACGGAGCCGATTCGCCTGAAGCAGGGCAAGGCGCGCAAAGCGCACCTGGAGTGGGGAGCCGATGATGCCGGGCGGATGATTCCCAGAGTCGTCAGCAGCGCGACCATAGAGGTGTTACCGTTCAATGAGGCGACCTGGTATGCCGATGCAGGTACAGGAGAAATTGGGCAATTGAAAATGGCTCAATCGCCGGTGCAGATTGTACAGTTGCTGAATATGCCGCCGCTCGCCGAAGTCGATGTTCCGGTGGTGTCCGAGGTGTTGCGCGAAATGGTTCCGGATTTGCCGCCGCCCAGCACAGACCGGTTGCGCATTATTGAAACGGCGTTGATACCGGTGCTGCTGCTGGATACTTCAAAGCCTTCCTGGATGGGCAGTTTCCGCAACTACCGCTATGGCACGCAGAAACTGGATTTCGCGCGCGCCAAATATCGTTATGGCGACGCGGTTTTGTCTCCCGACCATCCGGGCGAGTTCGTCACGCTGCAAAATGGCGAAACCGTGCGCGTGAAACGCGACCCGAAACTAGAAAAACATGCCCTGAAGTCGCTCGGCGGGTACGGGCTAGAAGAGCTGTCGGGTTATGTGACACCCGACACTATCAGCGACCGGCCTGTTTTTGTGCTGGAGAGCGAAAAAGCATGGCCAACTTTCATGCAGCAAACGATTCCGCAGATGCGCGAGGCGGGATGGGAGATTGTCATTCCGCAGGGGTTCCGCCACCATGTTCTCGAAGTGGAAGCATGGGAAGCGGAATTCGGCGAGGAAGAGGATGGCTGGTTCAGCCTGAACATGGGGATCGTGGTCAACGGCCAACGGTTGCCGCTGGCACCCATGCTGCATGCCTTGTTCAGGATCGACCCGCGCTGGCTGGATGCGCTTCATCTGGAAAAAATGGACGATGATGAGCAGATCGAACTGCTGCTCAATGAAGGCGGCAGGGTACATGTTCCTGCCGGGCGCATCAAACCGCTGGCGCGCACCCTGATCGAATTATTCGATGGCCGGGCGGACAGCAAAGTCCGCTTGTCCCGTTATGATGTGGCGCGTATCAGCGAATTGACCGGGATGGAGCGATGGCAGTTCAAGGGCATGGATGCCGTAATGGAACTCGCCAACAAACTCAAAAACACCACCGGCATCAAAGCGGTAAACCCGCCCGATGGTTTTGCGCTGCAACTGCGCCCCTATCAGCTCGAAGGTTTGTCCTGGCTGCAATACCTGCGCGAACAGGAGCTGGCGGGAATACTGGCCGATGACATGGGGCTGGGCAAAACCGCACAGGCGTTGGCACATCTGTTGCTGGAAAAACAGAGCGGGCGCATGGATAAGCCGTCGCTGGTGGTGTTGCCCACCTCGCTGATTTTCAACTGGAAACGCGAGGCGGAACGGTTTGCCCCGCAGCTCAAGCTGCTGTCCTTGCACGGCAAGGAACGCGCGGAGCATTTTCCGATGATCCCCGAACACGATGTCATCATCACCACTTACCCGCTGTTGTGGCGTGATGAGCAGGCTTTGGTGGAGCATGACTATCACCTGCTGATCCTGGATGAGGCGCAGACGGTGAAGAATGTTTCCAGCCAGGCCGCGCAAGTGGTGCGCAAGCTGAACGCGCGGCATCGTTTGTGTCTCACCGGTACGCCATTGGAAAACCATCTGGGCGAGTTGTGGGCGCAGTTCGATTTTCTGTTGCCTGGATTGCTGGGGGATGCCAAACAGTTCACCAAGACCTGGCGCACCCCGATTGAAAAGCAGGGCAACAAATTGCGCCGCGACCTGTTGGCAAGGCGCGTAAAACCGTTCATCCTGCGTAGGCGCAAGGAAGATGTCGCGCAAGAATTGCCGCCCAAAACATTCATCATCCGCACCGTCGAACTGGAAGGGGGGCAGCGCGACCTTTACGAAACGGTGCGCACCGCGATGGATCAGCGCGTCCGTGAAGAAATCGCCGCAAAAGGTTTTGCGCGCAGCCACATCATCATTCTCGATGCGCTGCTCAAATTGCGCCAGGTGTGTTGCGACCCGCGCCTGCTGAAGTTGACCGCCGCCAAAAAAGTCAAAGAACGCGCCAAGCTCGACATGCTGATGGAAATGCTGCCGGAACTGGTCAGCGAAGGGCGGCGCATCCTGGTGTTTTCGCAATTCACCTCGATGCTCGAACTGATCGAAACGGAGTTGATGGCTGAAAAGTTGGGCTATGTAAAACTTACCGGAGACACGCAGA
>Ga0209211_10006028_pt1 | contig 17802 bp, 17 predicted proteins | sample RifGroA2_FD_183992 | JGI IMG/M metagenome (GOLD analysis project Ga0209211, IMG submission 183992) | Groundwater microbial communities from Rifle, Colorado, USA - Groundwater A2 (SPAdes) (version 2) | ecosystem: Environmental > Aquatic > Deep subsurface > Groundwater | place: Rifle, Colorado... | reverse complement strand
AAAGGGAAGACATTTTGCGGGAAATTGAGGACAAAGAACATCACAATCTGCCAGCCGTTAACAAGCAAGAACTCCACTTGGAGGCGAGGCCTCCAAGTGAGATTAGCGCGCAAGTTTCTTTTCAGAATCAAAAGATGGCGGACAACATCAAGAGAGAAGAACCTGCCGAAATGATTGTTATCCGCCCCGAACAACCCCAAAGACAACCTGCGATGCCACCAGGGGAAGCAATGAAAACAATGAAAGGCGATATTTTCAAGAACAAGATGAGCGGAACAGTGAATGTGCCGAAGGAAACGATTGAGATAAACGATGCCGAACCTCCAATCAAAAAGCCCACATCGGATATTGGCGATAAAATTGATCCTTATCGGGAGAAAGTGGAATAGGTGTTAGGTTGTGGGTGGTAGGTTTTAGGTTTTTAAAAAAGATGACTGAGTGAGGGGACAAGAATGTTGTAGGGGAAGGCTTTAAGAAAGGTTAGTAGGTTATGGAAAATAAAATTTATTCTCACAAAGATTTAATCGTGTGGCAAAAAGCAATGGAATTAGTTGTTGCAGTTTATGGTTTAACAAACAAATTCCCAAGAGAAGAAATTTATGGGCTTACTTCTCAAATGAGAAGATCGGCTATTTCCATCCCGTCAAATATCGCTGAAGGAAAAAGACGCGGGACAAGAAGAGACTATCGTCAATTTTTTATCGTCGCGTATGGTTCTGGTGCTGAATTGGAAACTCAGATTGAAATTGCCAAAATATTGCCGTTTGGAAAGAATTTAAATTACGATACAATAGGTAAGCTTATTGAAGAGGTGATGAAAATGTTAAACAAATTAATTTCCCCCCTACAACCCACCACCTAAAACCTACAACCTAAAATGAAATTCCAAGTCCCGCAATTTATTGAAATAGAAGACAAGATATTCGGGCCTTTGACCTTGAAGCAATTTATTTACCTTGCCGGAGGGGGCGGAATTTCTTTCGTTATTTATTCTGTAATTCCTTATTTAATCGTAGCTTTATTTTTCATCATACCGGTTATGATTTTCTCCGTCGCTCTAGCTTTCTACAAGATAAATGGCAAGCCGTTCATCTTCATTCTTGAGTCGGCTGTGAAATACACTTTGAGCACCAAGCTTTATCTGTGGCAAAAAAAGGAAAAAATTATAACAAAAAAGGAAAACGCGCCTAATGAAAATCCATCCCTCCTAAAAGTGCCGAGATTATCAGAAAGCAAGCTCAAAGACCTTACATGGAGCTTGGATATAAATGAGAATATCAATCCGATTACGAGAGATAGTAAAAGGTTATAGGTGCTAGGCGTTAGGTTTTAGGGGTTAGGAAAGAAAAGATAAGATTGGGAATATAAAAAATATGTTATAATTTTTAAAAGTTGCAGGTTGCTGTTTTACAACTTTCTTCACTCTCGCCCTAAAACCTAACACCTATAACCTTCTTAAAAACCTACAACCTAAAAAAATGCCAACCAAATCAAAAGCAACACAGGATTTCGTGCCGATCAAAGAGGTGAGGGACGGCATTGTTATCTTGAAAAACAATTCAATGCGGGCAATCCTTATGGCATCTTCTTTGAACTTCGCCCTGAAGTCGGAAGATGAGCGAAATTCTATAATTTATCAATTTCAGAATTTTCTGAATTCGCTTGATTTTCCGATTCAAATATTTATCCAATCCAGAAAGCTGGATATAAGGCCTTACATAGCCCTACTTGAGGAACGATACAAAGATCAGATGAACGACTTGATGAAAATACAGATAAGAGAATACATCGCCTTCATAAAAAATTTTACGGAAAATTCAAACATTATGACAAAAAGTTTTTTTGTGGTCGTGCCTTACGACCCTCCAATTGTAGGTGCCAAATCGCAAATAATCGGCAATCTTATCGGCGGTAGGAAAGAATCAAACCCATCTAAAGAAAGAAGTGACAGCTTTGAAGAAAACAGGATGCAATTGGAACAGAGGGTGTCGGTGGTGGAACAAGGCTTGGTGCGCGCCGGAATAAGAACTGTGGGACTTGGAACGGAAGAAGTGGTGGAGCTGTTTTACAAGATATTCAATCCGGGCGACACGGAAAAGCCGATTCAGATAAACTAATTTACAATGAATTACGAAATACTAAAATTTTCATGTCCTCGGGTCGCGAAGCTGAATTCTTTAACGGTTTCACTCAACCAGACACTGAAATTTTCAGTATTTCGCAATTCAAGATAATTAAAATAATTTTTATGGGATTTTTAAACACATTATTCGGAAAAAAGGAAAGGACAGCGACGATTTCTTCGGTCCTGCCTCAAGAAATATATGAGGCTGGAGTTTTGGAGCTTCAAGACATCATCGCGCCATCCGCGCTCAAGATAACGCCGAAAGGATTAAACTTGGGGGACAAAATTGCCAGAACTTTCTTCGTGATTTCTTATCCCCGATACTTGTCAGAAAGCTGGTTTTCGCCGGTTATAAACTTGGACAAAGTTTTTGACATTTCAATATCAATCCGACCGATTGAAACCGAGAAAATGCTCCGCCAATTCCAAAAAAAAGTGGCTGAAGTCCAAAGCCAGATCAACGAAAGGGAGAGAAGGGGGTTGGTTCGCGATCCGATATTGGACACCGCCTACAGAGATTTGGAAAGCTTGAGAGACAATCTTCAGCAAGCGCAAGAAAAGCTTTTTGATGTCGCGATTTACATTACCATATACGGAGACAGCGACAATGAGCTGGATAAGATAGAGTCGGAAATAAAAACAATACTTGAGTCAAAACTTGTTTACCTGAAACCGGCTCTTTTCCAGCAGGAGCAGGGGTACAAAAGCGTTCTGCCGATAGCCGCCGACGAGCTTAATGTGTATTCAAAATTAAATTCATCGCCAATCTCCAGCCTTTTCCCCTTCATCTCTTTTGACCTTACTTCCGACAAGGGAATTCTTTACGGGATAAACAGACATAATTCAAGCTTGGTGCTTTTTGACAGATTCTCGCTTGAAAATTACAACTCCATAATTTTCGCCAAGTCCGGCGCCGGCAAATCTTACGCCACCAAGCTTGAAATATTGCGAACGCTTATGTTCGGCGCGGAAATAATCGTAATTGATCCGGAAAGGGAATACGAATATATGGCGGAAGCGACCGGAGGAAAGTATTTCAATATTTCTCTCAACTCCAACAATCATATCAACCCATTTGACCTGCCAGTGGCAAGGGAAGATGAATCGTCGGCAGACGTCTTGCGTTCAAACATCATCAACCTCGTCGGACTTTTTAGAATAATGCTCGGCGGTCTCTCTCCCGAAGAAGATGCCTTGATTGACCGCGCTATCAGCGAAACTTACGCCCTAAAAGACATTACCGCCGACTCCGATTTTTCCAATATTGAGCCACCGCTTCTCTCCGACTTTGAGCTCGTGCTTGCGGGAATGGAAGGAGCTGAAGGCCTAGTTCAAAAACTCTCAAAATACACGAAAGGAACATGGGCGGGATTCATCAACCGCCCGACAAATGTTGACATTAACAGCAAATTCATAGTCTTCTCCATAAGAGATATGGAAGATGAGCTCAAACCTGTGGCGATGTATATTGTCACGCACTTTATCTGGAACGCCATCAGAAAAACTTTGAAAAAACGTCTTTTGGTGATTGATGAGGCTTGGTGGATGATGAAGTCGGAAGACACGGCGTCGTTTTTGTTCAGTATGGCGAAAAGAGGAAGAAAATATTATCTCGGTCTTGCCACGATCACGCAAGATGTGGACGACTTTCTAAAGTCCCCGTATGGAATGCCTATCATCAGCAACTCGTCCATTCAAGTCTTGCTGAAACAATCCTCGTCCACCATAGACAACCTCCAAAGAATTTTCAACCTTACGGAAGAAGAAAAATATCTTCTGCTTGAGTCCGATGTGGGAGAAGGGATGTTCTTCGTCGGATTAAAGCATGTCGCCATCAAGATAATCGCTTCATATACTGAAGATCAGATAATAACTTCCGACCCGTCCCAACTTTTGGCGATAAAGAAGGCAAAGGAAGAGATGGAGGCGGTGGGATAGAAAGAAGAAGGTTGTAGGTTTTAGGTAGTAGGTTGTAGGGAAGAAATCAATCCCTCGTCCTGCTACCTACCGCCTACCGCCTACAAACTAAACAATGGAAAACAAAGAGATAAGCAAAATAACTATGTGGGTGATGATTGCGGTCGCCTTATTTTTTGACGCAATTCAAGCTGGAGTGGCTTGGATATACCTCATACCTTTCGTCGGTTTTATACTGGCATGGACAATATCAACAGGGGTTAGCATTTTCGCTTTCCTCACTTTTTTTCTCTGGTTTCACTTGGCGGGGCTGAAATTTAATTCTAAAATTGCGGCCACGACGGTCGGCGCCTTTTTCATAGAACTCATACCCGGCTTAAGCGCTCTTCCGGCATGGACTCTTTCCGTAGTTGTCACTTTCATATTCTTCCAGACTAAAAAAGTCGCCGAGAAGATTGTCCCCGGATCTGAAAAACTGCTTGGCGACAAGAACGAAAACACAAAATAGTCTGCTTAAAGAGATTGTGAAATGTATTTTATAATTCGGGTTTTTTGCCTAAATACTTTGAATTACGAAACTGTATATATTCTTATGTCGTCATTGCGAGCGAAGCGTGGCAATCTATGGTTACACGCGATAAACTCTGGATTGCCACGCCGGAGTACCGACTCGCAAAGACGGAAAATGAGGGTTTCGTAATTCAAAGTAAATAACCTGCCGCCTACAACCTACAGCCTTCTGCTGATTAACATATATCGCGGTTCTGTGGTAAAATAATGCCAGCTTAAAACATTGCCTCCTAAAAAGTCGTATGCCAAACAAATTAGAAAAAATATTCATAATCGCCCTCTCTCTTTTTTTAATCTTCGCTTTTAAAGCCCATGGGCAGATGCCAAGAGTGGCGGGGAACGACATCGCCAATTCGGCCGAGATCACAACCGTTCCCGCTTTTCCTAGCGCTAATGAAAATGTCTACGCCAAAATTGAAAGCTTTTCTTTTGACTTGAATTCGTCAGAAATAATATGGGCTCTGGACGGAGTCGTCAAAGACAAAGGAATTGGCAAGAAATCTTTTCTATTTAAGACGGGCAGTATTGGCAGTGTTTCTTTGATAAAAGTCGTTATTAAAACAAAGGACGGCAAAACCATTGAGAAAACACTTGTAGTGAGACCTGCCGGCGTTGACCTTGTCTGGGAAGCTGACTCTTATGTTCCCCCTTTCTACAAAGGCAAAGCTCTTTACGGCTATCAGGGACTCATAACTGTCATCGCTGTGCCTCATATTATTGATTCCGGTGGCATAAAAATCAATTCCAGCAAGCTCACTTACAAATGGACGAGAGACAGCAAGGTTTTGGGCGATGTGTCGGGATACGGCAAAAATAAATTCAGTTTTTCGCAATCAGTATTGTCTCACTCGCCTGAAATAGAAGTTGAAGTGATGTCATCCGACAAAAAAATAAAAGCTTCCGGGAGCATCACCCTTGAGCCGGTAGAGCCGAAGGTTATTATTTATGAAAACAATCCTTTGTATGGGATAATTTACGAGAAAGCGATGGAAGGCGAGTTTAAATTAAATGGCAGTGAAATCACTCTTATAGCAATGCCTTATTTCTTCAGCAAAGATGACACTAACGGTCAAAAAATAAAATACGATTGGAGTATGAATGGGCGAAACATAAATAACAATCAAAACGCTAAGCAGACAACCTTCCGTAACACCAAAGGCGTTAATGGCTCAACGAGAATTTCGGTTGACTTGCAAAATGATAATAGAGAGTTGCAGTCGGCCAGAACGGATGTCTTGCTGAATTTTGGCGGAGGCGGGGATAATAAGACGGTCTCTTTTTAGTTAACCAAAGATGATGAAAAATAAAACTAAAAAAATATTAACGGCGGCGATGTTTCTCGGTTTGTGCGCTTTTAATATTGGAAGTTTGACTCACTCTGCCTCAGCGCAAAGCGCGTCAAACTCTTGGGATGAGTATACGCCTCTCGCTCCACTTCCCGGCACGACAAATGAAGAAGGGAAAACCGACATCCAAACTTACATTCCGGGTATTTTTAAATTAGTCATAGGAATTGCCGGGGTTCTGGCTGTCCTTATGATTATAATAGGCGGAGTGGAATACATAACGACTGACGCCATACAAGGCAAGTCCGAAGGCAAAGCAAGAATTCAAAACGCTTTGTGGGGACTCGTGCTTGTCCTTGTTTCTTGGATTCTTTTATACACCATAAATCCGAAACTGACTGTTTTTAATTTGAATGTGGAGACAACAACAAGCGAGCAGACAAGCGGTAGTGGCAATTATGACAGTGGCGATACGGGGGACAATACCACCGAAGGAGACAGTAGCAGTGATGATAACCCACTAGACTTACCATCAACTTACGATCCTTTAAAAGATAAAAGTGGTGGAGATAATCCTTTTGATCTACCATCAGACTTTGATCCTTTTGAAAAGCATATTGAATCAACTACAAATGAATAAATCAACAAAAAACAAAATTCTGATTTTACTGGTAGCTGTGATGCTTCTTGCGGCGGGATTGTTTTATTTTTGGAATAAATATATGAAGCGCGGAACGCCGGGGCAAACACTTGAAAATCCAGACGATTCTTTTCCTTTTGGCAGTGGAAGCAACAAAGACACTCAATTTCCGTCTAGCGCCTCAAATAGAAGCGAACGGGGGTCAATAGGCGACGGAGCGGAGATGCCAATACTAAGACAAATATCAGATAAGCCTGTCGCGGGCGGGATAGCTTTTAATAACGGGAGCACGACTGTTATTCGCTATGTTGAGAGAGGGACGGGACACATAATTGAAACGACTGGCGATTCTTTTGAATTCGCCAAGATATCTAACACCACAATACCTAAAGTGCCGGAAGCGATATGGACTCCTGACGGACAGTCGGTGATTATGCGCTACACGAAAGACGGAACTGAAAGTGTTTTCAGTTTTTCCGCCAATATTATAAAAGCGACGACAACCCAAGATGTTAGTAAAAATAAAAAAAGCGCCTTTTTGCCTATGGGTATTTCAGGACTTTCAGTCAGTCCGGTCGGCAATAAAATTTTTTATTTAACAAATGACGAAAGTGAGTCCTTGGGCGCGACGTCAAACGTAGACGGCTCCCAAAAAAATCAAAGGTTTCAATCTGCGATTACGGAGTGGCTCGTTTCTTGGCCGAATAAAGACACAATCTCACTCGCCACCAAACCGAGCTTTGCGGTGGCCGGATACTTGTTTTTTTTGAATGAAAAAACCGGCGACGACAGCAAGATATTGAGTGGCATAAACGGACTCACTGCTCTTGTAAACAAAACGGCAAAAAATATTTTGTATTCGGAAAGCGTTGACGATTCCATAAGGCTTCATTATTACGACTTAAAAAATAATCTGAGCAAGACGCTTTCGTTCAAAACCCTGCCGGAAAAGTGCGTCTGGAGCAAAATTGAAGAACTCACCATTTATTGCGCAGTGCCGAAAACGATAGAAGACGGCGAGTATCCCGACAGTTGGTATCAAGGTTCTATGTCTTTTAATGATAGTGTGTGGAAGATTGACCTCAAAACAAGTTCGTCCGAACTTGTTTACAATCTTCAAAAAGAAAGCGGGAAAGAATTTGACATTGCGGATCCTTTTTTGAGTGGCGATGATGAATATTTATTTTTCACCAACAAAAAAGACCTTACCTTTTGGAGTCTTTCTCTCAAAAAATAACTGTTCAATTGACAGTACTTTGCCCCGAATTACGAAATGCAAAAATTCAGGTCCTCGGGTCGCAAAAGCTATTTGTTTTTAAATGTTTTTGCTCAACCAGACCTGAATTTTTGCATTTCGTAATTCGGGATACTTTACGCCTTTTTGTTCCGTGTCTGTCTCAAATACAACTCTTGGCCTATTGCAAACAAGTTGCTTGTCGTCCAATATAATGCCACGACTGACGGCAGGCCTCTCGCTATGAAAAATATAATGACCGGCAGGATATATTTCATTTGAATGCTCATACTTTTTGCCAAATCGTCCTTAAACGAACTCTGGTTCGAATTTATGTTGGTTTTTTTGATTTTAGGCATAGCGAATTTAACCTGAAAAAATTGGGTTATGGCGGCCAAAAAAGCTATGGCATAGCTTTTTTGAGTTATGTCCAAAAGACCGAGGAATGAAATATCTATTGATGACGGAGCTTTAATAAAAGAGTAGAGTAAGTCGGTTTTTATTTCCGGCAACCCTCCTTTCAAAAACACGAAATACAAAGCAAAAATAATAGGAATTTGAATAAATATGAGCAGTATTCCGGAAAATGGGTTAATTTTCCTTTCTTTGTATAAAGCCATTACCTTCAAGGCTTGCTCTTGTTTGTTTTCTTTGTATTTTTCTTTTATGGCATCTAGCTCCGGCTGAATCTCCTTCATCCTGATCTGCGTCAGCACGGACTTCTTGGAAAGAGGAAAGAGTACTAGCTTCACAACGCAAGTAAACAATATAACCACAATTCCGACATCAGCCCAAGGAAGGGCGCCTATCAAAAAAACCAAACCATTATACAAAGGATCGTAGAAAAACAAATTGAATAAATAGGACATTTTTTAATTATACATAAACTTGCCGCCAAACCAAAGATTAGGTTTTAGTTTTTAGGGGCTAGTTGCTAGATTATGAAAGTTAAACACGGTGGTTATTTCTTCAGCTTCTGCTTTAAAACCTAACCCCTAGAAACTAATCACTATAACCTATTTGCTTTTTTTAGCAAAAAAACCATTTCATCTTGGAGTTTTTGATATGGAATATCTAAAGCTCCTTTTTTCAAAAATAACACACAACTTAACCCAGCGCCGATTTTCGGCTCTATTTTTCGCAAAATTGACAACGCCCTTCTTTTTAACAAATTCCTCTTTACCGCGGTTTTTAATTCTCTTTTTGAAACAGAAACCCCAAATTTAGCACCCGCGCCCGCCGTTTTAATGACTTTTAAAGAAATATTTTGACTGAAATAGCCAAACCCTTTTTTAATAACAATCCCAAAAAGGGCTTTGTTAACTTTGTTTTTCTTATTCAGCATAAAAAAGCTGATGAATTAGGACAGACTAGACGGTTATTTTTTTCCTGCCTTTCTGTCTTCTTCTTTTAATCGTGTTTTTTCCTCCTTTTGTTTTTTGCCTGACCAAAAATCCGTGAGTTTTTGATCTTTTTCCTTTTTTGGGATTGTAAGTGAAAGACATAATAATTTTTATGCAGTTAAGTTAAAATTTAATAATCAACAGGTTATGAACAGATTATAAACACAATGCTGTTCATTTAGCAAGTTTTATAATTATAATTAAAGTATATACTTGAGAACAACTGAAAATATTTCTTATGATAGAAAACAAAAAACTTTGGGACAGCGTCTTGGTTGAGATTGAGCTTAGCATATCTAAGGCCAATTTCAGTATGTGGTTTAAAGACACCTCCGTTGTAAAACAAGAAGGTGGGATTGTTCATTTGAGCGTTCCTAGTGTTTTTGTCAAAGATTGGCTGAACAATAAGTTTCATAAGTCAATTTTAAAAAGTTTAAGGGGTTTTGCCGATTATGTAAGGGGCATAGAGTATGTGGTATCAAAAGAAACGCCGGCAAAAAGGGGGGAGGTGGGCGGTTTTGCCGCCAACCAAGCTGTTAATGAACTGCCCCTTCAAGATTTTTACATAAACAAAGAAGACAACCTGAATCCCCGCTACACATTTGATTCTTTTATTGTCGGTCCGTTTAACGACCTTGCTTACGCCGCTTCCCAGGCGATAATCAAAACCCCCGCTGTTTATAATCCTCTTTTTATATACGGAAACACCGGGCATGGAAAGACACACCTCATACAAGCAATAGGCAACCGAATAAAAACAACAGGTGGAGGGAAAAAAGTTTATTACCTAACATCCGACAGGTTCGCCCAAGAATACATAAACTCTTTGAATAATGGAAAAGTTAATCTTTTCAAAGAGCAGTACAGGAAGTACGATCTTTTAATAATTGACGACATTCAATTTTTTGCCAGCAAACAAAAAATACAAGAAGAATTTTTTCACCTCTTCAATAATCTACACGACAATAATAAGCAAATAGTGTTTTCATCAGACAAGCACCCGAATTTCATACAAGGACTGGAGGAGAGGGTCAGATCCAGGTTTAACGCCGGTATGATCGTGGAAATACCAGCACCAGACATAGAATCCAGAATTCAAATATTAAAGAAAAAATCTTTAGTGTTCAATCTCGCGCTGACAATAGAAACTATAGAATATCTAGCCTCATCAATTGAAGGGAATATTAGAGAACTTGAAGGAGTATTGAATTCAATACTTTGCCAAACCCAACTCAAAAACAAAGAATTAAATCTTAATGAAATAAAAAACCTCATAAAAAACAGCATTAAACCGAAGAAAATGATTTCTGTAAAAGAAATAATTAAAATCATTGCCGATTTTTACAACCTTGAGGAGGATATTATATACAAAAAAACAAGAAAAAAGGAAGTTGTTAAGCCTAGACAGATAATTATGTATATTCTCAGAGAGGACTTTAACATATCTTACCCATCAATAGGCGAAAAGCTCGGGGGGAGAGATCACACAACAGTTATTCATTCTTGTGAAAAAATAAAAAATGATATTAAAACCGATCTTATTTTAAACAAAGAGATAAATCAAATAAGGGCAATGATATGAAAATGAATTTAATCTGATAAGGTGTTGAAAACTTTATTATTAATTGTTGATTATTTGTGTATAAAAACAAAGTAAAAATTTAATTAATAAAATAGGTATAAGTTTTTTATTTTTATCAACATATTAAATAAATTAAAATTGATTAAAAACATTATAAATAAACATTTTTTATGTTATACACATATCAACATAGTTAATAGTAGTAATAATATTTATATATATTAAAATATAATTATATGAGAATAGAATGCATTAAAGATAAGTTGCGCGAAGTAATTTCAAAAGCCGATAAAATCACGAGTAAAAATATTACTTTACCGATATTATCTTGTTTATTACTTGAAGTTAAGAATAATAATTTACAAATAAAAGCAACCAATACAGATATTGGAATTGAATCAACTATACCCGTAAAAACCTCAGAAGAGGGGATCGTGGCCGTTCCCGGTTCTGTTCTTAATAATTTAATTTCAAACATTCAAGATGATAGAAATATCACACTTGAGACTATTGACGGCAACCTTCAAGTAAAAACCGATCACAGTAAGACTATAATAAAATCTCATTCTTTTGATGATTTCCCGACAATTCCAAAAGTTTCCGACGGTGTGTCGTTTAATTTAGATTCAAAAAAACTAGTTAAAGGACTTAAATCTGTTTGTTTTAGTTCGTCTATTTCCAGCGTTAAGCCGGAATTGTCCAGTGTTTATATTTATACAAACGAGAATGATTTAATTTTTGCAGCCACAGATTCTTTTCGTCTGGCTGAAAAAAAGATAAAAATTGAAAAAAATGATAATCATTTTAATATTTTAATACCACTGAAGAACATACCAGAAATAATAAGGATTTTTGAGGAGTTTAACGGCGAAATCAGTGTATGTTTGTCTAAAAATCAAATTTCTTTTTCTGATAATTATAATTATGTCGTATCCAGGCTGATTGACGGTATTTTTCCAGATTATAAACAAATTATTCCCAACGAAGTTAAAACAGAGGCCATTGTTTTAAAACAAGATTTATTATCAGTGCTGAAAATCTCAAATGTTTTTTCCGATAAATTCAACCAAATTAATATTAAAATACTTCCATCTAAAAAAGTTTTTGAGATTACAACAAAAAATTCCAACATAGGCGAAAACACCAATATCGTTCCCGCCAGTTTGTCGGGCGAGGATATAAGTGTTAATTTTAACTATAAATATATAATAGACTGCCTACCCTCAATTGATTCCGACAGTGTTTCCTTGTCTTTTAATGGTATTTCCAAACCCATGACGATTAGAGGCGTTTCGGATAAATCATTTACTTATATCGTTATGCCTATGAATAAATAGTTCTATGTTTAATATATCAATATATTTAGATAAATTTAAAAACATTGAATCAAAAAGCTCCAATTTAAAAAATATTATTATTGATTCAGTAAAAAATATTTTAAAAACAGATATTGATAAAAAAAACATTGAGATAAAAAATGGAATCGTTTATCTAAAAGTTAATCCCGTTCTTAAAAATGAGATTTTTATAAATAAAAACTCTCTTATAAAAGATTTAAGCGCAAAAAATCTTTCAATTAAAGGTATTTTTTAAAACTGAAAAAATATTTTAAAATTTAACCTTAAAATTTATAACATCTTCTTTTTTATTTAATACGGTGTCATAGCCCACAACACGAAGCTCATTTTCTTTTTTAATATTTTCAATTTCGTCCAACATCAGGATGAATACAAAAGGGGTTTTGTTTGACGATCCGATATATTCTCCATTGAGAATGTATTCCGTTTTTAACAGAGGATAATTTCCGGAACTCGTTATCTTGACGGCGACTCTTTCGTCTTTGCTGTATTCTGTGTCCGGCACCGGTTCTGTAATTTTTATTTCGGGCTTGTTTTTTTCGGTGTGGACATCGTCAAATCCAGCTGGTTTGTCGGGGTCTTTTGGAAAGTTTTGATTTTTAAGCCACTCCTGTATCGGATATTCCCAGTTTAAAAACTGGGGATCATTTTCGGGGTTTTGCGGCCTGTTTCTGTTTAATGGGTCTGATTTATCAATCCAGTATAAAATAGAGTGAACATTGGTTATAATTTTTTCTTCCGCCATTTCTTTCGGTGTTTCGTTTGTCGCGAGTTTTCCTGAAATTTTATCAACAAAATAAGACTCGCCCCCATTCCAAACACCCCTAAGCACCGGCGTCAAATCTATCGCGCCAGCTTGAGCCGGTTTTTTAAATTTTTCTTTTGGCAAAGTTGGCAAGACTTCGTCCATAAAAGAGCGCCACAGTGGCGCGACTATAAGGCCGGCAACTTTCTTTTCCATCGGGCTGTTGTCATTGTTCCCGACCCACGCGCCGACCGCGATGTTTGGCGAATAACCGATCGTCCACGCGTCCCTGTAGTCGTTCGTCGTTCCTGTTTTTACCGCCACATCGTAATTTTCAAAATACAAAAGTGACCTGTTGCCGAACAGGGGGGTTCTGGCCGCGTTGTCGGACAAGATACTGGAAATTTTTAAAGCCGTTTCTTCCGGCATCACTTCCGAGCTTTCGGGTTTAAAAATTTCCAATGTCTTGCCGTCCTTATCTTCAACTTTAAGGATGGCTTTTTTTTGGTTTTTGACGCCCTTGTTCGCGAATACGCCGTAAGCGCTCGTTATATCCAACAAAGACACTTCTCCACCCCCTAAGACAAGCGAGAGCCCGTATTGGTTGGTATTACCCAAGCCTTCTATCCCCATATCTTTTGCCAGGCGCAAAGAGTCTTTTATTCCGGTAAGATAAAGCAATTTAACCGACGGGACATTTCTTGATTGAGCCAAGGCGTTTCTTAATGTTATTGGACCGACAAAGAGGTTGTCGTAATTATTCGGCATATAACAATCTTCTGTTTTTGTGTCCGGCGTTGTGGTGGGCAATCTTCTCGAATCACAGCTTGCTTGGAACTCCGTCGGCAAATCAAACAACACAGTCTCCGGCGTGAATCCTTTGTTGAAGGCGGCCGCGTAGACAAAAGGTTTAAAGGCCGATCCGGGCTGCCTGTGGGCGGTGGTGACATTGAAGTTGCCGTCAATTTCCTTATCAAAATAATCTCTGGATCCGACCATAACCAATATCTGGCCGGTTTTCGGGTCAATGGCGGAAATCGCCGCGTTCTCGGCGTTGAATTTTTGCTTATTCTCCAGCGAGAATTTTTTAACGACAGCTTCGGCTTTTTGCTGCAGGTCGTAATTTAATGTTGTCGTCACTTTTAGACCGCCCTCCTCCACCGCTTTTCTGCCGTATTTATTTTCCAGATATTTGATCGTATAGACCACAAAATGGGGGGCTTTAATGCCCAATCTGTCTTGCGGATAAAAAGACACGGCCTCTTTCATTGCCGAATCGTACTCATCTTTTGAGACAAAGTCATTATTCAGCATTCTTTTTAAGATGAGGTTTTTTCTGTCCAGCAGTTTTTTTGCATTCGGGCCGTAGGGGGAGTAGTAAGAAGGAGCGTTGGGAAGCGAAGCCAGGTGCGCCGACTCGGCAATCGTCAGGTTAGAAGCATTTTTCCCGAAATAAGCCTGGCTGGCTTCTTCAATCCCGTATATATTACCTCCGTAAGGCGCTTCGTTTAGATAAATTCCAAGTATTTCATCTTTACCCATCATTTTTTCCAACTTGAGAGCGAGAAACCACTCTTTTAATTTTCTGGAAACTTTCTTTTCGGAATTCAGTAATGAATTTTTTACGACCTGTTGGGTAATCGTGGAGCCGCCTTGACTGTATTCTCCTTTGGTGATGTTCGCCAAAACCGCTCTTATTATTGAAGTTATTTTTATCCCTTTATGCTGGTAAAATTCCTCGTCCTCAATCGCGACTGTCGCATTTTTTATGTTTCTGGAAATTTCTTCAATCGGAATAAGCGTTCTTTTTATGTCCTGATGCAAATCGTAAAGCAGTATTTTGCCCGTCCTGTCGTAAATTTTTGTTGACTGGACAACTTTCCTTTTTTCAAATGAGCCAAGATCAGGAATTTGAAAAGTGGACACCCAGTAGATAAGGGCGCTTACAGCGAACAAAACCAAGGCGGTTGATATTATAACCGTGTTTCTAAGGAATTTTTTCCAGAATTTGAAATGTCTTTTTTTACGCATTGCGTTTCTTAAATATCATAGCATAGTACAGAAAGCGGAAAAGTAAATAAAATAGGTTATAGGTTATAGTGGCTAGTGGTTAGGGCAGAGAAAGAAAAATAGATTTCTAGATTTTTTAGTGTTCTTTTCTTCATCTCTTCATCTTCGCCAATCTTCACTAACAACCATAACCTAGTCACTAGAAACTAGTATTTATTTATGCTAAATTAAGTTAATGAATTCAGATCAAAAAAATAGTGAAATTGAAGAATTGTTTGAGCGGGGAGCGGAGGAATTTATAGACCCCGAGGGTAAATTTAAGGAAAAACTTCTAAAAAAAGCAAAAGAGGAATACGAGAAAGACATCATAGTCAAATTCGGCGTTGACCCGACTAGGCCGGACATCCACCTAGGACATGCCGTCGTTTTCCGAAAACTTAGAAAATTCCAAGACCTCGGATGCAAGGTTGTTTTTTTGGTAGGCGATTACACCGCTCAAATAGGCGACCCGACAGGGAGAAGCAAAATCAGGCCGGAAATAGAGCAGAAAGAAGTTGAAGCCAATATGAAAACCTATTTAGATCAAGTCGGCAAAATTTTACGGACTAACAAGAAGTCTTTTTCCTGGATAAGAAACTCGGATTGGTTTACGGCAATAACCGACCTAGAACTTCCAAAAGGGGATAAGGTGAAAATGTCTTTTGAAAAAGAAGGCAAAAAAACAGAGATTGATTTTGACGCCAATTCTTTCGTCGGCAAGGCGGCTGTTTTTGAGAAGACAAGAATGCAGGGAGCCGTCGCGGGATTCAAGGGTTTAATATCCGTAATCACTCTTAAAAGCCTTTTGTGGACACTCAAACACATAACCCATTCGCGTCTTGTTGAAAGAGATATGTTTCAAGAAAGAATAAAAGGCGGAAAAGAATTATTTATGCACGAGATGCTGTATCCAGTCCTTCAAGGTGTGGACTCATTCGTTATTTCCGAAATTTACGGAAGTTGTGATCTGGAAATCGGCGGTACTGACCAAACCTTCAATATGCTGATGGGCAGGGATATACTGAAAATAAACAAAAAAGAACAGCAGGCGGTTATGTCTTTGGAACTCTTGGAGGGCACAGACGGAAAAGAGAAAATGAGTAAAAGTTTGGATAATTACATTGCCATTACAGACGAACCGAACGATATGTATGGGAAAATAATGTCTCTGCCAGACACATCTATTGTAAATTATTTCAATCTCTGCACTTACACGCCTCAAGAGGAAATAAAAAAGATTGAAAGCGAGATGAAAAAAGGCAAGATGAATCCAAAAGACGCCAAAATGAGATTGGCTAGGGAGATTGTCGTGATTTATCACGGAGAAGACAAAGCGGAACAGGCGGAGCAAAATTTTATTAAAACTTTCCAAAAAGGTGGATTGCCTGAAGATTTGGAGGAAATAATTGTTCCAAAAGGAATAACTTTGAGCAAAGTTCTTCTTGACAACAAGGTCGTGAAATCAAACACCGAATGGAGAACATTGGTTTCCGAGGGTGCTGTGAGCAATGCGGAAACCTCCGAGAAAATCAACTCATTTGATTTCTCCGTTGATAGCGATATTACAATCAAGGTCGGCAAAAGAAGGTTTTTGAAAATTTCTGTTAATGGCTAATAACAAAAAACTCCCGAACGGGAGTTTTTTGTTAAGCGAAAACATTTCAGAGTCAATAGGAAGAAAAAGCTCCGCTCCCGAAACTTTCTTCGTCCGCATCAGATTCCAAATCATCCATTTCCGATAATATTAACTCGTCTATGTTTTCAGGCGTTTCTTCGCCACCTTCTTCTTTTGGATCAATGTCATCCATAAAAAATTATTGTATTAATTTTTATAAAAATATTTTTAAAATTTCCCCATCGCTTTTTAAGGCTAAAGGTTCGCCTATAATATTTAGCAAGTTTTGTTTTGCAATGCAAATAAAATTGCGGTTGCCTGTGGATAACTACTCGCTCGCTTTTTCTTTTTAAAAGCGCGCATATTCGCCTGCTGGCGAATTGCTCTGCTCGTCAATCAAGAAAATAATCAACTTAAGAAAGTTGTCATTTTCTAATTTCCTGCGCAAGGCTTTTAAAAAGAAAATGCTCGCTTTGGCGGTGGGGAGGGAAATTTCTCTCGCAGAGGCAAATTTGTTTTAATATTTTGAATTTTGGCAGGCAAAGCAGGTGAGACCGATGGCAATGGCGTCGTATTCATCATCGTGTTTTATTTTCTTGTTTATGGAAACCAGTTTTTCCACCATTGAAATTACTTGTTTTTTCTCGCTTCTGCCGTAGCCCGTCACGGCTATTTTTACTTGCAATGGCGTGAATTCTATTATTTCCAAACCGTTTTTTGAACCCTCGTAGATGATTGCACCTCTAGCTTCGGAAACGAGCATCACTGTCTTTTGATTGGTTGAGAAAAAAAGACTTTCAATCGCCATTTTTTCCGGCTTGTATATGTCAATAACTTTTTTAATTTCACTGCCGATGGAAGACACCCTGTCGCTGTGGCGCATTCTCGGGGAAGTTCGCAGGCAGTCTGAATACAAAACTTCTTCTTTTTTACCATCTTTCTTTTCCAAGACAGCAACACCGACTTTTTCGTATCCCGGGTCTATGGCTATTATTTTCATATCATTATTAGCTTTTCAGCTTGTAGCTTGTTAGGAAGATGTTCAGAAGGCAGGTAGCTTGTAGCTTCTTAGCTTTTTAGAAAAAATATCTTATGCTTTCTCTTCCCTAAACAGCTAATAAGCTAAGCAGCTACTTTCCTGTATTTATTCGGCATTAGTAAACACCTCTTGCACCTCGTCATTATCTTCAAGTTCTTCCACCAACATTTCCAGTTTTTTAAAATCATCTTCAGAAATCGGCGCGGTGGTTTTCGGCACCCACCCCTCTCTTGTTTTTT
>Ga0209211_10006026_pt1 | contig 17806 bp, 18 predicted proteins | sample RifGroA2_FD_183992 | JGI IMG/M metagenome (GOLD analysis project Ga0209211, IMG submission 183992) | Groundwater microbial communities from Rifle, Colorado, USA - Groundwater A2 (SPAdes) (version 2) | ecosystem: Environmental > Aquatic > Deep subsurface > Groundwater | place: Rifle, Colorado... | reverse complement strand
GGTGTAAGTTCGAGCCAGGCTTTAGAGATATTATTTCGAGGTGAATTGCCTGATTTTGCTTGCTAACAGTGGTAATATTTGAAAATACGCTGAATAATTACAAATAACCATCCTATACAAAGCTGGTTCAATCTTGCAGATTGAACCATACATTTTAAATGGATTACAGGTTTTGAACTATGACCACGTATAAAAAAAAGTGCCAAAAGTTTTGGTTCAATCGAGTACGATTGAACCCGCGAATAGTTATGACGGCTTTTTATAGTATACTAAAAAGGTATGTACAGATTAGTCTGCTTACAATAATAGTCTCTTTATGTATTTTTACAATTAACAAACATCAGGGACTTTTTGCAGATACACCATCGAGTGAAGAAGTCTTTGATATTAAGTTCAACAAAGGACAGTTATCAGTAAAGTTAAAAAACTCACCGTTGGAAAAGGTCTTAAAAGAAATCATGGAGCAGAGCGGGGCCAGAATCTGGCTTAACGATGCAATCGATACGACTGTTACGATGGAGTTTCAAAATGTACCCGTCAGAGAAGGAGTTCGCAGGATTCTTAAAGACAAAAATTATGCCTTTCTTTATGCACCCAACGAAATAAAAGAAGGAAAGCTATCCATTATTAGCGCTAGTAAATCCAAAGAGACATTTACAAAGATCAAAGAAGAACCTCACAAAAAACCTCCACAAAAGCCAGTCCCGCCAATTGCAAAAAAAGGCAAAGCGAAAAAAGAAAAACCCTCCTTTGAAGTCCTGGTGAAAGACGCCCTGGAGAACGAAGATGCAGGCAAGAGAGAAGATGCAATTATCGCCTTAGGAGAAGGCAAGGACAAAAAGGCAATCGAAACCATCACAAAAGCGCTGGCAAATGACCCCAGCGAAGATGTGCGATTAAGTTCTATTGACGCCCTGTTGGAGATTGGTGATAAAAGCGTTGCCGAGCCTCTTTCTCTAGCGCTTAAAGACCGTGACCCCTGGGTGCGTGAAAGCGCAGTAGAAGCCCTTGGTGAAGTTGGTGGAGAGGCTGCCATCGAGTTTATTAAAAGCGCACTCAACGACGAAGACGGTTCCGTCCGGGAACTTGCCCAGGAAACCCTCGAAGAGCTTAATGCAAAAAAATAAAAAAATTTTTTCAATTTTTGTATTGACATTTTCCAAAAATATGTTTTAAATAGTAAACGTTTATGAAAATAAACGTTTGTTATTATAAACAACGATCTCTCACATCTCCCAATTGAGAGACCCCGTTCCTCCCGCAGTCAACAAAGCTGCGGGAGGAATTTATAAAAAGACATGGATAGAAAAGCTGCTTATTGGTTTGCTGTGCACGCGAGATCCCGCCATGAAAAGCAGGTTGATTCGTTCCTAAAGGAAAAATGCATTGATTCATTCCTTCCCCTTATCAAAACATTAAGCCGCAGAAGAGACAGGAAGGTGTTTGTAGACCTGCCTCTCTTTCCGGGATATCTGTTTGTAAATATACCATTAGATAATGTGTTCGATGTGATAAGTACAAGAGGTGTGGTGAGAATAATTGGTACCGATCCTTTTACGCCAACACCCATTCCCGAAAAACAAGTAAATGATATAAAAATACTGGTAAATAGTAATGTTAAACTAGACCCTTACAAGTATTTACAAAGCGGTACAAAGATACGAGTTAAGGCAGGTCCTCTGATGGGGATAGAGGGTATTCTTTTAAAGAGAAAAGCAAACTACCGGGTAGTTGTTTCGGTAGATCTATTACAAAGGGCTACTGCAGCGGAAGTTTGCATAGCCGATATCGAGCCGATTGATTGAGAAAGAGTAACGGTTCAATGTACCGCAGCGTTTGCAGAGATTGCAAGTAGAGTAATAGACAAAGTGCTGTAAGCTTTCTGCTGTGGTGTGTTTTGGTTAAGATTCAATCGGAAAAACAGCATTAAGTTGTTTATATTACGTAAGTTACATTAATAACATCTATGTAACTGAGAGGGACACACTCCATAATCACCTTGCACTTCAAGCTGTTCCTATCGCTTTGATTAAGACCATTTTAATTAAATCAGGCTGTCTTAGGCAGTGCTTTTTCTTTATAATGCATGGCGTATAGGGACAGGTTTCAAACCTGCCCCTACTTTGAAAATCCTGTAAACAAATATTATGGCTAACCAAGAAGAAATTACACAATATAATATCCTCCAATCTCTTGAAAACTGCGATCAGATATCGCAGCGTCAGCTTTCCTCGCAATTGGGTATCAATGTAGCCTCTATAAATTTTGCATTAAAAAAACTCACCAAGAGGGGTTTTGTGAAGATGCTTGGCGCCAACCCTCGTAGGATGCAATATATTTTGACGCCCAAGGGAATTGCTGAAAAAACGCAGATTGCCTATAAATTTTTTGACAGGAATTTTCATTTCTATAAGGCTGTTCGAAAAGATGTTGAAGATAAGATTGATAGTATTCCATTTAGTGATAAAAAACGTGTAGCTCTTTACGGTGTTACAGATCTGATGGAGTTGGCATATCTTGTTATCCAGGATAAAGAACTGGAGCTTGTTGCAATTGTTGACGACGAAATGAAGATCAGGATATTTGGCTATCACGTAATAGGTATCGAGGAAATAAATACCCACGCCCCCGACTTTCTCTTGTTAACGAAAGAACTGGATGCTGATAAAATGGAACAAGTACCCTATTCCACGATAATTGTTGATATCAGGATTTAGGAATGAAAAGGGCGCTAATAACAGGAATTACAGGGCAGGATGGTTCTTATCTTGCAGAATTATTGTTGTCAAAAGGTTACGAGGTACATGGTCTTATTCGTCGTGCCAGCACCTTTAACACAGAGAGGATTGATCATCTCTATCAGGACCCTCACAACCCCAATGCACGACTTTTTCTTCATTATGGGGACCTCTCTGATTCCGGACAAATAACAAATCTCATTTACAACATCCAGCCCGATGAAATCTACCATTTAGCAGCACAGAGCCATGTGCGTGTTAGTTTTGACATGCCAGAATTTACAGGAGATATTACAGGGCTGGGGACTACGAGGTTGTTGGAGGCAGTTAGAAGAAGTGGCATTAAAACTAAATTATATCAGGCAAGTAGCAGTGAGATGTTTGGGGACGCCCTACCTCCTCAGAATGAAGAAACCCATTTTAGGCCAAGAAGTCCTTACGCTGCAGCCAAGGTTTATGCCTACTGGATGACTGTCAACTATAGAAATGGGTACAATATGTTTGCTTGTAATGGGATACTCTTTAATCATGAATCACCAAGGAGAGGCGAGACCTTTGTTACAAGAAAGATAACACGGGCAGTTGCTAATATAGTTGCCGGAAAGCAGAAGAGGCTATACCTTGGTAACCTAGAAGCCAGAAGAGATTGGGGCTTTGCGCCTGAGTATGTTGTATGTCAGTGGTTAATGCTTCAACAGGATAAACCAGAAGATTATGTAATTGGCACAGGAGAGAGTCGCTCCGTAAGAGAATTTGTAGAACTTGCTTTCAGACAAGGTGGTATCGAATTAGAATGGAATGGAGAAGGAGCTAACGAAAAAGGTATAGTCCATTCCTTAACTTCCAACCTCCAACTTTCAACCTCAATCAAAATCGGCGAAACTGTTATTGAAATAGATATGAAGTATTTCAGGCCTACGGAAGTGGATTTTTTACGTGCCGATATTACAAAAGCGCAGAAAAGACTGGGCTGGACACCAAAAGTTATGTTTGAAGAACTTGTTAAGATAATGGTTGATTCAGATATGAGACTAGCTGGTTTAAAACCGCTTGGCGAAAGTGAAAAGATTCTGAGACAAAAAGGGATTGATTGGACGGGAACAAGTTTACATCAGGTTAAGGCTTAGATTGAGGTTAAGATTAAAGTTTAGTAAGTTACCTGAAACTACAACAAAATGGGATACAATTCATCTGAAGAAATGCCGGTTTGGCGAAAGGCAATGGATATGGCAGTGATAATATTTAAGTTAACTCTTTAGAAAAAAAGCTCAACCTTAACCTGGATAGTTACTCAATGTCTTTCTGGTCTAACAAACGAATAACCGTTACCGGCGGTTCCGGCTTCCTTGGTTCTTTTGTGGTAGAAAAGCTGAAAGAGCGAGGCTGCAAAGAAATCTTTGTGCCAAGAAGTAAAGACTATGATCTGGTGGAAAGTGAAGCCTGCAAAAGACTTTATAAAGATGCCAAACCAGGTATCGTTATCCATCTTGCGGCAAGGGTAGGTGGTATCGGCGCTAACCGCTCAAACCCGGGTAAGTTCTTTTATGATAACTTAATGATGGGTGTTCAGATGATGGAGATAGGAAGGCAAGCAGGAATAGAAAAATTTGTAGCCATCGGTACTATTTGCGCCTATCCCAAATTTACTCCAGTACCCTTTAAAGAAGAGGATTTGTGGAACGGTTACCCGGAAGAGACCAATGCCCCTTATGGCCTGGCAAAGAAGATGCTCTTGGTGCAGTCCCAGGCATACCGGCAGCAATATGGGTTTAATGCCATTTACCTTTTACCCGTGAATCTTTACGGGCCGGGGGATAATTTTGACTTAGAGTCCTCCCACGTAATACCCGCGATTATAAGAAAATGTATAGAGGCAAGGCGTTCTCAGGTTGAGGTTAAGGCTAAGGTTGAGACTCCTAACCCTGCGCTTTCTACGCCTCAATCTCAGCCTTCTATTACCGTTTGGGGCACGGGTAATCCCACCCGTGAATTTCTCTATGTGGAGGATGCGGCTGAGGGAATACTTCTCGCCGCTGAGCGATATAACAAATCTGAACCTGTCAATCTTGGGGCAGGCTTTGAAATTTCCACAAAAAACCTAGTGGAGTTGATTGCAAAGCTTACAAATTTTAAAGGGAAAATTATTTGGGATGCCTCAAAGCCTGATGGCCAACCCAGGAGAAAGTTAGATACATCCAGAGCGGAAAAGGAATTTGGATTTAAAGCCAAGATAAACCTTGAAGAAGGGCTAAAAAGGACTATTCAATGGTATGTGGAAAAGAATAAAGGATATTCAGGCTAGATGAACAAAAAGCAGTTTTTCCCTGTTGCCGCAAGGAGTACTTGTGCACTACAAAGAGTTGCTTGACGAAATCAGAAAAGTTATTTTAAAGCATGCAAGCCCGGTCAGAATATACCTCTATGGTTCAAGGGCAACGGGAGATGCTGGCGAAACGAGTGATATTGACATAGCTTACGACGACAAGGAGTGTAAGGGACGTCACCTCACAGAGGAAGAGATTCGGAAGCTTCCGACCCTCGTAAAGATTGACGTGAAGAATATTGCCTTTACTGAAGAAAGGTTTAGAAACAGGGTTATAGCAGCGGGGAAAGTCCTCTTTAGCTCTACCAAAAAACTGAGATTTGAAGACGGACTTCACAATTTCCAAAAAGCATCCGAGAGGTTTGCAAATATTGTTGATAGAAAAGAGGAGTTTTATAAGGAGGGGGTACAGCGACATCTATTTGGATCTGGTGGTAAAGAGATTTGAATTCACCTATGAGATGAGTTGGAAATGTATCAGAAGATATCTTGATTATATCGGTATAGAATGCCACAGTCCGAGAGGATGCTTTAAGGAGGTATTTTTTCAAAAAATGATCACTGATGAAACCATTTGGATTGATATGATAGAGCAGAGAAACCTCTCCAGCCATGTTTATGACGAAGATGAAATAAAGGAAATACTTGGCAAAATAGGAGATTACAAAAATGCATTTCAGGGGCTATTGCAATCGTTGGAAGAGAGATTAAAAAGAGAGAATTTAAAAGAATAATGCGCTACATTTATCCGTAGGTTATCTTATTTTTGTTAAAAAATTGCTGGTCAATTTGGGTACATCTTACATTAAAGCCTCTGGTTCCATTATTTAAAATTAAATGTGAAGGGAGCTTATTTATGAAAAAAACGGCTTCAAAGGAAATAAAAATTGAATTGCCAGGTGATTTGGTAGAAATTGTTTCAAGGAAAGAAATAATAGCAATGCTTTTAGATAAGGCCTTAAGTAAGGCAGAGTATCTGGGAAGCAGGTGTAGGGAATTTGAAGAAAAATATGGCACAGACTTTATTTCTTTCAAAAAAAAAGTAGAAGAAACTCAAGAAGAAAACTTTAAAGATTGGGATGATTTAATTGTGTGGGAGGGATATGAACTCGGCCACAAAGAATGGGAAAAAAAATATGAGGAGTTAAAAAAGTGCTCGGAATAATATCCGCACTGGAAAAATCTTAAGACTTTTCCGCACCATAGACATGAAAAAGACAAAGTATACTCATCCCACAGGGCTAATATTGATGATGTTATAAAGACAATAAGAGAAAGTATGAGGTAAACTGTAATGCCTGTTCTGGATGATGCAAAAGAGGTCGTTGATGTCATAAAAAAAGTTGGCAATCCTGACGCCATCATCCTTTTTGGTTCAATCGCAAGGGAGGCAAAAGGGAATGATATCGACCTCTTAATTATTGGAAACAAGAACGAAGAAAAAAAGATTGCAAAGTCTCTCTATCCGTTCTTTCAAAAGTATCCGTTGGATACCTTTTTCGTTTCAAAGAAGACGCTTAAAGAGTTGTATTATCAGGGGAGTCCGTTCTTACGCCTTATTCAGAAGGAAGGGAGGTTGCTCTACATGCACAACGCATTGAAGGATTGGCATGATTCAGGAATGGAAGATTTCCGGCAGGCTGAGTATCTCTGCGAAGGGGGTTTCTATAGAGGGGCTTGCTTTAGCAGTCAACAGGCTATTGAAAAATTCATTAAATGGGTTCTCTTGAAAAATGGTTGGGAGCTTGAAAAGATACGCGGCGTCAGGAGACTCATGGCAATTGCCGAAAATTTTGAAATAAGTATACCGTTGCAAGACGAAGAGATAGACTTCATAGACAGTATTTACAAGGGCATATATCCAGGAGAAGAGGGACTTCTGCGCTCTTAGCGCTCCGGCGCAGAAGGATGCAAAGAGGGCGCTACAGATTGTAAAAAATGTGGTCAAGTTTCTGAAGTAAAAAAATGTCCCCTTTTATCCTTAAGGTGGGGTATGCACTTGATGTAACCTCCCCCAATAGATTGTAGTAAGATAGAATTGCGATATACTATTAATAGTACTAAGTGCCGTCAAGTGCATACCCCATTTAGCTTGATTAAGGCTAACTGCAATAGATAAAATTGGGAACCTTTTAGGTATGGCGGTTAAAAAAGTAGAATATGTTATAAGGATTGGAACTAATGATAGATACAGACATTCACATGTCCATGTGAAAGGAAAGATTGTATTTTTTAGAGTTCAGTATGAAACAAAGATTGGTGATGTTTGGTCTCCAGTTGTGAGATATGATACTGCACATGGATTTGTTCACAGGGATTTGTTGAGTATCAAGGGAGATGTAGAGAAAACACCTTTATTTAATCAGGACTATAATGATGCGTTAACATTTGCGGAAACTGACTTGAAGGCTAATTGGGCGTATTACAAGAGGAAATTTTTGGAGAGTAACGATGAATAAAGAAAAAAAAATGATAGAACGCAATATTGAGCTAAGTGCAGAATTTAGTCGATATCTATTCGAACACCCTGAAATTGAAACAAAGATTCCTGTGGATGCAGAGATTATACTTTTGCCTGAATTTGATAAAGAATTAAAAGAATTTAACCTTAAGTTAGGAAAAGATATTGAGGCTGGCAACGGTAAAGTAACATATGTGGTTATTAAAAATATCAGACCGAAAACACTATCAAGAATTGAAAATATAGAACTTGAATCTGCAGTGGGGTAAAGATATTTAAACTAGAAAATTATTTATGAATTGCGCTTTATTGTTGCGTGTACTTCCGTAATGACGACAAAAAAGACAGTTTTCCAAATTTGTCAAATATGAATGAAGTCCTTTTCAACAAAATTCGGAGGTTAAAGGAAATCCTAAATAACCAATCATCAGTAATCATCGCCTATCTTTTCGGGTCAAGAGTTAAGGGGTATGCAAACGAGAAAAGTGATTGGGATATCGCAGTGTATTTTTCAGAACCGATAAAAACGAAGACATGAGAATGGATTTTGAGAGCAGGGTGTTACGGCGTTATTACGACTGGCAATACTTTCTGAAGAGGCAGATATTGGCAGAAAAATTAATGACCAAGTCCACATGGAAACCGTTATGCATAAAGAACTAAAAAGGGATCTTAAGCATGGGTTAGATATTGAAAGTGACGAATAAAAATGAGAAATAAGGAAGTATTCATTTACACCTTGGATTTGATATCGTTTTTTTGGCTTATTGCAACATGGAACAAACCTAAAAAAGTGTTTTATATCTCACAAAAAGTTAGTCCAAAGCTGATGCTATTCCTTAAAAAGAGAGTTGCCTGCGAGCAAACAGACCTTTATGTGGGAACGGATGCATATATAGAAAATGAAAAGAACCTATACACCTCAGTAGAAAAAGTGTTTAAGAACTCAAAATTTTATTCAGAAGTTGCTTCTCTATTAAATATTTTGAATCTTGAAACAGAAAAGTTAATAACGTCATTTAAAAAGTATTTGATTCATCTTATTTTTGATGACATGAAGATTATTACTTTGGCTCGGCAATTATGCAAAAATGGTGACCACAAACGGGTTATCGTTAATAATTGTGGTTTATTAAAAGAAACAGTAGGAGGAAGCATAGATATAAATAAAAATTCCTCCTTAATGTATTCTATTAAAGGAAGAATGTTATTTCTAGCAGCAACTTTATTGTGTCTGAAAAAAATATTAAATCAAAGAAGAGATAAGAAGTTAAATACTTTTACCAGAGTAAAAATAATTTTTGAACAAATATATAAAGGACAGGAAGGAAATTCCGAGTTTGACGTATTTTATCGATATTTCAAAGAAAGAGACGATGTTTTATATATTTGCATCAGTAATGATTCAAAAATCTATAAAACGTTAAAGAATGACCGGAAGCCTGTTTTGATAAAAAACGACATTCCTTTGTTGCTGCAAAGTAGACTGCTTTACCTTAAGTGTTTTGTTAAATTATTCTTTAGGTTAATTTTTTCTATAGAATTGAAATCATGGTATTTAAAAAGTTTATTATTAACTGTGTTTGATAAAAAAATGTATTATGAGTCACTTTTTAAAAGATATAATCCATCTTTTTACTTAAAAATACGCTCCGATATCGATCCATCTCATCCTGTTGCTACCGCTGTTGCAAAGAAATATAATGTTAAACACATTGGGTATCAACATGGTTCTTACTATTTTATGGCAGTATTTGCTTATATTGATTTCCACTTTTATGGTCTTTTGGGGGAGTGCTTCCTTAAAGAAACATTTTCTCATATTTGGCCAAAAAATATTCAATATAGCGTTACAGGACCAATTACAGTGGAAGGTACTAACGACGATAAAGAGCCTATAAAAGGAGATAAAAAATTTGTTGTCGGTATATTCACAAATATAAGAGATGATAATAATCAATATTGGCATTCATTATACCAACAATTTTTAGAAATTTTATGCTATAAAATAAGTGAGTTGTGTGTGCCAGGTTTCCATTTGGTTTTTAAAGAAAAAGGGTACTCAGAGTATAGTGAAAAATTAATAGTAGGTCTCTGTCATAAATATAATCTGTCGTATGAGATTGCATATCATCTTCATCCAACAAAAATACCATCAAATTATTCTCATTCTGTTATTGAAAAATTTAATGTTCATGGAATGAGTTCTCATCTAGAGCCGGCAGTTGTTAGACTGTTCTGCACCTCTATAGAAGTTATTAGCACGTCGGATATTATTGTGGAAATAACTCAATATGGATGTAGCACCACGACGTATGAGGCACTAGGGAAAAAGAAAAAAATATTAATTTTTGCCACAAAGCATTTTCAAAATATTCTTGGAAAGTTTATTCCAAAATTAATAGTAAGAAATGAAGATGAATTTGAAGATGGGATGAAATTTTTAATGAACATTTCTCAGCCGGAATATGAAGAATACATTCAACCTGCAATTGAGAATTGCTGTAAAGTCTCAAATGGGAATTTGGTAAGAGACTTCATATCCTCTATTGAGAATTGCGTTAAGGATAATAGTAATAAAGAATGTATTGGTAGTAGTAGATGAATAGTGTTTTGATTAACGGTCCGGTAAGTATAATCATTTCGTTTAATAGTTTTTGTGTTTATTTAGGGGGAGGCAGTTAACTATTAAGATTTTGTTTATTGTTTATGATAATGAAAGTAGCAGGGGCATTCTTCCATTAGGCCCTCTATATATCACTTCGTACTTAAAAAGCCGGGGGTATAATGACATTCATTTTTATAATCAAAGCGTCTATCATTATCCTGATAGCCACGTTACAGAATATTTGTCACAGAACAAATTTGATATTGTTGCGATTGGATTTGTCGCTGGGTATTTTCAGCATAGGAAAATTATAAAAATTTGTGAATCAATTAATAGAGCTAAAAAACGTCCTTTTGTTGTCTTGGGAGGACACGGTCCCTCACCTGTTCCTGAATATTACTTGCGTTTGACGGGAGCCGATGCTGTAGTGATGGGAGAGGGAGAGGTTCCCTTTTTTAATCTTGTTAATGCAATAGAAAACAACAAACCGTTAAATAGTGTAAAGGGTATTGCATACAGAGATGGAGAGAAGATAATTGTAAATCCTAAAGAAAATATAATAGTGGACCTCGAAACTATTCCATATCCCAGCTTTGAGTTAGTTCCCATGGAACATTATGTCAGGGTAGAGAGTAAATATTACAAAATGAAAAGCACAGACAGAATGATAAATATGATTACCGGAAGGGGATGTGCCTATAATTGTAATTTTTGCCAGAGACTTGAAAAAGGAACACGCTTGAGGTCTGTGGATGCAGTTATAGATGAATTAAAAAAATATATTAGAGATTATAATATTACATATGTTGTATTCTGGGATGAACTTTTTATGGTTTCAAAAAAGCGTGTGTATGAAATCTCAGAAGCTATTCTTAAAGAAAATATTAAAATAAACTATTGGTGTTGTGGCCGGCTCAATATTGCAGATAAAGATGTGTTGGAAATTATGAAGAGATCGGGTTGTAGTCAGATTAACTATGGTATTGAACAGTTTGATAATGATGCATTAAGGGCAATGAATAAAAATCTAACGGAGGATCAAATCGTTAATGGAATTGAAAATACACAGAAGGAAGGAATATGGATTGATTTTAATATTATTTTTGGAAACCTTGGCGATACAAGGGAATCATTAAAAAAGTCGTTGGCATTATTAAAAAAATATAATGACCATAATCAATTAAGAACTATAAGACCTGTAACTCCTTATCCTGGTTCCATACTATACAATATTGCTATAGAAAGAGGTTTGTTAAAAGGCCCTGATGATTTTTATGAAAAACACAAAAACCTTGAACTATTGACAGTTAACTTTACAGATATTCCAGATGATGAATTTCATCATTTACTTTTTGAAGCAAACAAAGAAATTATTAGAGATTACTATGAAAATCAAAAAAATAAAACAGTAAAATATTTCAGAAATATTTATTCTGGGAAGAATATTGACTTTCGAGGGGCTAGGCATTAATTCCATTGCCTCAATAATAAATTACGTTTTAAAATGGAGGTGCTAAAATTACAATCGGAATTCAATGTGATACTATAGGGATTGAAGCGACGAATGTATGCAATGCGGCATGTGTCTTTTGCCCCAGAGAGCAATACCGGCATAAGTTGCAACACATGCCACAGGGGCTATTTGAAAAAATAATTAATGAGTCTTCAGGGTTGGGATTGAAAAATATAGGTATTGCTGGGTTCGGAGAACCCTTGTGTGATCCTAATATTCTGAAGAAAGTCGAATATGCAAAGAGAACAAACGGAACACTAAACATACAAATGACTTCAACGCTCTTTTTGTTAAATGAAAAACACATAGAATGTTTTCTTGAAAATCTTGATACTATTCACGTGAGTTTTTATGGAATGTCTTCGAACACGTATGAGAAGATTCATGGAGGTGGTCTGAAATTTGAGGTGTCTAAGGAAAATATTTTAAGATTAATCGAAAAAAAGAAATTGGCAAAGAGCAAAAAGCCTTCAATTGTTATGCGGTATCTTTTGGATGAAATAAACGAGAATGAAATGAGCAAATTTGTGACATTTTGGGAGCCACTTGTGGATGAGGTAATGGTATGGAAACCGCACAATTATCTTTATGGTAGGCGTTATAGAGAAATTAATATAAGGACAAAGGAAAGTTGTGATCGTCCTTTTACCAATATGTTGTATTTTGACATTGAGGGGAGAGTCACTATGTGTTGCTTTGATTTTAATAAAGATTTAGAAGTGGGCAATGTTAAATATCAAACAATCAAAGAGATCCTATTAGGAGAAAAATTAAAAAACCTTAGAGATTCTCATTGGCAGGGTAAATATGACGGCCTTATTTGCAAATCTTGTGATCAAAGATTAAAAAGACCTGATGTCCTTGTTTATTCTACCGATAAAAGTAGGAATATTAGAGAACATAATATGAGTCGAAAAAAGTATTTAGATCTTCAAAAATAAGATATTGGTACATGCATGAAAATAATACTTTGCTACTTGAATCTTGCTCGTCGCCGTTTTTTTCCCGTTGGCGTTACAATGCTAGTAAACGAGCTTGTAGCCCATAATCATGATGTGAAGATTTTTGATATCTCATTTTACGAGGGAATAGGTGAGGATATTGATGAAAAGCGTAGAAGGCTTCGTTTCTATAAAAGTATTGAGGATGTAATTCCTATAAAATTAAAAAAAACTAATCCCCTGGAAGATTTAAAAAGACATGTCAAAGAGTTTAATCCTGGTTTGGTAGGGTTTTCCGCATTGAGTATAGATTTTTCATTAGCGAAAACCTTGGCAAAGGTAGTTAAAGAAGAAGATCCGACCACTATTACAATATTAGGTGGCATCCATGCTACAGTAGCTCCTGAAGAATGCATATTGGAAGATTGTTTTGATATTATATGTATTGGGGAGGGAGAAATAGCATTAACCAAGTTAGCTAAAAGTATAGAGAATGGCACGGACTATTCGCATATTGATAATTTATGGGTAAAGAATACTGGGGGAATTGTTAAAAACAAGGTGCATTCATTTAGAAAACTAGATGAATTGCCAACGCCAGATTGGGAGCCATTTGATCCACAACATATTTGGGGAGCACTTTATGGGAAAATGTACAGAATGGCACCTGTAGAGTTAAGTAGGGGTTGCCCATACCGATGTACATACTGTGTTAATGATAGTTTGCGCAATATTTATGATAGTGGCAAAAATTATCATAGAAGAAAAACTCCTGAAAAGGCAATTGAAGATATGTTATATCTGAAAGAGAAGTACAATATAGAAATGTTTTATATCCTTGACGAAGCTTTTCTTGCTATGAAAAATACAGAATTACAGAGATTGTCAGAACTCTATAGAAAAAAAATAAATACTCCTTTTTTTTCTCAAACAAGGGCAGAGACCGTGACTGATGAGAAGGCGAAAATCATTGCTGAAATGGGTTGTGAGGTTATCTCTATGGGTATAGAGAATGGTAACGAGGAAATCAGAAGAACTGTTTTACACAGAAATGTATCAAACGAACAAATAATAAAAGCATTCAAAACGATGCAAAAATATGGGATAAAAGTATCTTCTTTTAATATGCTTGGTGTTCCGGGTGAAACTAAAAAGACGATTTTAGAAACTATAGAACTGAATCGATTGTGCAAGCCAGATTCTATTGGTGTTTCGTATTTTTTCCCTTATAAAGGAACATCATTAAGGAATCTTGCGATAAAAGAAAAAATGATAACAGGTAATGAAGATCCTAGTCTTGCAAACGAGAAACCCGTTCTTGATTTGCCAACCATTTCGAAAGAAGAGATTATTCATTTTTATGAGCACTTTGTCGAATATTGTACGAATAGAAATGGATAAAGAAAAACTAAAAACACTTTTGGTGTTTGAGGATGCTAATATTAAAGAGGCTATGCAGAAACTTAGTGAAAAGACATCAGAGAAAATACTATTTGTTATCGATAAAGACAAAAGGCTTTTGGGTACACTTACAGATGGAGATATTCGCAGAAAGCTATTAGAAGGTCATACGTTTGATAGTAAAATTAAAGAAATAATGAGAAGAGAGTTTAGGTTTGTCAGATCAGATGATTTAGAAAAAGAAGGAAAAGCAAAACGATTAATTATAGAGACCAAGATTGAACAGATTCCCATCATAGATAAACAAGGTGTAATTGTTGATGTTATTTTATGGACTGATTTTTTAAAAGGAAAAGCAAAACGAATAAAAACTGTTGCTATTATTCCAGCTAGAGGCGGTTCGAAAGGGATCCCACATAAAAATATTAAGTTGTTATTGGGTAAGCCACTCATTAATTATTTAGTTGAAGTTTGCATAAATACTCCAGAAATCAATTCTGTTGTTGTTTCAACAGACAGTGATGAAATAAAAAAAGCAGTTAATGTTTATAAAGAAGTAATAATCATTGATAGGCCAAAAGAGTTAGCTACTGACAATTCAACTTCAGAAGAAGCTGTACTTCATGCAATTGAAATTTTAGAAAAGGATAAACAGATTTATGATACAGTGCTTTTTGCGCAAGCAACTTCACCACTAACCGAGCCAAATGATTTTTCAAAGCTTATTAAAAAAATCAATGAAGAAAGCTACGATAGTTCTGTATTTTACGTTGAAGATTTTGGATTTTTCTTTGGTTTAGATGATGTTTTTACTCCTCGTCTTCCACGCCAGGTTAGGACTCCAAAAAAAAGAGAAACCGGTAACGGGTGGGCATTTACAAAAGAAGGTTTTCTTCGACATAAATGCAGATTATTTGGCGATATAGGCTTATGCAAGATTGAATATCCAAAAAATTTGGAAATTGATTCATATCATGATTTATATATTGTAGAAAGACTTTTGCAATTATCGGAGAGAAGAAAAAAAAATTTATATTACAAAGTAAGAGTAATGGGAAATGAAAAAAATGATATTTTTGAAGAAAATTACTGGGGCACAGTTATTGACCCGGATTGTAAAACAAGGAATAGATTAGACGAAAAGTGTCAACGAATTAATGATATGCAAGAAGAGTTACATTTTATTAATAATTTACCATGTGGAAGAATTTTAGATATCGGGTGCGGTATGGGTGATTTTTTATCAGCGGTAAAAGAAAATTGGGATAAATACGGATTAGAAGTATCTAAACATGCTGCAAACGAGGCTAAGAAATATGGCAAAATATCTATTGGTAGCTTAGAAGAAGTGTCTTACGAAGATGAATATTTTGATGTAATTGTTATGTATCACGTTATTGAACATTTAAAAAAACCTGAAGATTATATAATCAAAGCAAGAAATATATTAAAACCGAATGGTATTCTTATTATTGGTACCCCTGATTTTGACGGTGCTATGGCAGAGAAATTTGCTGAAAATTATAGGTTGTTATACGATAAGACGCATATTTCTTTATTTTCAAGAATTTCTCTGCGTCATTTTTTAGAAGATTTTGGTTTTGAAATAGAGAAAGAATCGTTTCCCTTTTTTAAAACCAGACATTTTACCAAGGAGAATCTATTACGAGTTTTTGATGTGAATAAAGTATCTCCGCCATTTTGGGGTAGTTTTATGACATTTTATTGCAGAAAGAAATAATGTGGTGGGACATAAGACCTAAAGGTTGAATGATAAGTAAAATTTGGAGTGATAACTATTGATTGATATTGTATTTTTTGATATTGATGGCGTTTTGACAGACGGAATGGTGTATATAGACCACGAAGGGCATGAATCAAAGAGAATATGTTTTGACGATATTGATGCCATATTTGAATTAAGGAGAAATGGAATAAAAATTGGCTTTATTACAGGTGAGGATAATAATTTTTGTCTGTATGTAAAAAAAAGATTCTCGCCTGACTATTTTATAAGCGGGTGTAAGGACAAACTTGTTTACTTCAAAGAACTTGCGAAGAAAGAGAAAATAGACGTAATGAAAACATGCTTTGTTGGTGACTCTCAAAAAGACGTTCCATTATTACAGTATCTTGCATATACGTTTAGTCCTTTCGATGTAGATGAGGAAATTAAAAGCGCAGCTAAATTTGTAACAAACGCGACTAAAGGCAATGGAGTTATTAAAGAAGTAGCAAATTTTATCTTAAATGGGATAAAAGATTCAAATATCGGAAAATGTTAGACATTAAATGAAATCTTTAATTATAGGAGGTAAAGGTGTCAATTTTTTTTATAGCAGAGATAGGTATCAACCATAATGGCGACGTTAACATTGCAAAAGAGTTAATTAAATTGGCCAAGGATGCAGGCTGTGATGCTGTAAAATTTCAAAAGCGTACTATTGATATTGTTTACACCAAAGAACTTCTGGACTCACCGAGAGAAAGCCCTTGGGGGAATACGCAGAGGGATCAGAAAGAAGGTTTAGAGTTTGGATTGAAAGAGTACAGGGAAATAGACCGGTATTGCCGAGAACTCGGCATAGAATGGTTTGCTTCCGCATGGGATTTGGAGAGTCAGAAATTCTTAAGACAGTTTAATTTGAAATACAATAAGGTTGCTTCTGCAATGATAGCCTACGATGAGTTACTTAAGGAAATTGCTTCGGAGAAAAAACACACCTTTATTTCCACTGGTATGAGTACAATTGAACAAATTGATTACGCTATAGACATTTTCCGGAAGGCAGGATGTCCTTTTGAACTCATGTATTGCAAATCAACTTATCCCATGAATGATGAGGATGCAAACTTAAATTGTATTAAAACATTAAAAGAGCGCTATAAATGTAATGTTGGTTATAGCGGCCATGAAGTAGGTTTGGCGGTTTCGTATGCAGCAACAGCGCTTGGTATAACTTCCCTTGAGAGACATATAACCCTGAGTCGTGCCATGTATGGTTCTGACCAGGCAGCCTCAGTAGAGCCTTCAGGGTTAAGAATGCTTGTAGGTGCGATTCGTAAAATAGAGAAGGCTATGGGAAATGGCGTTATTTCTTTGCTTGAGAGTGAAATACCTATAGCAAAAAAATTACGCGCGCATATTCCTTAAAATAACCATACCAAACTGGTACAATCTTTTAAAATAGCTGGTTTAGAGGGATGATAAGACAAAGGGTGGGAGGAAAGTATGGTAGTTAGCAGAACGAGTATTACAATAAAACGAAAGATTTTTAAATTAAACAGATTTCATTTACAGCATAAGCCTTACTCAAAACTCACGCAGCAACAGTTGCAGTTGGTGTCAGAATTCAACGATAGAGTTAAAAGTGGCGCTATTAAATTCGAAATAGTCCCTTGTCTTTGTGGCAATACAGAATTTGATTTAGTTGCAAGTGTTGATAGATATGGGATGTTACAAAATACAGTACTATGCACAAAGTGTGGTTTAATTTTCTCTAACCCAAGAATGACTACCGATGAATACGTAAATTTTTACTCCACTGATTTGTATAGGAAATGTTATGGTGGTGATGATTATATAGAACTTTACAAGGCTAAGTTTACACTTGAAACAGGAAAGCATATATTTGATGAGATCAATAAAGTCAAATCAATCACCAAAAGGAGTATTGTTCTTGAGTTTGGCGCTGGGGGGGGGTGGAATTTGCTGCCTTTTATTAAAGCCGGCGCTGATGTTGTAGGAATGGATTACAGCCCAACCCTTGTAAATTTGGGGAAGGAGTATGGAATTAATATGATACAGGGCAGTTTGTCTG
>Ga0209211_10006025_pt1 | contig 17808 bp, 18 predicted proteins | sample RifGroA2_FD_183992 | JGI IMG/M metagenome (GOLD analysis project Ga0209211, IMG submission 183992) | Groundwater microbial communities from Rifle, Colorado, USA - Groundwater A2 (SPAdes) (version 2) | ecosystem: Environmental > Aquatic > Deep subsurface > Groundwater | place: Rifle, Colorado... | reverse complement strand
CCAACCATAAGGCTCTGCAAAAACCGGTGTAGCTGATAAAAGGAGAAGTGCAATAGCACTACCCAAAAAGGTTGTCTTTTTCATATATATTTAAGGTAAACTAAAACCAAATCCTTGTCAAGTAGTCGCTTTATTCTCCGTAGAAATCCGACAGTCCATGTAAAATATGGACATGATCAATCAAACCTTTATCACCCTTTCCTGGGAGCTTCATAATCATGGGATTGCTTCGTCTCCGCCAGCTGGCGGATCCTCGCAATGACAATTTAATATAAAAGAAGAATTTTAAAAATTTGAACGGGGTCTGTATTGAAGCGCTTCAGCCACATGATGTACTGTAATTTCCTTCTCCCCCTCAAGATCTGCGATGGTACGGGACAGTTTAATGGTCCTGAAATAATTTCTGGCTGAAAGCCCGAGACTCACTATAGCTTTTTTCAGAAGATCGCCGGACTCGGAATTTAACGGGCAAAACACTTTGGCATCTTTACTGTTCATATCGTTATTACAAACTAAACTGGTTTCGGCAAACCTCCGTGTCTGGATGTTTCTGGCTTTCTGAACTTTTTCTTTGATGGATGATGAATTTTCACTTTTAATATCGCTGGTGAGTTTATCTATTTTGACCGCAGCAATATCCAGATGAAGATCTATTCTGTCCATGATCGGACCGGAAACTCTTTTCTGGTATTTGGCAATTTGTCCCGGCATACAGGTACACTTTTTAATATCAGAAGCATAGTATCCGCAGGGACAGGGATTGGCTGCAGCAAGAAGTAAAAATTTGGCCGGATAAATTATCGATCCGGAGGCGCGCGATATGGAAACTATCCCATCTTCAATAGGCTGCCGGAGTGCCTCAAGTACATGCCTCGGAAACTCAGGAAATTCATCCAGGAAGAGAACTCCGCGGTGCGCCAAAGATATTTCTCCCGGCATCGGATGGCTCCCGCCCCCGATAAGACCGACACGACTGGTAGTATGATGCGGAGCGCGGAAAGGACGACTGGTAATAATACCTTGCCCTTGGGGAATATTTCCGGTAATGGAATAAATTTTAGTCACCTCAATTGCTTCCGTTTCCGTCAAATCCGGTAAAATACCGGGAAGGGCGCGGGCCATCATGGTTTTGCCGGCTCCGGGTACTCCTTTCATATAAACATTATGACCGCCTGATGCAGCTATCATCATAGCTCTTTTGGCTTGTTCCTGGCCTTTGATATCCGCCATGTCAAATTCCGCATCGGCAAAAGATTTAAGCGAACCAAATGGAATATGGTCTGCCTGTTTGATTTCTTCAGATTTGGCAAAATGCCTGAAAAGGGAAATAAGGTTCATTACGGGAAAAATATTTATATCCCGGATAACCGCCCCTTCCTGAGAATTAACATACGGCAGAAAGACATTCTTGTATTTCTTTTCTTTGGCAAGGACGGATAAAGGAAGCACCCCTTTGGTAGATTTAAGCGAGCCGTCCAGTGAAAGTTCACCCAAAAAAATTGAATTTGAGATATCTCCTGATATCTGACCCGAGGCTATAAGAATCCCCAATGCCATCGGTAGATCGTAAGATGGTCCTTCTTTCGGAATATCAGCCGGGGCTAAATTGACTGTAATTTTCCTTGCCGGAAATTCCGCACCGCTATTTCTGATGGCAGCCCTCACTCTTTCTTTGGATTCTTCAACGGCTTTATCGGGAAGGCCAACAATTGTAAATGAAGGAAGTCCCGACGAAGCAATATCCACCTCCACAGTAACGGGAATTGACTCCAGACCGATCGTCGCCCCACTGATCACTTTTGCCAGCATAATTTAGTATATAATTTTTGGAATTTTTTTTCTCATGCAGTTCTTACTTCCTTTAATAAAATTAATCTTGCTGAATTTATATAGTTATTATCTAAAGAGAAGGAGGTGGATAGAAGGTATTGACTATTTCTGCTATAATCGGATGAATGTCAGAAGAAAAACAGAAAGAACCAGGAATCACTATTCTAAATACACTAACAGGAAGTGTCTATTCTCAGTTGGTGGGAGTCGTAGTTACAGACACTGAATTAACTCTAGAATTTGTCTATATTAACCCAAGACCCGGTGTAAAAGAAGGACAGGTAGTTGCCAGAGTTACGTTGCCTGTAAAGGCATCTGAAAGTTTAGCAGGAATAATTGTGGATACTGTCAGACAACATGAAGAAAAGAAAGGAAAGAAAAATGCAAGCAAATCAAATTGAATATTCTGATTATCCTAAAAGAAAAGGAACTTTTATCGATTGGGTTGGCTTCGATAAATCTATCGAAATTAGTGTCCATTACGCCAGTGGTGAATTAAATAAAAAGTTGAATGACTTAGTTAAGAATTTTAAAAAGAACCCTGATAACTTTCCCAAACTGGATGATAATATCTGGAAGTGAAATTAAACTTCATGTATGAAATTCGATTTTCCGGAGCTAAAGCCAAAAAAGATTTCAAAAATCTTCTAAAAAAATGTAATTCCAACGTAAAAAGAAGATTGGAAGATCGTCTAAAAAAATCTCCTTATCTTTCAGCTAATTACAGTGACCAGCTTTCCAAAATAGAAAAAAAGCAGGCTTACTTTTGTTATCCTTTATCGGGAAGTAATAGAATTTTGTATATTGTGATAGAAGAAGCAAAGACGGTAATGATATTTTTCTCGGGAAACGATGATGCAGAACAAAGGTTTCTAAAATTCCATGGAAAGAAAAAAGTAAACCTATAAGAATGACTAAATGGGTATATATAATACTAATCACGTTATTTGGTCTTTGGGGAATGCGGGCGCTTTTCCACCCGGGCTTTTATACGAGTCTCGACGGATGGCACAATATAGCCCGGCTATATCATTTCGACAAAATCATCTCCCAGGGTATTTTCCCGCCCAGATGGTCTACTGAACTGGCAAACGGCTACGGATATCCGCTATTTGTATTTTCTTACCACACTCCATGGCTGATTGCTGAACCATTTATCAAATTGGGAGTCGGAATAATTGACGGAGTAAAATTAGTAGAAATATTGGGTTTTGTCTTATCGGGAATATTTATGTTCCTTTTTGTGAAGGATATCGCCGGGGAAAAAGCAGGACTTATTTCAGGAATAATATACATGTGGACGCCTTACCGGTTTGCAAAAATATTAGTCGGCGCATCAGTCGGAGAAGCAACAGTCTTCATGTTCCTCCCCCTTCTTTTCTGGTCTTTATATAAAGTATCAAAAACAGGCTCAAAAAGGTTTTTGGTTTTGGGATCCGTATCTTTTGCAGCTCTTGTCATGTCCCATCTTATGATCATTCCGCTTCTTTCTTTCCTTCTGGTTTTTTATCTTATTTATTTACTGCGGGAAACAAAAGACAGGAAAAAATTCGTTTTCAACGTTTTTCTATTATTTACTCTGGGTATCGGACTGTCAGCTTATTATTCTATCCCCGTTTTCCGGTACAGCTCCATCATCAAAGCCAAAACCGATACGGGCTTTGCGGATATGTATAAAAATCATTTCGTAAATCTTTCGCAACTTATTTACTCTCCCTGGGGATACGGGCCAATTATAAATAATGCAAAAGAAGGATCTATCTCTTTCCAGGCAGGAGTTGCCCAATGGCTGGCTGTAGCAATCACATTTTTATGGCTCTGTCTTTCTCTTTTCAAGGTGAAACTAAAAAATGTCTTTAATAATAGTAATAAACTTTTGGTTTTCTTCCTTCTTCTTTCTTTTGCCCTCTCCGTTTTCCTCATGACCGACTATTCTTATCCTGTCTGGAAACTGGCCAAAAATATTTTCAACATAGATTATCCCTGGAGATTTCTCACTGTCACCACTTTTACAGGAAGTGTGCTTGCGGGTTTAACCGTCTGTTTATTTAAAAAATACCGGAATTTTCTGATCGTTCTCTTTATCATTATCGCTTTGTATACCAATAAAAATCATGTCAGAGTAAACCAGTACACTGACGTTCCGCTTTCCCTTTATATCGCATCCGAAACGACTACAAACACTTTTTCCGAATATTTACCCAAATGGAGTGAAGTGAACATCGGCCAACAACCTAAAGGGATAATTGGAGAAAATAATGACATAACCAGCCGGGAAATTAAGGTAAATACCAACTCTATGGAATCACAAATCAATGCAATAAGGGAAACAAAAATGACCATTAACCAACTGTACTTTCCGGGAATGGAAGTCTACCGGGACAATAAAAAAATGCAGTTTAATTATGATGGAGACGGAAGAATATCACTTAAAGTTCCTCAAGGTATACAAATAATAAAAATCATATTCGAAAGATCACCCCTTATGAAAATATCAGAACTTATCTCACTGTTTAGCTTAATACTGCTTATCTGCCTGAGTTTATGTAATTGGCAAAAGATACGGGCGAAAGTCCACCCACCCTTATCCTCCTGAGCAGATAAAAATTATTCCTGGTATGCCATCCTCCTTGAAGAGTAGTCAAGGCACCGACAAATCCTGCTTTTTCTACTTCCGTAACGACTGCGTCACTAAATCCTCCATAAGGATAGGCAAACCAGTTGACGGGAATGCCAAGCTCTGATTCCAGGTCTATCTTGCTTCCCAATATTTCATCTTCCAATCTTTTACCGGAAAGCCTGGGGAGTGACGGATGTGTTTGCGTATGGGCGCCAAAAAAAATTAATCCGGATTTTTGCATATCCTTAATCTGATCCCAGGTCAGATAATTTCGCCGTCCCACAAGACGTGTAATGATAAATAATGTCGCCTTAAGATGGTATTTACTTAGGATGGGATAAGCATTTGCGTAAAAATCCGCATACCCGTCATCAAAAGTCAAAATGATCGGTTTGGGAGGGAGTGTGGCTTTTCCGTCAAAAACCGCCGCCATATCGTCCAAAGTCATACCGGTAAACCCGTTGGTAGACAGATAATTCATCTGACCGTCAAAAACGGAAGGCACCACTGCAAGAGAAGAACGGAGAGTATCTTTCGGGTCGGGATTTACTTCAATGTAATGGTAATAAAGTATGGGAATTCTTTTGGCATCTTCTGAATTTTTTACATTTTCTACAGGAGGATTTGTGGGCATAGGAGGAGTCAAAGTAATAATCAGTGGCAAAGTAAATCTGACTTTAGATGCTAAAGTCGAAGTATTCCGGGTGTAATCGTATTTTACTGCTTTGGTTTGGGGTCTCTGATGAAAAATAATCAGCAATAATAAGGAACATAAGATGACAATGGGAACTGTATAGGGGATTTTTTTCAAGGATGATAATTTTTTGAAGATTTCCATAAAACTGCTACTAAAATTAGCCCAGATTGATTAGGATAACAATTTTTAATATAATATACAATAGTTTGGGGAAACCGGACAACTATGGTGAAAATTTCCGACGAAATTTTTACTAAGGAAAGTCCAGACACATGGCAAGCCGGGGACGCGTCGCAAGACGCGAATGGTAACATCTGGTGCCCCGCCTGAGAAATCCGGCGGGGACTCTGCGAGAATCGACTCAAAGAGAGAGCAACAGTGACGAATGTTCACCTAAACCGTAAGGCAGGGCGAACAAGTGCAACGAGCAATCCCACCCGGTGCAACTTCCGAATGGTACGCGTAAAGCGCTTGCCCACAGTACCGAAGTTTGAAGGCATCCCGCCTAAGGCGGGGAGGTAGAATGATATTATCATTAACCTAGAGAAATTGTTGTCTCGAAACAGAATCTGGCTTACGAGTTTCCCCAAACTAACTTCAATTTTCACTTTTTCCCTTGACGATTTCCGAAATTACGGTCTGTATGGATAAAACTACCGGAACAGCAAAAAGTGCACCGGCAATACCATCAAGTCTGGAACCCACCATGAGAACAAGTATCGTGACAACAGGCGGCAAGCCAAAAGCTCTTTTCATAACTTGAGGTACGATAAGATGTGCCTCTGCCTGCTGGATGATAAAATACAAAGCCAAAGTAGCCAATCCCATAAGAGGAGATACCGTCAAACCGATAAGAATAGCCGGGATTGCAGATATGATCGGCCCGATAATAGGTACAATTTCCAGACTGCCCGCGATAATAGCCAGAGGGAGTGCATAATCTATCCGAAGAAGCGTCAACCCTATATAAGACATCAGTCCGATGGTCAGAGCAAGAATCAGTTGGCTCCTCACCCACCCTCCAAGCCTCTCTTCTACTTTATGTAAAATATGGGAAATACTTGAAGCCATTTCTGTGCCACTCACGTCATTTAAAAACTTTTCCAGATGATTTCTGTCCAGTAAAAAATAAAAAGTAATAACGAGAATTGTAAAAAGAGTCAGAATATTGGAAAAAATTCCCAGAGTCACTTTAAACAAATTTTCGCCCAGTGGTCCGACCTGCTGTGTCAGGACCTGAAGGTCAACTTTGAGCATGGGTGCAAGCGCAGTCACGTACCTCGGGAAAACGTCTACCAATTTCACGGACTGAGAAACTACCAGAGGAATCATCGTGCTTCCCATGATCACCATCAGTGCAATTAAAAGAATATAAGTAATTAAAATCCCGAAAACCCTGGGAATCCTATACTTTTCCAACTTATCGATAAGAGGCCGTAAAGCGGACATAAAAATAAAGGAAACAAATACAAGGAGAATAATATCAAGTATCTGGAGAACTGCCCAGATAAGTGCAAGGAAAAGAAAAATAAAAACTATAGTTTTATATGATATTTCAACTTTTGTAGGCACGATAAAAAATTAAAATTTAAAAATCAAAATGCAAAATTACAATTTAAAATTTAAAAGTTAATTTCAATTAGTATACCATTTTCTAACTATTTCATCTATTTCTGCCTTAAAATTATTCAGGGAAATATTAAACCAATTTATTCTTTTGTCCGCTTTAAACCATGTCATCTGGCGTTTCATATATTTTTTTTCTTCTAATTTCCACTTTACAATTGCATCATCAAGTTTTCCTTTTCCGTCTGTATAATCCCTAAACTGTCTATAACCCAAACCGCTCATAGACGGCAAGTCCCATCCGTATCCGGACTTTAATAATTTTTGGATTTCCAAAGTTATCCCTTCTTTTAACCTTTTTTCTACCCGTCGGTCTATCTGTTTGAACAGAAAATTTATGTCGGCAGACAATCCTATTTTCAGGGCATCCGTATCCGCACTAATTTTTTTACTTAAATACTTAACAGTATTAAAGTGATTTTTGATTCCAAAAGAAACTATTTCTATAGACCTTATAAGTCTTCTGGGGTTTAGTTTATCCGAGTGGTTCATCCTGTCAAATCTTGCTTTATCCAAATTGATAAGTTTTTCCTGAAGTTGGCCTACGGACATCAGAGATAATTCCCGGCGTAAATCGGGATCAGGGGGAACATCAATATTTATGGAATATTCAGTCAAAGCCTTAATATATAATCCTGTTCCCCCGACAATAATGGGTAACTTTCCTCTTTTCTCAATATCCGAAATTACTATCTCAGCCAAAGTCTGATAATCATGTACGTTAAATTCCTGATCCGGTCTGACCACATCCACCATCCAAACCGGAATTCCCTCTTTCAATCTATAACCAACAGTATATTTTTGATTTTTAATCCGTAATTTTGATTTTTGATTTTTGATTTTTGATTTTTTTTCTATGTCTTTGCCAGTGCCAATGTCCATCCCTTTATAAACTTGTCTGGAATCAGCTGAAATAATTTCCCCATTATATTTCTTGGCAAGGAAAACGCCTAAATCAGTTTTTCCGGTTGCAGTAGGTCCGCAAATAACTAGAAGTTTTTTCATAATAGATCCCTCCACGCGCTGCGGCTTGGTCGGGATGACTTAGTGTTTAAAATTCGGTTGATTTATAAGGTTTTCCAATACTTGCCACCTTCTCTTTTTTTCCTTAAAGGGAACGTCATTTCCCAGAACCTTGGCTGCGGCTGTAATTTTTCTGTCTGAATAGATGGAAACGTAGGCTTTATAAAATCCGACTTTCCTGCATAAATCTACAGTATTTTCAAACTGTTTCTCAGTTTCTCCAGGGAATCCGACAATAATATCGGTGCTCAATTTTAAATTGATAATTTTTAATTTTAAATTTCTGACCAGTTTCAAATACTGGGCAGAAGAGTACCACCGGTTCATCCTTTTGAGTACTTCATCATCTCCCGACTGGACAGGTAAATGAATACTTCTGGTAATATTTTTATTTCCGGCAATTACATCAATAAGCTCATCAGAAAAATCCCATGGATTACTGGAAAGAAAATCGACTAATTTAATACCGGGAATTTTCGAAACTTCTGCTAAAAGATAAGGAAATAAAGTAGGAATCCTTAGTCTTCCAAGATGTTTTACGTATACAGGATTAATATTTTTATTATCGTAAACTTTATGCCCCGTTCCCGACAAACTCAAGCGGCCGCTTAACTTTGTCGTTTTTTCGATATTTTCAATATTTTCTGCGCCTAATATTAAGTCTGATCCGTAAGAATTTACATTTTGACCTATCAGCATAATTTCTTCGTAACCGGCATGAGCTAACTCTTCACATTCTTTTATGATTTCCTCAAATGACCGGCTTACTTCCCTTCCTCTGGTAAAAGGAACTACGCAGTATGTACAGAAATTATTACATCCGTTTGAAATAACTACCAATCCCTTTTTCTTATCAGCTCTTACCGGTGAATATTCAAATCCGACTTCCTCAATCGGCAAAAATTCATCGACTTCCGGCATTTTCTTTCTTAATCTTTCCAAAAGTTTCCCCGTTTTATCTCGGATAGCCATTCCTACCATGCAACCGGTCAAAACAATTTTTAATTTTAAATTTTTAATTTTTAATTTGGACAAATTATTTACAAGTCCGTAAACCCGATTCTCTGCAGATTCACGGACCATGCAGGTATTTATCACTATATGATCCGCCTCTTCCATTTTTCCGGCTTTAATAAATCCCCTGCCTTCATACGATGCCGCGATCCTTTCACCGTCTGAAAGGTTGGCAGCACAGCCGAAAGTGACGATATAATAAGAATTCATATAATTTAAAAATTAAAATTTAAAAATTTAAAATTTGCGTATTTACTTTACATTTTAATCTTTCCATTTTAATTTGTACGGTATTATACCAAAAAAAGAGACCATCTCCTTTATAGAAAGACGGTCTCTTTTTTTAATCAAGTTTATCTGACTGCTTTTTTCAAAGCTTTTCCGGCTGTGAAACCGGGGGTTTTCCTTGCCGCTATATTGATAGGGGCACCTGTTTGCGGATTTCTCCCTTTGCGGGCCGCGCGACTTCTCACCATGAATGTACCGAAACCTGTGACGACTACTTTGTCACCTTTTTTAAGTGCATCGGTAACTGCTCCGAAGATAGCATTAACTGCATCTTTGGCGGCTTTGGCGGTAAGATTGGCTTTCTTGGCTACGTAAGCTACTAAGTCTGCTTTGGTCATAATAATTTTCACCCCCCTTCGGTTGAATTTATCCCGCCAAGGGCGGGATAGGCAGGATTAAATTTATCTCGATATGATCTACCAAACCAAAATGTAATTCATTTTTGGGGCGCTGTCAAGCCATATTTAAATATATCAAAAGATGGCGGATTGTAACAATACAATACTAACTTATAACTTAGGACCTAGGACTCAGGACTAAGAACTAAGAACTTTTTATTCTTGGTTCATCCGTTTAATTGTTCTAAGTTCTCAGTTCTTGCTTCCCAGTATTGTTAGTGCACTGTCTGTACAGTACGAAGTTCGCGGATAAGAGTAATCTTAATCTGTCCGGGAAATGTCGGGAATTTTTTCTCAAGCTCTTCTTTAATTTTTTGTGCGGTCACTACGGCTCCGGCGTCGTCTAACTTTCCGGGGTCAATAATTACACGAAGCTCCCTTCCCGCCTGAAGAGCAAACACCTTTTCCACTCCCGGGAAAGATTTGGCAGTATCTTCAAGAGTGGTCAGCCTTTTGACATACTCGTCATAATCTTCATACCTGGCACCTGGCCGGGATCCTGAAATTGCATCAGCAATATAAACAATGGTCGCCTCAATTGACGGGAAAGGGATATCCTCATGATGGGCTGCCACACAGTCAATAACTGCCTGGGGCATACCGTTTTTCTTAAGCAGGTCTACTCCCAGCTGTACATGAGAACCATCCTTTTCGGTAATAACTTTTCCGATGTCATGGAGAAGACAGCCAAGTCTGACTATGTTTACATCAGCCCCCAGTTCGCGAGCCAAAGCGATACCGATTTTGGTTTCTTCAAGCGTATGAGCGATCATATTTTGTCCGTAGGAATACCTGTACTTAAATCTACCCAGAAGAGCTACTTTATCTATAGGAAGGTTGTAAACTCCGACGCTATGACAAAGTTTTTCGCCTTCCGCAAACATAATTTTTTCGATTTCCTTCCGCGATTGATCGACAACTTCTTCTATCCGGACAGGCTGTATTCTGCCGTCTTTGATAAGTTTCTCCAAAGCAACTCTGGCTACTTCGCGCCTGACCGGATCAAAAGAAGAGAGTCTGATCACTCCTTCTTCGTCCAGATCTACATCTACTCCCGATGCCATTTCAAAAGCTCTGACATTTCTGCCTTCTTTCCCTATGATCCTGCCTTTAAATTCATCATCAGGAAGTTTAATGACGGAAACCGTGTATTCAGGAACGTAATCAGTAGCTGCATGACGCATAGCCTCAACCAGTATTTCTTTCGCCTTTTGATCCGATTCTCGTTTCACTTCACTCTCGGCTTCCCTGATTCTTTTGGCAATATCTTCCTTAAGCTTATCTTCCACAGCTTTCAGGATAAGGTTTTTGGCTTCATCACGGGTGAGCTGTGCTGCTTTTTCCAGTTTGGCCAGAAGTTCCTGTCTCGCCTTTTCCAAATCTCCCAGTCTTTTTTCCGCGTCATTATTCTTCTGGACAATGGTTCTCTCGCGATCTTCCATGGCTGATATCTTCCTGTCTACCGTCTCTTCCTTCTGGATAAGTCTCTGTTCTATACTGAGGGCTTCTTGTCTGGCACGTCTTGCTTCGTCTTCGGCTTCTCTTTTGATCTTGAAAGCTTCATCTTTGGCACTGATGATAATTTCTCTGGCCTCCCTTTCCGCTGTCACCACCACTTCCCTGTTTTCGGGAGCAATTAGCTTGGGTGGAACTGGCTGGGGAGCTTTTTCTTCTTTCGGAATAGTGACTGCAATTTTGGGAGTTTCTGAAGGTTTAGATTCTTCAGCTAATCTTTTTTCTATACGTTCTAACCTGTCTAAAATAGTTTTCCATATTGATACCATAGTTTTTTTGGTTTAATACCAAACCTCCAATTGATAATCTAAAAAATAATGTGTGAAATGATAAAGAAGAATAATAAAAGGCTTATGAAGAACAGTAATCAACCAGGTTTCCCTGGCTTGTATGATATAGCATTGCTGTATCTGTCTTCTGAGTTTGATTTATCATTAACTTATTTATCATTTGGATTTAATTAACTGTCCCGATTGTACTATTTTTCAAATATATTTGCAATCACAGCCGATACTGTCTCCCAATCAAATCCCCTTCTTTGGAGAATACCTATAATCTTTTCTTTTCTCTCTTTAAGCGGTAAATTTGACAGCCGGCCTATCTTCTTTTGAGCAAGTGACAAGGCCAATTCAAAATCATTTTTTCCAGTTTCTTTTCGCTCTTCCAAAACTGCATTAATAATCTCCTGGTCCAGACCTTTTTGCCGGAGTTCAATTTTGATAGCTCTTTCTCCTTTGGGCCTGAAAGTCTCCCTTTGATCTATCCACCATCTGGCAAAATCCTCATCAGAAAGAAACCTTTTTTCTTTCAGGCTCTCAATCACTATTTCTACCTTATCAAGTGTTATTCCTTTTTTTACCGCCTCTTGTACAAGCTTTCCTTTCATCTCGTGACATGTTCTTGGCCGGAAAGAAAGAAGATTTAATGCCTTATCTGTGAGTAAAATTATTTTTTCTTTATCCGAATCAGTAAGATCAGTCATTAAAATATTCCTTTGATAAAAACCCACACGTTGTCAAATATAGACGAAGAGTGTGGCTGTATCTGAGAATTTCCGGGGAAAACTGGCGTCGGAACACTATTTTGGCTGATAAACTTCACTTTCTTGGGTTGAAATTCCCCCAAAAAGACGGCCATGGGTGAAAAACAACAGGCATTTCTTTTCGTACACCAGTTATAAGTGGTACATGGAGTGGGAGTCGGTGTGGGCGGAGGAGGTACAGTCGGCCTGGGCTCATCCGGTTCTTCACCCCTGAAATCCGGTTCCGGATCAGGAGGCTGGGGCTCTTCCGGCTCTTCATTTCCCGGATATCTCGCGGCAAAAACTGACTTTATTTTTTTCAAAAATAGAGTTTCGGTAAGTAGAATGGAAATAACAAAAAATATTGTAAATAAAAGAATTAATTTATTCTTCATTTATCCAAAATACCTCCCCACTCTACAAAAGTAAAACCCTTTCTTGCGGGTTTGGGAGGGAAAAACTGTTGCCGGACGGGTACGGCAAATTCTACGGGTTTAAAATATGGCCGGATTCTGATCATCGTGTCCGGCCGGCGATTTAATACGACCGGTTCGATCTTTTCTATCTCGTCTAGGGGAAGAAAATGGATAAAGTAATATTCTTTTTCAGTTTCCAAAAGCCTCGGGATCCAGTAACTCAAAAAGTCATCCGTTTCTTTTGCGGTAAGCCCGAGATATGCCAGTTTCTCCCTGAAAAAATCATGCAGTTTGTTTTTGCTCACTATAAATCCGCTACTGTCTACTTTTACCTTTTTTAATATCGCTTCATAATAAAGATAAGGATATTTATTCTTTCCATAAATAATAGAGCCGTCGGGAAAAGCACGGACATTCCAACCCACATGGGGCTCATAAAACGGTATAGAAACGGTAAGCTTGCCCTGAGTCTTCAGAATAATATTCAAATCCAAAGGATATGCAGGATAAAGATAAATGGCCGGTTTGCTTTCTTCTATCCATCCCCTCACCCAACTTCTCGCTGGAGGGATAAAATTTCCTAACTTTAGCGTCCTCTGGCCAGGCTTTGATATGTCCAAAGCGACAAAACGGAAATATGAAAATTTACCGACCGAGATGGAAGTCCTGTTTCCTAAAAGAGAAATTGTTTGAGATAGTATCCCTTTGGGCACAAGATAAATGTAGAAATCTCCTTCCGGATCAAGTAAATTTTTATATACTTCAAAATTACCGGTAATACCAATAGGATTTAACAAACTATTACCATTTAAAGGATATTTTTTATAAAGATCCAGGTTTATCTGAGTATTTCTGGCTTTATAAGATCCGTCAATATTGTTACTGTTGCCATCCAATAACCAATATATGCCGGACTTATCGGGATATTCCAAAATATTGGATGATGCAGCAGGCTTGTTGATATCATCGTAAGCCATGACTTTTTGAGGTCTGAATAATTTTCCAATCATAGGTAAGACAGGTAATTTGGATTCTCCGGTCGGAGTGGGAGCACATCTAAGAGAAGGAGGTAGGGACGCACCATCACGAAAATATACTGAAAAAAGAGATCCATCTGATGGAAGACGAGGATCAACCAGGTTCTGGTGGTCCTGACTCAGATTTCCATCTTCATCAATCTGCAATTTACCGTCACTGTCGGTATCCTCTAAATAAAAAATGAAATCACAATGAAATGATCCCCGGAAAGGGAGGCTCACGGGCGGATGCTGTGTAGAGCAGGTGCAGTTTAATCCTTCCGCATCACATTGTATATCCTGGGTATTGCAAGTCCGGCACCAGTCACCGCAAAAAGTCCGGTAAATCCTGTTTTTATACCTGTCAGCCAGAATCGGATCTGTCGTAAAATCAAGCTGTTTGACCAGTTGCCTGTCGGAAGCGGTAATATCAGTCGAAAATGAGTTGGGAAATATCACATGGTCCACTTTCACACCTGTTGAAACTAATTTGTAATTGGCTACAGACGGACCATCGCAACCGCCTCTGTTCTGACACCTGGGTATTTCATAACCCTGTGTGGTATTGGCTACAGTTGCTTTTGTGATGGAAAACAGTTTTTTCGGAACGTTTACCAGTCCGGGAGATATGCCGTTTTGAGCAGCTTCTGCTGTCAGACAGACATCGGCTTTGGGAAAATCCAATGAATTGGGATCAGGTATGGGAGTATGCGTGGCACCCAGAGCAAACAAACCGGACAATAAAAAGAGCAGGAAATTTGCCATATCTTAAGTGTAGCAAAGACTAAGTGGACTTTAAACTAATCAATCCACTTCTTCTTTACCCACCACTACTTTTTCTTTTACTTGCCCGTTTTTGTATACTTTCCAGATATTTTCGAGGATTTCTTTGGTAAGTTTGGGATTTTCATTCAGGAATATCTTGGCAGCTTCTCTGCCCTGACCGAGCATTTTTTCCTGATACTTAAGAAATGCACCGGATTTAGTGAGTACTCCCATCTCAATACCTACATCCAAAATGCCTCCCGCTTTGGAAATACCGCTATTCATGATGTCAAACTCGGCTATCCTGAAAGGTGGGGCAACTTTGTTCTTCACTACGCGAACCCTATGCCGGCTGCCTATGACTTTATCCCCGTCTTTGAGAGTCTCAATTTTCCGGGAATCCAGCCTGACCGATGCATAAAATTTCATCGCAAGTCCACCCGGAGTCGTCTCGGGATTTCCAAACATTACCCCGATTTTCTGCCTCAGCTGGTTGGTAAATATTGCCGCAGTTTTGGACTTGGAAATTACTCCCGTCAGTTTTCGGAGAGCCTGAGACATAAGCCTGGCTTGCAGTCCCATCATAGAATCACCCATTTCTCCTTCGATTTCAGCTCTCGGAACAAGAGCCGCAACAGAATCCACAACCAACACATCAATTCCGCCTGACCTGATAAGAGTTTCCGTAATTTCCAGAGCCTGTTCTCCTGTATCGGGCTGGGAAATAAGCAGATCGTCGAGCTTGACTCCCAAAGTTTCAGCCCACACCGGATCAAGAGCGTGTTCTGCATCGATAAACGCTGCCACTCCACCCATCTTTTGAGCCTCGGCGATGACTGACAAAGCAATAGTTGTTTTACCCGAAGCTTCAGGTCCGAACATTTCGATAATTCTACCCCTGGGAACTCCGCCTACTCCCAAAGCCATATCCAAAGCCAAAGAACCCGTGGAAATCACATCGATGGTCATCCTGCTTGCCTGTTCTCCCAATTTCATAATGGAACCTTTCCCGTACTGCTTCTCTATCTGTTCCATCGCCACTCTGATTGCCGCCAGTTTTTGATCTACTACCATAGTGTTCCTCCTTATATGAACTTTAATATTATCCTCGGGCAGAATTTATGAAAGAATCTGAAGTAGTTTAATTTTCACACGTCCCGTGATAGAATACAAGATATTATAAGATATCAAATTATATCGGGGATTAGTTCAGTTGGTAGAACGCACGGCTGGGGGTCGTGAAGTCACCCGTTCAAGTCGGGTATCCCCGACCAATTTTTCAGTGTAAAGGGGCGTTTATGGTGAAAAATTCCGAAGAATTTTTTACCATGAAGTCTCCGGTTCAAGTCCGGACACCCCGACCAAATCTTTAGTGAAAAATATCATATCTCTAAATTTTTGCTATATTATTTATCACTATGACAGATATACCAAAATGGCTACCAGAACATGAACGAAACGAAATTAGAAGGGGAAATTCAACTTTTATACCTGTGTCTTTAAGAACGAGAATTAGACATGTTCCTAGTATCCCTTGTGATTGCGGTTCTCGTACAAAAAGAATTTATCGTGGACAATATGTATCATCGGAGAGACAACAAAATAGAATAATAGTTGGAGGAAGAACGGTAGAATATATATGCGAAGACAAAAATTGCGGATTAACTTTTGGTAGTCATTTAGGAAGCTTAGAATTGTGTAGACGAGCTCGAAAAATTTTTATTCAAAATGGGGGTCAGGAAACGGCAGACGCGATGACTGAAGTTATTCGTGTTGGAAGGGAAATGAGGAGAAAACAAAGGGTTCATCGGTAAAAAAACCCGGATAATTAATTTAACTTGAAATAATCTTTCAGAAACTTGTCATCTTCTATTTTTTCTACCAATAAATAATTGACTGTAAAAGAAATTCCGTAAAGTTCCCTAAGAAATTCTATCTGGTCAAAACAGGGATATGGGGAAACGAATACACTTTCCTGGAGAGGATATAAATCCAATTGTTTCAGTCTCATCCGGAAAATATCCCTGACTCTCCGGTATTTTTCCGGAATATCAAAAATTATTACTCTCCATTTTTTATCCCATTTTCTTTTGGAAAGACTCATCTCATCAAGCTGATAAGTAAGTGCCCTCGACATCCCGTTTTTGGTAATTCTGACAGTGACGCTATTATCACTGTTGTTTATAATACTGACATATTTTTGCTTCTTAAGCCGCCCAAATATCCGGTCTGAATACCACGAATCAAAATTGTCACCCATAATTTGACTTGCTATGGACGCTCCGGATTTGGGCATCGCAAAAGTAAGCCCAATTGCTCCGGCTGTTGCCAAAATACGAAGAATCTCTTTGGTGGGAAAATTTCTTTTTTGTTCTTCTTTTGCAGGAATTTGAAATAAAGTTTTCGCCTTTTCCCAGTTTATCTCTACATAGGGCGTCTTTGTCCTGGTTTTTCCAAAGTTTTTATTGGTCATATTTTAAATCAGGATTATCTTTATTCTTATTTAAAAATGGGAAATATATATCTATCCTTATTTACTTTATTATGAAATTAACGACAAAGTCAAGCGGCCGCTAGAGTTTGTCGGAAAGAGGAGGGGATAGCGAAGCCAGGAAGTGAAATATTTTGGATTTAGGTTTATGTTGGTCTATATTGGTCAATGTTGTCTGTGTTTAGATTATTCATGTTATTATATTAATTAATATTGTGAAAAATATTCTTTTCCCTATCACTTTCTTACTCCTGGTTCTGTCCTCTTTACTGAATATTTTCTTTTTTCAAAAAATTGAGAAAAATAAAGAAGGGATAATGGTGATTGGAGTAATCGATGGGGATACAATCGTACTGGAAGGAAAGACAAGGTTACGTCTCCGAAATCTGGACGCTCCCGAATTAAATTATTGTTTAGGAATTGATTCAAAAGAAGCACTAGAGAATATGGTATCAGGAAAAAGAGTTATCGTAAAAGAACAGATAATCGACCAAATGGGAAGAGCGATGGCACTAATTTATGTCGGTAACAGATTAATAAATGTAGAGATGCTCAGTCTCGGACTGGCAAGATTTCATAGCGATAATACGACTGAAAGAGAAAGACTAAAAAAGGCTTATGACGTAGCCAAAGCAAATAAAATAGGTATATACAGCAGTACCTGCCTACAAACGATTCCCCCAAATCCCAGATGCATCATCAAGGGAAACATGGACAAAAACTCAAACAGGAAAACTTATTATCTCCCCGGATGCGCTCAATACAACTTTACATTTGTAGAAAAAGATATCGGTGAAGATTGGTATTGTACTGAAAAGGAAGCACAATTGGCAGGATATTCCAAATCCGAAAACTGCAGGAAATAGATATTAATAACCGACAAACTCAAGCGGCCGCGTATGTTTGTCGTTTTTTATAATGATAGCCTTCCTTTCAATTCCTGTTGAATTCTTCCACACAATGACTCTCTAAAGTATTTTTACGAAACAAATTAGAAGACAGAATAGAGATTAACGTTTCGGGGATTGTTTGCGGGCGCGGGACTTTTGGGCGAAACCGGCTTTGCGCCTTTGTTTTTTCCTGGGGTC
>Ga0209211_10006024_pt1 | contig 17817 bp, 17 predicted proteins | sample RifGroA2_FD_183992 | JGI IMG/M metagenome (GOLD analysis project Ga0209211, IMG submission 183992) | Groundwater microbial communities from Rifle, Colorado, USA - Groundwater A2 (SPAdes) (version 2) | ecosystem: Environmental > Aquatic > Deep subsurface > Groundwater | place: Rifle, Colorado... | reverse complement strand
AGCCGTATCCATTCGATGGAGTCGACCGCTCCAAGAGCTCTCAGCAGCTCTGCAAGGCGTCGTTTTCCGTAGAGGTCGAGGCCATAATACGTTGTATCCTGCCCGATCAGGATCAGTTCCCGTACTCCTTTTGCCCCAAGGAATCCGGCCTCCTCGACGATCTTTTCGAACGGTTTCGTCTTGTGGCCCCCGCGCATGAGAGGGATTGCACAGAAGGAGCATGGCCTGTCGCAGCCTTCCGAAATCTTTTGATATGCAAAATGCCGCGGAGTGGTGAGAAACCTCTCCCCCAGCAGTTCCTTGCGGTAGTCGACACCCAGCTCCACAACCACATTCTGAAGCTCGTGCGAGCCAAAATACGCGTCGACCTCAGGGATTTCCTCTTTCAACTCCTTCCGGTACCGCTCCGAGAGGCATCCCATCACGACAACTTTTTGGAGTTTCCCCCCTTTTTTCCGTTCGACGGCCTCCACGATCGCATCGATGGACTCCTGTTTGGCGACATCAATAAACCCGCACGTGTTGATGACGGCAATTTCAGCCTCTTCAACATTGTCCACAATGTCCACCCTGCCCAGCTTGAGCTGCCCCAGGAGCTGCTCGCTGTCGACGATGTTCTTTGAACATCCGAGGGTAATGACGCTGATTCTTGGAACCTTGCCCAGATTCTCCTCCGTTACGATAACACCACAAAATCAACGTAAAGATACACAATAGGGGCTACAAATACCAAGCTGTCGAACCGGTCATAGACCCCTCCATGACCGGGAATCAGCGCCGAAGAGTCCTTTACTTCCGCGTCGCGCTTGAACCTCGATTCAATGAGATCGCCCAGTTGACCGAAAATCCCGACGAACGTTCCAAGAACTACGGCGTGCGTCATGGAGAGGTAGGTGAGGAAGAAACTCCGGGCGATGACCATGGTCGCGATTGACGCAAGCAGACCGGCAATGGCACCCTCCCATGACTTGCCCGGGCTCACGCGCGGGTAGAGCTTATGTTTCCCCCAGGCGCTTCCCGCAAAATATGCGGCGGTGTCGCACATCCAGATCGAGACGAGCACGGCAAGGACCGTGAATCCGCCCCAAGAGTCAATCTGCCGAAGCTGATCAACATCTGCCAACGACGAACCCATGAACTTGTGCACGGGGAACCCGTAGGGAAAAAGCTCCCGCAATCCGATGAGAAGCCCGAAACACAAGGAGATAATCATGACGCCTGCGATGGTCGTTACGATGTTCAGCGAAGGGGAACCCTTTGTTCGAAAAAGCTCCACAAGCAGGACAAGAAGGATGAAAAGGATTTCGATTACCAGCAGGAGTTGCAGCTGCGAGAACATTTTCAGCGGGAGGCCCTGATCGAGAAAAACCCGGTAGACCTCAGTGTGAAACCGCTCGTAGATGAATGTACCGTTGACGAGCAGACCCGCCACAAGTCCCGGGCCTGCGAGGGGATTGGCCCCTTTTCGCCGCATGAGACCGTAGAATTCATGCAGTGCGAATGCCGAGAAGAGCGCTATAAGACAGAAGAACCAGTACGACCCCCAAAGCGTGGCAAGGACGATAACGGGAATCGCAACAGCAGAAACCAGCACCCTCGTGAGGAGGTTCTCAAATCGTCCTGATTTATTTTCTGTGGTCATGATTCAATATCCGGCAATTGGAAAGAACTGATCACGTTTTTCGCCGACTCCCATGTGGCCCGTTCGACAAGGATGCGGACACCCAGGTGCGGCCGAAACCACAATGTGCCGGCAAAATTCCGCGGATCAGCAACGCGGATTGGAATACCCGCCTGAACAAGGTTAGTCTTGACCATGTCCGCTTCAAAAGCGTCCATTGCGAGCGTCAAGGGAACCCATGTAGCGGCAATCCGATGATGTTCGGGGACGTCGCACACGAAGACCCCATCGGCCGACGTTGTGCAGTCGCCGCAAACGGGCTTCCCGCACACGACGCAACACGCCACTGCAGGCTCTCCCGGATGATTCTCGCATGCGATTTCATCGGCCGATTTCACAACAAGGGCGCCGCACGAAGGACACAACACCTCTGCGACCTCGGCACCGCAATTATGGCATCGGATCATGAGGCTCCTCCCGCCGATCCGTCGTGCGAAGGTATGCAAGGAAAGCGGCGACAAAGAGAAATCCGTAGACCACAAACTGCGCCAGGATAATTTCGAACTGAAGATCCTGGTCCTTCTGCGCGCCGAGAATCAGTTCATCGTTCATGCTGAAATAGACCGCAACGACTGCAAGGGCGTTGTTGACAAAATGCGCAGTCATGGGAACAATAATGCTGTTCGACCGCGTTCGGAGCAATCCAAAGTACACCCCAAGCCCCATCAACGGGACCACTGCAAGGGGGTTGAAATGATAGAGCCCGAACACGATGCCGGTAATCAACGCAGCCCTCACGGGCCGCACCCGCCTCTCAAAAGAGCTCTGAATCAGGCCGCGGAAGAACATCTCCTCAACAATGGCGGGCACAAGTGCAACGACCGTCATAACGAGGAGCAATTCAGGAATACTTTCGGCCATGACAATGGTTTTGAACATATCTTCGAGCGCCTGCCTGAATTGTGTCACAACCTTCTGCAGCACGTCAGGAAGGGGGATCATGTCCTGAAAGAGAAGATAGATCTGAAAAAGCTGCTGGAGGCACAGAAGCCCGACGATGGCGTAGATCGCTTCGGGGAGCGACGGAATCCGCCAGGGAAACACCTCCGAGCTTCGGCGGGTGAGAAGGCGGGCAAGAAGGACTGTGGGGACAAGAATGAAGAAGAGCTGACCGATCATGGTCAACATCCTCACAGTGGCGACGTTCTCGGGCGTCACCTTCTCCGTTCCCATGAGGAGGAACGTGATGGTGCCGGCCAGTACCTGGTAGAGAACAAAGATGATGAAGAGGCACGCGAGGGCAAAGACGGCAGGATTGATCCCGCGCCGTTCAACAAACGACGGTTCGGACTGAAGACTGTGACCCGGGTCCGGAGTGTTCATCACTTCGATCGCCCCCGGCGCATGGCAAGCTTCACCATGATTGCAAGGAGCGGGATCATGATTTCGTGATGACCGGTGAAGCTGTATCCCCTTCCGGAACCCTGAGTAGGACGTTCCACGACGTTCACGCTCGGGCGATATTGCCGAATCATGTCGAAGTTCGCCGTTGAGAATCCCCGCGCCTCGTAGCCGAGATTCCTCGCGATCGTGAGCGCCTTGAGGAACACCTCGGGCAGAATGACCGCAGATCCCACGTTCAGAACCACTCCCCCGTTTTTGAGCTCCTTGACGGAATTCGACAGAACCTTGAAATCCCTGAAACTCAATTCACCGGTTGCAGCTCCGTCCATCGTCGGCTGCTGATGGACGATGTCCGTGCCGATAGCTGCATGAACAGTGACCGGTACTTTCAATGTGCAGCAGGTGGCGAGAAGACTCAACTTCACATTGCGGGCCTTTACAGCCATGAGTTTTATCCCAAGCGCCTCACCGTATCCCATCGACGATTCCATGAACGCCTTCGTGAGGCCTTTGTTGATGAACTCGCCTGTCTCCCTGGACATTCCAAATCGTCCATCCATCAGATTCACCGCCACGTCCTCCGAGGTGTGTCCCCACATGGCTGTCTCGACATCGTGAATGGCAGCGGCACTGTTCATCGCAAGGTGCGTCACGATCCCCTGCCGGATCAAATCGATGATGACGGGAGAGAGCCCCACTTTCACAACGTGGGCGCCGATCATCACAATGACGGGCTTCTTTTTTCTTCGGGCAGCTGCGATGTCGGCAACCAGGTCTCGAAGCTCGTTTCCCGCCAGAATCTTCGGGAGGGAATCGACGAACTCCTGCAGCCGCGCGGTTGCCGGATCGTCAATCACGCGTGCAAAGTCAGACGGCTTGACCTTGCTTTTTCGCGAGCCGATTGAAACTGTCCTGACCCGCGAGAGGTCGATCTGTTTGAATCGTGTCATGGGAGTTATTTCACTTTCGCTTTAATTTCGCCATTCACTCCAGAATATTCTCTCAGCTCAGTATCAATAGATCCGATCGCAACTTTCGTGCTCACCTTGACAGGAAGTCTCCTTTCGTCATTCGTCATCCAGATAATGATCCGACCTTCAGATTTGAAGAGCCCTCCCTCGGTGATCAGGGGTTCGACGATGACGCAATCGAACTTGCCTGCGTCCACATCGAGGCGTTGATATCCGAGAAACTTGATCGCCAGCGAATAGGTGGTGTCTTTGTAGAAATTCGAGAGGTAATGTTTTTGCCCGGGGCGAAATGTAGAGTAGTCCAGGGTCCTTGCAAAGTAGAACGCCGAAACAACATCGTGAACATACGGTGGGATCGGATATTCCTTATTCTCTGCCCTGGCAATATGGTTGCGCTGATCAAAAGCAGCTTCGAAATCACGTGAATACTTTCCCTCGCGGATCCTCTGTGAGAATCGCCACGGGAACAGGCCCTCCTTGTCGAGAATCGTTTCATAGCGATCCTCGACCTTGAAGATCCATGAAAAGGTCGGCGTCGAGTTGACAGTGAAAAGAATCTGGTAGGCAGGACGGCCCGACACGGTGTCCATCCGGGGAATCGACATAACCGCCTCACCGGCAACGATGAAACTGTATCCCACATCGAACACCAGACGCTCTCCGACGGTGAATGCGGTCTGAGGAATCGAACGGAACTCCCTCACGACTGCACTGTCCCGACGAGCCTCCGACGTATCCTGTGCAAGCGAGGAAGCGACGATCGCGGGAAGAAATGACAATATCAGGATTCCCGAATTCACGCGTTTACGGGGACCGCCCGCTTATGATGCACCAGAAGAGATTCCACGGCCTTTTCGACCTCTGCGACCCGGATAAGATCCATACAATCGTTTCCCCTGCACCCTCCACCTTTGCAGACCGGGCAATCTGCCGCCGACGGTTCAAAGATCACCTTCCTGTCCGTCAGCGGACCCCATCGCTTCGAATTGCATTGAAGGATCGGCGGATAGAAGGCCACAACGGGTGTTCCCACAGCTGCGGCAATGTGCAGAGGGCCGGTCGAGTTCGCGACAAATACGTCAGCCCTTTCAATGAGTGCGGTGAGGGCCATCAGCCGGAGCGGTTTCGGCAGACTCGCTGCTTTGCCGCCGGATGCAACCACCACTTGCCGCACCAGAGACTCTTCCCCCGGGCCCCCTGTTACCAGCACGTTCCTGCCCCGATCGCGGAGCTTCTTCGCAAGTTCGCCGAACCTCTGCGGCTTCCAGTCCCTGGCCGAACCGCCACTGCCGGGGTGCAGAATGACCAAGGAAGCACGGGAATCGAGGTTGAGAGAGCGGAGAATCTCCCGAGCCGCCTTTCTCTCCTCTTCCCTAACGACAAGCGTCGGGCGAGGTGCGCCGGCCGTCGGTATTCCCAATCCTTTGAGAAGCGAAAGGTTGTACTCGGATTCATGTTTTTCGGCCGTCTTCCGATGTTCGAAGACTCTCCTATTAAAAAGAGGCGAATACCACCGGTATCCCGTTCCCACTCGAACGGGTATGCCTGAAAGATACATCAAAGACGCCAGCCGAACGGTAGGGTATGTAACAACGACGGCGTCGAACCTCTCCTTGCGGAGTTCTGCGAGCATTTGAAAGAAGGGCTTTTCAACGCCCCCAGTGTCGTACAACAGAATTTGATCAAGATGTTCCTGTCCGTCCGCGAGTTCGCGAGTGTACGACCGCAACAAGAAAGAGACCGACGAAGACGGAAGGGCGGATTTGAGGATTCCAATCATCGGGAGGGAAAGAACGACATCGCCGATTCGATCAGTCCGGACGATGAGAATCTTCTTAGGCTGGAAGCTGTTCACCTAGCGGTTTCCTGTACTCAAGAGACGAACACTTTTGCGACGTCAAGGAGAATCGAGGGCTTGTTCCAGAGAGCCGTGCGGAAGATTCCTGCCAGGGTCCTTTTCCCCTCCGGGAGCTTTAGTGCGCTTTCGGCAATCGAGTTGAGAGTCTCGTCGGAAAAATCGGCAATCGCCTCTTTGATATTGTAGAATACCTCATGCCGCCATCCCAGGCGCTTGTGCCATCGTCGCTGATACTCGGCGAGCCGAGACAGATCGTTCGCCCGGACCGCCTCGGCTGCGACCTCGCCGGCGATCATCCCCCCGATCATCCCGCTGATGATGCCTCCCCCCGAGACAGGATTCACCTGATGTGCTGCGTCTCCCACCAGCATGACATTGTTCTTCACGATCGTCTCGCACGTTTTCGCGCACGGCACTCCGCCTGCAATATGTGTGAGGATTGCCGCACCCGGAAATCTCCGATCGACAAATTCATGCAGGTACCTGATGGCCGCCTTCTTCTTCGCATGTTCCACGCTCACGCCCAATCCGACATTGGCGGCATTCTTTCCTTTTGGAAAGATCCACAGGTAGCCGCCCGGCGAGACTTCATCCCCGAAATAGAACTCCAGTACATCCTGGTCGACCTCAATCCCGGCAATGGTCATCTGAGCGCAGCTTTCCATGTCACTGATGTGACACGTCGTATCGATCCCCGCCCATTTGCCGACTCTTGTTTCAACGCCGTCTGCACCGATGACAACCTTTGCCCGAAGTTCGACCTTCTCATCTTTAATAAGCGCTTTCACTCCTTCTGCTTTGCCGTTCGGCTTGAGAAGGTCGTAGACATAGGCCTTGGTCACAACCTCCGCGCCCTCCTTTGCGGCAAGCTTGGCCAATTCGTAGTCGAAAATCCTCCGTTCGAGCACATATCCCGAACCGTCCAATAGAGGCGTTACCTCTTTCCCGTTCGGGGCAACAAGCCGGAATCGCGTAACTGTGGCGGCGATCCATTTCGGGTCGGGCTGAATGAACTGAACAACACCCTCATGGCTCACCGCTTCGCCGCATCGCACGGGATAGCCGACATCGCGGTCCTTCTCAAGGACCAGCACCGAGGCCCCTCCAGCGGCTGCGTATCGGGCCGCTGTGGATCCGGCCGGTCCTGCGCCAACAACTATGACGTCGTACGCCTGCTTCATTTCGTTACCCCCCCGACACTATTGAGGGCAGAAACCGACTTGGGGAGATCCGCGACTCCCTCACGATGGAACTCAATGACCTCCCACGGACAGGCCCAAACGCATTTGCGGCAGTTTGTGCATCGCTCCTCGATGATCGAGATGCTCGATTCCATCAGCTCGATTGCATCTTCAGGGCAGACCCCGACGCAACACCCGCAGAAGTCGCATTTGCCGGGCACAATATGGATCATGAGGGGCGAGTTGGATGGCATGAGTTAGTTCTGAGTTTCGGGGTTCGGGTCATGAGTTTCAGGTTTCTCCGCCGAAGGCGGATGCGCCTACGGCGCAAAGTTTCAGGTTTCAAGTTTCAGGTTTCAAGTTTCAAGTTTCAGGGTTCAGGTTTCAAGATAGGCAGAGAGGGAGCTAAAATCAATCAGATGGGGTCGTTGGGGGCGGTTCGAGTTCCTTCATCGACCGGAGAAGTTCCTGGTGCCTCTGGACGAACGGCATAGTCTCCTGACCGCGCTGGGCGGCTTCGCGCATCTGCTTTTGATTCTCCTCCATCTGTTTCTGCATCGCCGCACGCCTGACTGCGATAACGGCGGCACGAGCAATCCTTTCGACGGTAGCCTCTTCGATTTGCACTTCGAGATCGCGCCAACCGGGGCTGAGCTCGTATCTGCTCAAGGTAACATCGGTAAGGATGCTCTTGAGCTCCTCGTTCTCAAGTTCATTGATGAAGGAGGTGATATCGACGCTTCCTTCAGTCTGCCAATGCTCCAGCGCCGCTTCGGCCAACGTTCGGATTCTCTCATCCGTAAGTTCTGCCGGCAAGAGATTCGCTGCTATGAAAGCGATTACGTCGGGCTGATTCTCAAAGAGAGCTTTCAGTAAATCACGCTCCGCAGCAGGGATTTCCTTGTGACTCCCCCCGCCCTGTGCAGGGGCGCTCTCGCGTGCGGGACGATTCGGCGAAACATCGAAATTCCTTTGAGGGGCCTTTGCCTTCGCGACCCACCGCTCCAGTTCACGATGCAGAACAGATTCATAGATCCCGTATCGATCTGCAACCTCTTTCACGAAGAAATTCCTCTTGAGCTCGTCTCCGATCTTTGAAATCGACTGGACAATAGACCTGACGGCCGCCGTCTTCCCCTCTGGAGTCGAAAACGCACCCTCGGTCAGAAACTGCGAGGCTTTGAATTCGATGAACGAGACCGAATTCTCGAGAAGCTGCCGAAACTCCTTTGGACCGTTTTTCCTCACAAACGAATCGGGGTCTTCCCCTTTGGGCAAAGGAACAACTTTCACATCGAATCCCTCTTCGAGGGCGAGATCGACGCCGCGCAAGGTCGCTTGCGATCCTGCCGAGTCCGCATCATAGACCAGCGTCAGTGTTTTGGCATATTTCTTTACCAGTCGGAGCTGGTCGGGAGTGAGGGCGGTCCCGCTCGAAGCGACGACATTCTGAATGCCCGCCTGGAAAAGCGAAATGGCGTCAGCGTATCCTTCGACCATCAGGGAATTGTTTTCGGTCCTGACCGCCTCTTTCGACTGAAACAACCCGAAAACCACACGGCTCTTGCTGTAGACGGGTGTTTCGGGAGAGTTGATGTATTTGCCCTGGACTGGATCATCGTCGCGCAGTTTTCGCGCCCCGAAGGCGATGACTCTCCCGCTCGTGGAGAAGATCGGGAACATCGCCCTGCTGCGAAAATAGTCATAGTGTCCGCTTCCGTCCTCCCGCGATCGAACAAGCCCTGCCTTGACAAGATGATCAACCGGAATTCCCTCCATCTGGGCCGCAACAAGCAGCCCATCCCAGGAATTGAGGGAATATCCCAATCCGAACATTCTGATCGTATCGTCGGTGAATCCGCGGTCGTGGAAGTACTTCAAGGCGAATTTACCTTCAGGCGACTCCGTCAGGTTCTTATAGAAGTGCAGGCCCGCAAAACGGCATGCCTGAAAGAGATTTTCTGCCTCGCTTGTCTGCTCCGGGGATGTCTGCTCAAGCTGAATAGTTATTCCGGCACGTTCCGCGAGCGATTTGACAGCCTCGACAAAGGTGACCTTCTCCATTTCCATGACAAATGTATAAATGTTCCCCCCTTTGCCGCAGCCGAAACAATGATACATCTGTTTATCGGAGCTTACGGTGAAGGATGGGGTCTTCTCTTTATGAAAGGGACAAAGGCCAAGGAAATTCTTCCCCCGGCGTTTGAGCTGGACAAACGACGAGATGACCCCGACAATGTCGTTGGCCGACCGGATTTCCTCTATTTTGTAGTCCGGAATTCGCATGGGGAGAGGAAGATACGACAAAAATGGGAAAGGTGGTAGAAGGTGGAGCAGATGAGTAGTGGAGAAAAACAAAAGGCCTCCCGGGTGGTCAGGAGGCCTCTGAAGTGATCGGGCGATAAGGCATCTACTTGAGCAACGTCGCCATTTTTGTCTCAGCAAATTCCCCGGCTCGCAAGCGATACAAGTATACGCCGCTGGACAACCCTGAAGCGTCGAATGCTACCCTATGATTTCCGGGATTTCGTCTCTCATCCAAAAGTGTGGTCACTTTTTGACCAAGGACGTTGTAGATCTCGATTGTCACATGCTCCTCCCCCGCGAGATCGAATGTAATGAAGGTCTGAGAATTGAACGGATTCGGATAGCTCTGATTCAACTTGAATGTGTGAGGAACATCGAGGTCGGTACCGTCTATTCCTACCAGACCTGAGGTAGACGTCGCCAAGCCTATCTGCCAATGGTTCGTCACGGCGTTTAGTCCCGAGTACCACATGTAGAACGTATCTTCATGAAAGACCACGTCGGAAGTGCCAATTGTGACACTCTCCCAACCATCTGAGTGAAAGAGTATTGGATTTGAATTCCCTCTGGTCCAATTGATGCCGTCAGAAGAGAATGCCATTCCGAATGAATAGGCACCGGGGGTCGCCAGCCCCTGATAGAACATATAGAAGAGACTGTCTTTAAACAGGACTGTGGGTGTTGCTACTTCGTAGCCATCCCAACCTGCAGTGTCCGCGAGAAAAACCGGATTCCCCGCGTATTTCGTCCAGTGAATACCGTCAGAAGAGGTCGCCAATCCAATCCCGCTCCAGTGAGAGCCGCCCAGACTGTCGCCGTTATACCACATATAGTATGTCGAGTCCTTCTTGAGCACGTCACTCCAGCCAATAAGCCGGGAGTCCCACGAGCCGGCCGAGGCCGGAGTGAGAATGGGATTGCCGGAATATTTTTCCCATGTTTTTCCGTCAGGTGAGGAGGCAAGTCCAATGCGGGAGATTCCTCCGTTGTCAATTCCCGTGTAGTACAGCCTGAATTCATTCCCATTACGGAGTATTTTTGGGGATTGGATGGAACTGAAGTCAAAAGTGGATGTATCCCGACGCAGCACCGGGTTGTCGAAAGAAAGGTACCACTCGTAGCCGTCCGGCGACAAAGCTGAGGAAATGAAGAAACCCAAGCCTCCATATGGTTCTGAGACAAACCACATCCGGAATACACCTTCAGTACTGTCATAGAATACAGTCGGGTCAAGGGCATATTTCAACGCGTTAGGATCATCGTAGTCAAAGCTCCATTCGCGGATGACAGGATTGCCGCCGTATTTTTCCCAAATAAATTGAGCTTTCGTTTCACACCACATCAAACCAAGGAGAATAGCACAGCTGAAAAAGGTCGATCTCATGGTATACTCCTGTTCTGTCCACCGAAGGCCGCGCACATTCCGCGTGACGGAATTCGCCAAGATGAAGATTGACGCGAATCAATCGCCGCATGACGTACCTGACTGACAATTATTCTCTAATCCCCCCTTTGGGGATGCTTTAAAATCTACATGGTGTCAAAAGAAAAAGCAAGCTGATGATAGGAATTGGTATCGATTTAGCTGAGGAAGAGTCTCGCTGGCCAACAAAAAAGGCCGCCTGTAAGTCAGGGGGCCTCAAAAATGATTCGCGGTACATGTCACTTCAAATTCTGTTAGCCTGTCAATCCCGTTGAGTGGCATAAAAACAAAAAAAAGAGGCCCCCGGCAAATCAGGAGGCCTCCGAAGTGATTGCGGAAAATGTCACTTCATGTTTTGGATCGCCTCCTGCACGGTCGTTCCGAATTCAGCTGCCGTATCGCTGAAGATCCGGATGCTTCGCTTGACGAACTTCTTGTCGCCGTTTTGCGAAGGCTGGCTGGCCGTGATGGTCAGGTATTTGGTTTGATTCTTGGCCTCTTTCACGTCGAAGAAATACGTGATACCGCGGGCCTTGAGCATTTTGGAATAGAAGTCAGACATGACCCCCTCCTCGTGTAGTGTGGTAGGATAGTGATTTGGTAAGCCCCCCAACAACGTGGGCAATGGCGAAGCTAAAGAATTTCCATGTTTGTGTCAAGTCGAACGGCGTCCCACTTGTCGCATGCGGCCGGGCGGCCCCCCGAAAGGAGTTGTTGATTTCTTACGGAAGTGGCCGTATCATACAGGCCGGCAGAAAACCCATGAAGATTGACCCTTCCCGCATTCGATACCTGTTTATTCCGTTCGCCCTCTGGCTGCTGATTTTTCTGAGCTCATGCGATTGGAGGCCCTACGTTCAGAAGAGTTATGAGAGCCGAATAGGGCAGAAATCCGTTGTTTCGAAGGATGAGGCGGTGGTGGAATACGAGACCGGGTTGCTGATGAATTACGATAAGTCGAAGAGAGATGCCGTCATCAGGAAGCTCTATTATATCGGGATTGCGGATTCGGCGCTTCAATTCCTTTGGCAGCGGTATGATCTCTCCACATTCTCGCAGACCACGGACAGAACGCTTGAAAAATCGCCTGTAACGCTCTATTTGCAGCCATTCCCGTTCAAGGCCGACATCCACGGATTCAGTCTCCTGATTCATGACGCCGACAGCAGCCACATCACCTACACACTTCTTTCCGCCGAACCGAACGATCTGCCGGATACGACGATAGTGAAGAAGCCCATTCGGTAGCTATCAGTTGTCAGCGTTCAGCTGTCAGTCCCTCCGTACAACAAAAATCCCGCTCCACGAGACTCATGAAGCGGGACGCGAAATCTCGGATTTCGGACTGAGGATTTCGGAATGAAATACAATCCGAAATCGCCCTTCCGCCTTCCGCAATCCTAATACATGTCTCCGCCCATTCCGCCGGGGGGCATCATGGGAGCGGATTTCTTCTCTTCAGGCTTCTCGACGATGGTCGCCTCGCTCGTCAGGAGTAACGCGGCAACGCTCGCTGCGTTCTCCAGGGCAATGCGGGACACCTTTGTCGGGTCAATGACGCCGGCCTTGATCAGGTTCTCATAAACCTCGGTCTGCGCATTGAAGCCGTAGTCGTCCTTCCCTTCCTTCACCTTGTTCACCACCACCGAGCCTTCGAGGCCTGCGTTGGTGACGATCTGCCGGATCGGCTCCTCAAGTGAACGACGGACGATCTCGACGCCAACCTTTTGGTCGGCATTTTCGGTCTTGACCTCATCCAACTTCTTGATTGCGCGAAGGTACGCCACTCCGCCGCCCGGGACGATGCCTTCTTCGACCGCGGCACGGGTAGCATGAAGCGCGTCTTCGACGCGGGCCTTCTTCTCTTTCATCTCCACCTCGGTTGAGGCGCCGATCTTGATCACGGCGACGCCGCCCGACAGCTTCGCAAGCCGCTCCTGGAGCTTCTCCTTGTCGTAATCGGACGTTGTCTTGTCGATCTGCTGCTTGATCTCATTGATGCGCTTCTTGATATCGTCCTTCTTCCCTGCGCCTTCGACGATCGTTGTGTTATCCTTGTCGATCGTGATGCGCTTTGCGGTGCCAAGGTACGACAGCGAGGCGTTCTCGAGTTTGAAGCCCTTCTCTTCGGAGATCACCGTTCCGCTTGTGAGGACTGCGATATCCTCGAGCATTGCCTTGCGGCGGTCGCCGAAGCCCGGGGCCTTCACTGCGCACACGCGCAGGGTGCCACGAAGCTTATTCACAACCAGCGTCGCAAGAGCCTCGCCTTCAACCTCTTCGGCAATTATGAGCGTTGATTTACCTGACTGTGCTACCTTCTCGAGAATCGGGAGAAGGTCCTTCATGGCGCTGATCTTCTTGTCGTGGATGAGGATATAGGGATCTTCGAGAACGGTCTCCATCGTCTCCGCATCGGTGACAAAATACGGAGAGAGATAGCCGCGGTCAAACTGCATTCCTTCAACCACGTCCAAATTGGTCTCTGTCCCTTTTGCCTCTTCGACGGTGATGACGCCGTCCTTTCCAACCTTCTCCATTGCGTCAGCGATAAGCTCGCCGATGCTCCGGTCGTTGTTGGCGGAGATGGAACCGACCTGGGCGATCTTCTCCTTGTCGTCTCCGACTTTCTTGCTGAGTTCCTTCAGGCCTTCGACGATCTTCTTGACTGCGAGATCGATGCCGCGCTTGAGGTCCATCGGGTTTGCGCCTGCGGTCACGTTCTTCAATCCTTCGCGCACAATGGCCTGTGCAAGGATCGTGGCAGTGGTTGTCCCGTCACCTGCGACGTCGGAGGTCTTTGAGGCGACTTCGCGGACCATCTGGGCGCCCATGTTCTCGATGGGATCCGAGAGTTCGATCTCTTTCGCGACCGTGACGCCATCCTTGGTAACGGTGGGAGCACCGAACTTCTTGTCGATGACCACATTGCGGCCTTTGGGGCCGAGTGTCACCTTTACGGCATCTGCCAGCTGATCAACGCCTCGTTTCAGGGCAGCGCGCGCTTCTACATTATAATTGATGAGTTTTGCAGCCATGTTTCTTTAATCCTCCATGTTCTTCATTTACTTTTTGGGCATGAGCGCAAAAATGTCGCTCTCGCGCATGATCAGATACTCTTCACCGTCGAGCGTGATTTCGGTGCCTGAGTATTTGCCGTACAAAACCTTGTCTCCCACCTTCACTTCCATCGCAATGTGCTTTCCTTCATCTGTCGTCCGACCGGGACCGGCAGCAATAATCTCGCCCCAGACCGGCTTTTCCTTCGCCGTATCCGGAACGATGATTCCACCCTTGGTTTTCTCCTCGGCGACAGACGGCTTCACGACCACACGGTCTGCCAGCGGCTTGAGAGAAATCATAGCAGTCACTCCTTGATTAAGTAGTTTATTTTAAAGGACTTAGGAAATTGATCGAGTGCTGATTAGCACTCTGGTAAACTGAGTGCTAACAATATACAAGAAGGAGGGGAAATTGTCAAGGGGGGGAAACGAAAGGAGTAATGGATTGGTGGAATAGATAGAATGATGGAATTGATCTGCGCTTTTTCCGTGTGTTTCCGTGGAGGCCGTGGCCCGTTTCTTAACACGGAAACAGCACGGAAAAAGGAGAGAAAAAGCACGGATTGGGAACCGCAAACGAAATCCGCTTTATCATCTCCAGCGTCAGGCCCAGGGATGTGGTGGATAGAAAGGAGCAGCAGAATTGGAGGATTTGCAGGGCTTCAAGCCAGAACAACAACCCGGTCAATGGTTATGTCGCCGGAGTCGAAAAGTTTCGCGACATCCGATCCGTTTGACCCGAGATCACAAGAACATATTCTCCCCGTGGAGCCTTTGAGGTAAGGGTTTTCAGGACAGAAGCCATGGGGCCTCGGACGATCTCTTCGAACTTTTTGGTCAATTCCCTGGCCACCACGACCTGCCGATTTCCCCAAGCGGCGTGGATCTCCGTAAGGGTCTTGAGAACCCGGTGGGGCGACTCATAGAGGACAATCGTGCGAGATTCCGATTTCAATGCCTCGATCTTGGTCTTTCTCCCCTTTTTGATGGGAAGAAACCCTTCAAAAACAAAATGGTCCATCGGGAGTCCGCTTACGATGAGAGCCGAGAGGAATGCCGATGCACCCGGAATGGGGATAACAGGAATGGAGTTCTCGACTGCCGCCGCGACGATCCGATGGGCCGGATCAGAAATTCCCGGCGTGCCGGCATCAGAGACAAGGGCGATCGATTTTCCGTCAAGCAGATGCTGGATGAGCTCCGGCGTGCGGCGCTTCTCATTGTAGCTGAAATAACTCAGCATCGGCTTGGAGATTTGGTAATGGTCCAGCAAAACTTTGGTCGTGCGGGTGTCTTCTGCGGCGATGAGGTCGACGGAGGAGAGCACTTTGACCGCCCGGTAGGTCATATCTTCCAGATTACCGATTGGCGTTGCGACGATATAGAGGACACCGGACATGGCACGATGGTTTCGAGTTAAGAGTTTCGGGTTACAGGTTGAGGAGAAGCTGTTTGGTTTCAAGTTTCACGCTTCAAGTTTCAGGTATGAAACCTCGGTTCGCGACTTGAAACCTGCAACTTGAAACTTGAAACCTGAAACCAACCCGCGCTTTTGAACCTCGTCATGTCCCCCAGTCTCGCGCGTACCGAAAATCCACATTGACCGTCCGATACGAAACCTTCGCAATAACCGGGGGGCGGCGCTTGAACTGATTCTTCTGCACCATGGTCCGAACTTTTTTGACGAACCTTCGGTCGAAACCGCGACGCTGCAGTTCTTCATCCGAACGCCGTTCATCGATCATATAATACAACAGCCGGTCAGTCTTTCGATACTCAAGGCCCATTTCCCCTTCGTCTGTCTGACCAATCCAAAGGTCGGCGCTCGGTGCTTTCTTTACTATCCGATCGGGAATCTTCAATGCTTCGGCAAGCTGCCAGATTTGCGTCTTGTACAGATCTCCGAGAGGGTTCAGTGCACATGCCGTGTCGCCAAAGAGCGTCCCATAACCAAGCATGATCTCCGTCTTGTTGCTCGTACCCACGACAAGCGCGCGTTCCTTCACCGAGACATCATACAGCACGATCATGCGCATGCGGGCCATGATGTTCCCTTTCCGCGTCCGGTCCCTGACCTTGTGGGCTTCGCAGTAAACATCGACCATCTCGCTGATGGACACCGTCACCGCGCCAATACCCAGCTTTTTCGCGACAAGCATCGCGTCCTTCGAGCTTTGCGGATTACTCGATTTGTAAGGAAGCAGGACTCCCACGACATTCCGCTTGCCGAGGGCACGCGCAGCAAGAGTCGCTGAGACCGCAGAATCCACGCCACCAGATAACCCAACAACAGCTTTCGTGAATCCCGCCTTTTGGATTTCATCGCGGAGGAACCGAACAAGCAGCTCCTCCACGATTTTCATGTTGAGTTTCAGCGGATCAGAACCCTGCTTTTGCGCGGATTCCACGGTTATTCACCCACCTCGAGTTCTTTCAGTGCTTTTCGAATGATCGTGACACCCTCGTCCACCTCTTCCGTCCTCAGATTCAACGGCGGCCTGAACCGAATGGTCCGATCACCGCACCCGATCAGAATCAGACCTGCTTCGTATGCTTTGCTCCTGAGCTGATCCCGGTTCTGGGCGGTGTCAAGGTCCATGGCACAGAAGAGTCCGCGGCCCCGCGAATTACTAAGCAGTTTCGGGAACTCCTTCGCCAATTGATCGATCTGCTTTAAGAGATGCTCTCCGACCACACGGGAATTCTCGACAAGATTTTCCTCCTGGATGACCTCGAGTACCCGGGTGAACCGCACCATGTCCGTCAGGTTCCCGCCGAAGGTCGAATTGAGCCGGCTTGACTTGTGAAACACATTGTCCATCACGTCGTCAATCCGGTTGGTCGAAGCAAACCCGCATATCTGGGTCTTTTTGCCAAATGCCATCAGGTCGGGCTGGACGAAGTACTCATGCGCCCACATCTTCCCAGTTATCCCTATTCCCGTCTGGACTTCGTCGAAGATCAGGAGGATCTCGCTCTCGTCACAAATCGTCCGCAGTTCCTGAAAGAACTCCTTCCGAAAGTGATTGTCGCCCCCTTCGGCCTGGATCGGCTCGATGATCAGAGCCGCGATATCATCGGGATTGTTGACGATCGCCTGCTTGATCTGCTGGATTGCCAGAACTTCTTCCTTCCTCACCTCTTCCAGATGAGCCGCATTCAGCGGAAACTTGATTGCCGGATTGTGGATGCGGGGCCATTTGAACTTCGGGAAGTAATTCGTCTTGGTCGGGTCGGTGTTCGTCATGGAGAGCGTGTAGCCGCTCCGCCCGTGGAATGCCCGTCGAAAGTGAATTACCTGCCAACCGCGCTCATCCGTGTATCCTTTCGTAAAGTTCTTCCGGACCTTCCAGTCAAACGCCGTTTTCAGAGCATTCTCAACCGCCAGAGCACCTCCGTCAACAAAGAAGACATACGGAAAATACTCGGGCATTGCGATCCGCCCGAACGTCTCGACAAATTCCGCCATTTCGACCGTGTAAGCGTCGGAGTTGGACGGTTTGTTGACCGAGACTGTTGCCAGCTTTTCCAGGAATTCAGGAGTCGTCAGCTTCGGGTGGTTCATGCCAACCGCGCCGGACGCAAAGAACGTGAAAAAATCAAGATACTTCTTGTTGTATCTCGAATCGTAGACCCTCGCGCCTTGCGATCGCTTCAGGTCGACAACAAGATCGAAGCCGTCGACAAGCATGTGCTTTGCCAGCGTCGAATGCACTTCGGTTGGAAGTACTTTAACCGGATTCTTGGTGGTAGGACGGGGAAGATTGACCGAACCGTTCTTCCTGTTCGGTGTTTCAGCAGACACCTTCAAAGGCTTCTGCGTTTTGGTTTCGAGACCTTTTTCAGACATGGGACACCTCCAATTCGTCTAAGGGTTCATCGTTGATTTGATGAAAAAGCCCGTACGGGGGCGGCGGGGTCCTTAGAAGAACTCCTGGTGTTCAAAGAACTGGAGTATGAAGAAGGTAGGATGGGACATGAGACAGTTTA
>Ga0209211_10006022_pt1 | contig 17819 bp, 12 predicted proteins | sample RifGroA2_FD_183992 | JGI IMG/M metagenome (GOLD analysis project Ga0209211, IMG submission 183992) | Groundwater microbial communities from Rifle, Colorado, USA - Groundwater A2 (SPAdes) (version 2) | ecosystem: Environmental > Aquatic > Deep subsurface > Groundwater | place: Rifle, Colorado... | reverse complement strand
CCCGAAAACAGAATAGTAATTGATTATGGTACAACCGACGACATAATATTAATTACCATAATCGACAACGAAACCGAAGCCGAAAGCATTGAAGATATTGGTTTTCAGATTGTAAAAAAATATGACGGGATAAATGATATACAACAACTTAAATCGCTTGAAGAAGAAAACAAAGAAGGCTTTGTAATTCGTTTTCAAAATGGTTTTAGAGTAAAAGTAAAGTTTGCCGAATATATTCGATTACATCGTATAATAACCGGTGTTTCAAATGTAGCAATTTGGGAATATTTGTCAGAAGGAAAATCATTTGAAGAACTATTGGCAAAAGTCCCTGACGAATTTTACAATTGGGTTAAGAAAACGCAATTTGAACTGAAAAATAAATTTGATGAAATACTTGCTCAAAGTAAATCAGTTTACAAAGAACTTGAAACCAGAAAAGAAACTGCATTGTATTTTAATTCTCAAAAAAATTCCTCAATTTTGTTTGCAATGCTCGACAAAAAGCCGATTGATAAAATAATTTGGAAAATGCTCAAACCAAAATATTCAAAACCTTTTAAAACCGATTTTGAAAATTAACTTCAAACGTGAAACCTCAAACTATATGATAACCCAGCAATATTTTGATTTCCTAAGCGGATTAAAAGCGAACAACGACAAAATATGGTTTACCGAAAATAAACCTCAATACGAAAAACTAAAATCAGATTTTGAAAAAATAGTTTCAGAACTAATTAATGAAGTGTCGATATTTGAACCTAAAGTTAGTATTCTGAAGCCCAAAGATTGTGTTTTTAGAATTTACAAAGACGTTAGATTTTCGAAAGATAAGCTTCCATACAAAACCAACATGGGAGCATTTTTTGTTCCAGGAGGAAAGAAAAGTGGAATGGCAGGATATTATATACATATTGAACCGGGAGCTTGCTTTTTGGGAGGAGGTATTTATATGCCACAACCGCCTATTTTAAAAAACATTAGAGATGAAGTTTATTATAATTATGAAGAATTTTTAAAAGTAATTTCAGAAAAGAATTTTGTGAAATATTTCAAAACAATTTCAGGTTCAAAAACTACACTTATACCAAAAGGTTTTCCAAAAGATTTTGCAGGAGCCGACTATTTAAAATTTAAAGATTTTACTGTACTTCACGAAGTAAAAGACAACTTTTTGACAGATAAAAGCGCACTAAAAAATACAATCGAAATATTTAAAGCAATGAAGCCGTTTAATGACTTTTTGAATACCACTTTTGTGAGTTAATCATGCTTTGGAAAAAAACAAAATAACTTCTAATAGACATCTTTCCTAATTAATAATAGATTTTCTATTTTGATTAACCGCATCATAAATGTCATTAAATTAAGCTACAAGTCCGATAGGACTTGAATTTTAATAACCCCCAATTTCATTGGGGGTTATTAAAAAGTATGATACTACAACCCTGAAAGGGTTGAACTGCTGTAAATTAAACCCTTTCAGGGTTTGCAACCATCGGATTGACCACCCACGATTTCACCGTAGGTAATTCATATTAAAGCCCTTCGGGCTTAACTTAATGACATTGACATAAATGTCGAGGTTAATAATTATTTTATTTTGGAAAGATGTCCAATATATAAAGAAGCTTATAAACCGATGAGTTAACCCATCGGTTTTTTAATTGCTAAAATAGAGAACGTTACATATTTTTTATTAAAAAAAAATATTGTACATATATTATATGTATTTTAAAATTTGTTTATTTGCATAATAAACAAATCTTATATCTACTATGAAAAATATTTTATTAAGCATTTCATTATTTTTATTAGCATCTAGTTTTGTATATACACAAAGCAAAAGCGTAGCAAGTGACTTTAAAGTTGTTTGGGGAGCTCCATACGAAATACCAAAAAAATATGAAGACAAAGGATACTTTGGAAACATGAACGATGGTATTGTTCAAATCAGTATGAAACCAGAAAAAGAAATGATTATACAACGTTTCGATCCTACAAAATTAGCACTAACAAAGCAAGATAACATTGATATAACAAAAATGCCATCAGGATTTATTGCCGATTTATTTACAATGCATAAAGGCAAATTCTATATGTTTTATTCTATTTGGGACAAACCTCGAAAAAAAGAACAGTTGTTTGTACAACAAATCGACATTATAAAAGGCTCTTTAAGTGGTACTGCACAAATGTTGATAGAAGCCGATAAAATTGTTGGTGAATATATCCAAACAAGTCGTTTTTCTGTTGAAAAAGCGAATAAGTACAATTTTAAATTCTCCATTGATGCTATAAATAAGGATATATATGGTTTTTATGTTTTTGATAAAAATTTTAATGTTGTATGGAATAATGAATTCAAAATGCCATACACTGAAACAATGATGGATAATTCAGATTTTTGTGTCGATACAAAAGGAAATGCTTATATGCTTTGTAAAGTTTATGAAGGCGAAAAAAGAGAGTCAAAAAATGATGCTCCAAATTATCATTATGAAGTATTTAAAATAGAAAAAGGCATAACAGATATTAAACAAATACAAATCAAATTAGATAATAAGTTCGTTAATGATGTGTCAATTACTGAAAATCTGCAAGGACAAATGATTTGTGCAGGTTATTACAGATCAGATAAAAAATCAAATAGTACTGATGGGGCTTTTATGGTCAAAATAGGCGACACCAATGAGCTATCAGTCATGAATAAAGGGTTTTACGAATTTCCTGCCGAAACACTTAAAGAATTTGAAAAAAGTAGAACTCAAAATAAAATTGAGAAAGAAGATAAAAATGCAGAAGCAGAAGTTTCAAACCTTGAATTACGAAAAATTGTTTTGAATAAAGATGGTAGTACAATGTTTATTGGTGAACAATATTTGCTCAAAGTAATAACAAGAACTTACTCTTCTGGCAACGGTCAAACCTCTTCAACAACTACATATAAACACTATTATGGTGATGTTTATATTATGAAAATTGATCCACTTGGAGATATTGAATGGGTTAAGAAAATTCCGAAAAATCAAGTTGGAGTCAACGGCAGAGGAGGAATGTCTTTCTTAAACTTCAATTACGAAGGAGATAATTATTTTTTATATCTTGATAATTTAAAAAATCTTAATTTAACTTCAGATAAAGCCCCTGCCGAACATCAGGATGGATTTGGTGGATTTCTTACGGTTTGCAAGCTTGATAATAATGGCAATTTAACTAAAGGAAAACTATTTGATATCAGAGAAAAAGATGTTCAAATTTGGCCTGCTGAATTTAGCATTATTTCTCCAAACATAATAATTGGTCGTTCGTACAGCGAAAAACTTAGTAAAATGATGAAATTAACTTTAAAGCCATAATTGATAAAATTATTTATTCAGTAGGTTTCCCATTTTGATCAATTTTTATCTCAGTACCATCTTGTTTAGTTAAGATGAAATTAATATTATTTGAAATTGCTGATATTTTTATTGAAGAATATTCTATTGGGGCAATCAATTCTCCTTTTAAATTAGCCAAACCCCAAAATCCATTCTTTTTGACTTTAATAAAAACAGGACCATTACCAACTTCTCCAACATTCTCATAGCCAGTTGTGTCTGATAAAGAGTATTCATAATATGGAATACTTTCATCTGAATAATAACGGAATCCTTCAGTCTTTTTAAATAAAAAATTAATAGATTCATATTCATTAGTTAATCTTTCCATTCCCCAGCTATCAATTAAACCAATTTTATTACCTCTAAATATTAACTTAGCTAGTTTAAAATCTTTAGACATAAAGCCTCCTATTTCTTCATCATAAACATCAAAATTTGTGTAATAATAAAAAATAGTATCAATTGAACATGATTGACAAGTTAAATACATAGGAGAAATATAATTATTGGATTTATCAGAAATTTCTATTTTAATATTTTTTTGGGGTATTGATGAAAAATTAGAGATAAAAACCGGATTCATAGCACTATCTAGCGAATAAACGCTATTTGATTCAAATACCAAAAATTGATTGTTTTCCCATTTTATGGAATCATATTTTGCTGGGAGAATCTCCTCACAAGCTTTATTTATTAGTCCCCATTTATTTCCAATTTTAACTTGAATTGGTTCATTTACACTAATTAGTGCATCATCTTGAATCAATGATTTGCTATCAGAAATATCTTTATATTCATAATAACCGTTCTCAGAATTTAACTCTAATCTATCCATATATACTTTAACTTTAACATTATCATAAGGATTTTGATTTATAAACTGCCCATCGTCTGATAAAAAATAAAATTTCCCACTTTTAAAATACGGATATTCCAATGTGTATTCTGAGATTACCAGTCGCATTTCAAATAATTCAGGATCTTCAACATACAGACTATCTCTTTTGTCTATTTTTATAGTATCGCAAATTCCGCCGATGTTTACAAGAAAAAAAGGAATTTCATCTTCAGCACCAAATCTCATAATATGATCAAAAGGTTTGCTTACTCCAACGTTTGAGATTGTGTGTTTGATTCCAGTTTTGTTATCTTTAGCCAAATAAATCGGATAATAGGATTCTATTGTATCAGCTTTAAGCAAAATTTTATTTTTCTGTCCCCAGAAGTCAAATCCTGCAGAATCATTTTTATAGATTTCTGCGGGGAATTCTCTCGACAACAAAGTTTCATAATTTGAATTTGTGTAATCTGGTTGTGATAAATCAACTACTTTGAACGCTATTTCTTCATTTTCACCAGTGTAAATACTATTTCTTACGAATTCAGTAACAACTTTTAGTTTATCATATAAAGGTTCAATTAATACATTCGCATTTTCATCAACTATTCCAGTTTTACCTCCTTCAAAATATTTCCAGTCAATCATATCAACGGTCATGACATTCATGCCTGTCTCCCAATCTTCCGTATAAATAGTGTCGCCACTACTATTTAATGCAGTTTTTAGAATTCCACCCTGATTAACTTCAAACCAATTGTCTTTTATATATGATGATGGCTGAATTATTCCATCATAAGGTCCGGCAATATTTCCTTTAAAAGAAATCAAGTAACTTCCTTTAGATGAGTATGCAATAAGGCAATTTGAATAAGTTGTAATAGAATCAGCAAAAAGCTCAAAAGGTGATTTAGAGTTATTTACAATCAATTTCCATTGAGCATCATTAATATATTTTCCATCTGTTATTGAAAACTGGTTATGTACGGCAGTAATGTCTGGTGAGATTTCCCATTTGTATTCGGAGTTGTTTGTGATTTCTAGTCCATCGGTATTATATAGCTTAGTGTCGGTTTGACTAACAACTGAAATAATTCCTTTATCGTAACTAATTGATTCCTCATTAAAAGTTACTATTATTGATTGTCCTTTTGTATTTGCAACTTCATACTTATTATCAATTAATAACAATAAATTTTTTTGGTTAAGAGCATATATTCTTTGATATTTCATTGGTAAAATAATTTCACCTTCTGAATTAATCATACCAAATCGACGATTAATTACAGTTCCATCTTCATTTTGAAATTCGGACTCATCTGTTGAAAAACTAAATAGATTATTTAAAAGAAATTCAAGTGACTTATATTTTGTAGGAAAGATAATTTTTCCACTTAAATCTGCCAATCCAATACTGTCATTTTGGTTGAATATTAACCATTTTGAATCAGCTAACTTTATTTCAGTATATTCTAATGCTAAAATTTCTTCGCCTTTATTATTTATAACACCATAATTGACAGAATCTTCTGTAACTACCCACATGTTTTCGTTTAATGGTTCAATGTTCTTATATCCTCGAACCGGTTTTATTGCATAACCAAATTCACTATCGCAAAGGAACCATTTGCCAACATAATGTGTTATATTATTTTGTTTGAGTTCATTTTGATATTCATCGTAACTATATGGTTTTGAGTCATTCATAAAATAATAGAAAGTTGTTTTTTCTGACGATTTTAATTTTGTTTCTGGTTTGCCAGAGTGCTTATAAATAAATTGTTGATCAACAATTATATTTTTTGGTGAAACAAGTACCGAAAAAGGATTTTGAACAGGTATGTTTACACCGTTTCCAATAATTGTATAAGTTTCTTTTTTATTTGTAATATAAAATCCAGCAGGGAGAGTATCAATATTGTCAAATCCACTTTCGATAATCTCACCTTTTTTATTTATTAGTGCAAACAAATTTACCCATGTTGTATCATAACCATCTAGTATATTATTGTAATTTTCGTCGTAAGTATATCTTGGGATAAATATTTTTGTTGAATCGTTAGAAATTATAGCAATTCCGTTTCTGAATCTGCCTGCATAACGATAATTCCCAAACAATTTATTACCACTTTTATCAATATAAAACCAGTTTGTACTATCACTCACAGGAGCCATTTCGTTACTGAATCCGGTTTCTGTAATTAAATTATGGTTATATCTGTCAGAATAAAATTGCGGAGGAATTACCCATTCGCCTTTGTTATTAATAAAACCAAGTTTATTATAAAGTACTGCAGGGGCTAAACCATCCGAAAAAGTACCAACATTTGAATATTTGAGTGGAATAACTCTATTTTCGGTTTTATCGATAAATCCCCAATATTTTTTAATACAAACAGCTGCTAAGTTTTCGGAAAATGCTCCAGCATTATCATATTTATACGGAATTATAATATTGTTATTTAAGTCTTTGAAGCCATATTTTATTGAATATGAATTCTTTTGAAAAGTATAGTTTTTCCATACTCTTTTTAATGGAGAATTTTCGTTATTCAGAAATTGATCTCTGAATAAATTTGGAAAAATTTGTGAATTTGAAATATTAGAAAAAACAACAAGGCAAAAAATAATTGCAATAAAATGTTTCATAGTCAGTAGATTAAAAAAATTGAACTTTAAATAAATGTGTCCACTCCGAAAAGTCAAAAAAGTAAAAAATTTATGCTGAGCATAGTCGAAGTATGCCACTAAAACTCCAAAATTCTAAATCCCACAACTTGTCCCTATATTTCGGAAAACAAAGATTTTCAACACAATAACCTTAAAGGGATTTTGTGTTTTTGTGCTTTGATAGCGAAAAAAAGACTTTTTGAAGTGAACTCAGTAAATGTATATAAATCGGCTTATATCAGCAAATTTAAATTGACCATCAAATCGGCTAAATTTTTTACTGTGAACATCTCTATAATTTGTTTCTTACAGAGTTATGCAAATTACAAGAAAAATTATGCGAAAAGATGAGCGGAACTCTGCAAAAAAAAGCGAATTATTAAATCGGTTTGAATCCAATTATATTTCTTACTTCTTTAACTGTTTTTGCGGCACTTTCTCTTGCTTTTTCGGCTCCTCTTTTAAGAACTTTTTGCAAATATTCATCATTAGCAGATAGGTCTGTAATTTTATTTCTAATTGGTTCAAGATAATTTATAATATCTTCTGCCAATTGTTTTTTCATATCGCCATATCTGATTGTGCAGTTATTATAGTGTTCTAAAAAGAAACTATGTGTATCTTTCTTTGAAATAATTTGCATAATTGTAAATAAATTCTTAACACTTTCTGGCATTTCCTGATTTGGATTTACTGGTCCGCTATCGGTAACGGCTTTCATTACTTTTTTTCTTATTACATCTGGTTCGTCTGCTAAATAAAGTCCATTTCCGTCAGATTTTCCCATTTTTCCAGTTCCATCTAATCCTGGAATTTTAATAAGACTATCACCAAAATTAAAAGGATGTGGCTCTGGAAAATAATCAACTTTATAAAGTCTGTTAAATCTGTTTGCAAAGTTTCGGGTCATTTCAAGATGTTGTTCCTGATCTTTTCCTACTGGAACTTTTGTTGATTTATGTATCAAAATATCAGCAGCCATAAGTACTGGATAAGTAAGTAAGCCGGCATTCACATTTTCGGGTTGAGTACGTATTTTATCTTTAAATGAAGTACATCTTTCGAGTTCTCCTAAATACGCATTCATATTAAGTAATAAATACAATTCGGCTGTTTCGGGTAAATCACTCTGACGATATATTGTGGCAACATCGGGGTCGAGACCTGCTGCAAGATATTCAACTATAACTTGCTTAACATTATCTCTCAAGTTTTCAGGAGTAGGATGCGTTGTTAATGAATGATAATCAGCTATAAAGAAATAGCATTTGTGTTCGTGTTGCATCTTTACAAAATTTCGTAAAGCACCAAAATAGTTTCCTAAATGTAAATTTCCTGTCGAACGAATTCCGCTTAAAACAATATCCATATATTTAACTTGTAATAAATTATCTGACAAAGATAATTTATTTTTGAAAAGAGAGTTCCTTTAAATCAACTTCCTCTTTTTCAGATATTCAAAAAACAATTGCTTGTAGCTTTCTCCAATTGGAATACGCTCTTTTCCAATTATTACATGTCCACGATCAATATGATCAATTTTATTTATAGCAATTATATAGGATTTATGAATTCGTATGTAATTGTCTTGTGGTAACATATCAAGCATTCCCTGAAAATTTTGCAAAGTCATTATTTTTTCGTTTTTGGTAATTATTCTCAAATAATCCTTCATCCCTTCAATGTATAAAACTTCCTCAAACATTACCTTTTGCATACGATATTCTGTTTTTACAAACATAAAATTTTCTTGTACTTCGGGTTGTAGTGTTGGAGCTGTAGTAGTCTCTTTTTTAATAACTTTAGTTTCCTTTTGTTCGCTATTTCTACTAATGTAAATTTTATTTACTGCTTGTAAAAAACGATCAAATGAAATTGGTTTCAATAAATAATCTGCTACATCAAGGTCATAGCCTTTTAGTGCAAATGAGTCGTAGGCAGTTGTAAATATTACTTTTGGTTTATTTGTAAGAACTTCCAATAATTGTATTCCGGTAAGTTCTTCCATTTGAATATCGAGAAACATTAAATCAACTTTGTTTTCTCTCAAATAATCAATTGTTTCAATTCCATTACTGAAAGTTTTAACAAGTTCTAAAAAAGAAACTTTTGATATATAGTTTTTAATTTTTTCTAAAGCTAAAGGCTCATCGTCAATTGCTATGCATTTAATTTTCATTGCGTTAATAGTATTAAGTTTACAATGTAATTATTGTTTTGATGTTTAATTTCAAGATTATATTTATTTACAAACAACAACTCAAGCCTTCTCCTTACATTGTTTAATCCAATTCCACCAGTTTTATCTTTATTTAAATTATTTCCAATTTTATTTTCAATCTTAAAATGTATATTTAATTCATTAACAATAATCTCTATTTTAATTCCTGGAGCAGTACAATTTTTATCGCCATGCTTTATTGCATTTTCTACAAAAGGAACAAATAGCATAGGCGAAATCATAACATTTTTATAATTTCCCTTAACAACCATCTGAATAAAATTTTTATTTGAAAATCGAAGCGAATGTAAGTCAATAAGACTATTTATGTATTGGATTTCTTTTTCCAAGGAAACTTTGTCAGCATTAGCCTCATAAAGCATATATCTTAAAATATCTGATAGTTTCATAATGGCTGTTGAAGCCATATCTTGATTTAAATGAATTAAGCTGTCAATATTGTTTAAAGTGTTGAATAGAAAATGAGGATTAATTTGAGAACGAAGCAAAGCAAGCTCACTTATTAAATTTTGATTTTCAAGTTGACGTTTTAGATTTTGATCTTTATACCAATATTTTGTAAGCTTAATGCCAGCTGCGAGTAATACAACAGAATTAGTTGAAATCATAAAGTAATAGTAATTAAATTGAAAAAAGTTGTATTTAAATGCATGCTCTGGATGTAGCCAAGGTAAATATATGTAATAATGAATAGATTGAACTAAGAATATTGTAAATATTGTTGATAGCGTAAAGTACAGTGAAAAAGCAACATATCTTCTTGCATAGAGAAATTTCGGCATTAAAAAGTAAATTGTAAAATATGTTGCAGATATATCAATAGGAATGAACATTGTAGTTTCATAGAAAAAGAAAAAGAAACTATCTTTTCCGGTTAAACTCATTAGAAATGCATAAATTGTCCAGTACGCAAGCCAGAAAATTATGTGTGTTATTATTCTGACAATATTATTCTTATAATTTAATAAAAAATCCATATCGCTATTTTTAACAAAGTTAAAAACCTATCTCTCAGAATACAAAGATTTCGCATTATTTTATATCAAGTAATCAAGTTATCAGACGTAATGCTGTTTTTAATCTATAAAATAAATTAATTTTTTGTATCTATAAGATAATCAGTTATTAATGTTTATTTGTGTTTTTAGTTTATAGATGAATAGGTAAATTATATATGTAAAAAGCTGATTTTTCTCTTTAAAGCAGTTTTAGCAGATTTTATAAGCAAAGTGTATATGTAATAATAGTGTCTGTATATCAGATTTTTATTTCGATAGTTGTGGATATATTTTTACAGCGAAATGTCAAACCTAAATTATAATATTATGAAAACTTTAAAAACAAACACAATTAAGATGATTGTAGCAATTATCTTATTAGTAACAGTAAGCACAACTTTTGCACAAAACTTTGCTCCGAATTTTATTGAGGAAAGAAACAGTCCGTACACAACTTCACAAGATGAATTTGTAGTAATCCCTAATAGAGGTACTGTAGATATAGTAATACCTAATTATGAAGGAGAGTTTATTTTAGAAGTTTATGACATAACTTGTCAAAGAGTGTATTCTAATGTATTTAGCAATTCTTCTAATCAAACAATTTCGATTCCAATTAATGACAGAAAATCTAAAATTTTTGTTTTAACAATTACTGGCAAGGATTTTAAAATCAGTCGTAAATTTTATGTAGGTTAAGTTTTTAGTTAATTAATTGACAAAAGGGGGGCGACCCCCTTTTATTTTGAAATTATAATTCAATGAGAAATATATTTAAAATAACATCAGCCTTACAAATACTATTTTCATCAGTATTGTTTTCGCAACCATTAGCCTTAGAAACTAATCCTGAAATTGAAAAAAATGATACTGTTAATATTGTTAGAGGGTTTTTAACAGATTCGTTATCAGGAAAAGAACTTGAATATGCTCATGTAGGATTGTATAAAAAATCTGATTCATCAATTTTAACAGGAACTATAAGTCTTCCAGATGGTAGATTCAGTCTCGAAAATATTAATAATGGGAATTATTATTTATTAATCGAATATCTTGGATACCAAAAGAAAATTATTGAAAACATTAGCCTTTCAAACGAAAACAGGAAAATCAATCTTCGCAATATTAAACTACAACCAGATATTGCTTTAATTTCTGAAGTGAATGTAGAAGCAGAACGAAATTATGTTGATTATAAGGTTGATAAAAAGGTTGTTAATATAAGTAGTCAGCCAAATGCTGGGGCATCTCCCCTTACTGAGGTTCTGAAAAGTACTCCAGGAATTACTACAGATAATAATGGAAATATTCTTTTGAGAGGTAGTAGCAATTTTATATTGTTGATTGATGGCAAACCAAGTCCTTTGGCTTCTGCCGACCAACTGGGAACAATTCCAGCAAGCATGGTCGAAAATGTTGAAATTATTACAAATCCATCAGCTAAATATGATGCTCAAGGTTCGGCAGGAATTATTAATGTAAAAATGAAAAATATTAATAATGATGGAATAAGTGGAATTGCAAGAATGTCAGCCGGAACAAAAGAAAAATACGGAGCTAATTTTCTTTCAAATATTCGTAAGAAAAAAGTAAATATATCCATTGGTGCTGACTATAATAGCAATTGGAATTATGCCGAGAACAATTTCGATAGATTTGTCCATTCTGCTAATTATCAATACGATTTGTACGACTATACAAAAATGAAATTTCAAAGAAAAAAGACCAGCTTAAAATCAGGTATAGAGTACAATATTAATAAAAACAATTCTTTAACACTTTCAGCCGAAGGTGGTAGGTTTAATTTTAACAGAAAAATGGATGTTTGGTACAGAGAGCAAAGTCAGTCGATAAGTGATGCAAAATACTCTGTAGGACATAACGATATGGGAGTTGAAAGTAATTATCTGACATCGAATCTTGCATATTCACATAAATTTAATAAACCTGAACATGATTTATCTGCCTCAATTTATTATGCAGTTTTTGATGTTGCTTCAAATAATATCGCCAGCTTATCAGCATCTGATAATAATTGGAACGAGCAATTTAATACCACTATTGGAAACTCAAATAATCAGGATGGAATGGGTCACGAATCAAGGCTAAAAATTGATTATAAATTACCTATTGGAAGTAAATCGAAATTTGAAACAGGAGTGCAATCTTCACTTCGAAGTATTCTTACAAATAATGAAAATCAGGAAGCAAATATCATAAGTAAAAACACTTTCGATTTTTATCGAAACATTTATGCTGCTTATGTCACATATTCAGGAGCAATTTTGGGTTTTGATTATATGGCAGGATTAAGGTCAGAAACGACAGATAGAATGATAAAAGATATTAATAATACCGAATATGGATATTTGAAAACTGAGTTTTTTCCAAGTTTTTTCATTACAAAACAAATGTCCGAAAAAATGCAGATTCAACTTAGTTACAGTCGAAGAATTAATCGTCCACAAGAATATGATTTAAAGCCAATAGGTGGATATTCAGATGTTTATTCTTCTGAAAAAGGCAATCCGCTATTGATGCCTGAAACAATTGGTTCTTATGAGTTTAATGTCCAGCAAAAGATTAAAAAAGGAAATGTGAGTTTAGGTGTTTACTATCGAAATACATCAAATTCGATGCAACGTGTTAATTTATTGGACGATAAAGGTCGTATTTGCTATTCTTTTGATAACTTTGATAATACTCAACAATATGGAAGTGAGATAAATATTAATTTCGTTCCAAATAAAATTCTGACTATTAATACTGGAATGGATTTTTATGGCGAAACGCTTGATGGAACATTTGAAGAAGAGAATGTAAATACAACATCGGCAAATTATATTTTCAGAATTTCGCCAGCTGTAAAAATTACAAAATCAACAAGAACACAAATAAGTTTTAACTATCAAAGTCCCGGAAATGAGCCAGCGGGTAGGAGAGAAGGTTCTTATTCGGCAGATATATCAATAAAACAAGATTTTTTGAAACGCAAGTTAAGTCTATCATTAAGTGTATTTGATGTTTTTAATACTTCAAAATATGTTGTGACAACAAAATCAACCACTTATGATTCGCATTTGAATTGGAAAAACGAAGGACAAATTGTAATGCTTTCGCTTATTTACAACTTTAATAATTTTCAGAATAATAAAATAAAATTTGAATCAGAAGAAATTAATTTATAAATATTCTCTCGTAATCCTTGTTATCCAAATCCCCAAATAGTTTGACTTTTGTTGAATTGTTTGGGGATCATTCTTTTAGGAAATATTTGAAATATAGATGCTGAACAAGTTCAGCATAATCTTAAAGAGTTGCTTTTGTCAATCTGAATTTATTTCAGATTCTCAGGGCAAGTATTCTCGCACAAATAGCTATCGTAGCAATCAAGTATTGCTTTATATAATTCGTACTCATTTGATTTATAAACAAATTCTTCGGGTAGTTTGCAGAATTGCATAAATTTTACTGTTTCCTCGTCGTCTATTAAACCAGTTACATTTTTTACAACCAAAACATTATATTTTTTTTCCAGAGTTCTGTTATAGTCTTCATGCTCAATCACATCAAGATAGTGCATGTATGCTCTGCCTTGTTTTGACAAAATATTGTATAAGGCAGTTATTGCACCACTAATAACTAAACCACCATTTCCGGAAGTTGGCATTGCTTGTAAATCTTTTGGTAAATGTAAATCTATTGTAGGTTGCTCTTTTACATCTAGTTCTACAAATGCCTTTTTAAACTCATCATAATCTTTATAAGGAAAAATCTTTACCTCAGGTAGATTATAAATATTGGTTTTCAGAGTTATAAAATCATAAATATCTCTATTTGATTTTCCAGGATAAACATAATATTTAGTTTCAAAACCTATTGACGAAATTTTAAGGCTATCGAAATCGTTATATTGAATTTCAAAAACTCCTTCATCATTGCTAATTGCAACAAAACCAGAATTTATATTTATAACATTTGCATTTGAAATTGGCTTATATCCGTCAGCATTTAAAACTGTTCCATGCAACTTTTTTAAATTATTTTTCTGAGCAAAAGAATTAAAGCTTGTAACTATTACGATTACAAGCAATAATAATGTTTTTACACTATTTAGGGAAAATTTAAACTTCACGCTAAATATTAATTTATGCTATGACGAAGATAAACGTTTTTTAGTTACAATTATTTTAAACTTTTTCGAAAGCTTGTTCTAAATCATGAATTAAATCGGCAATATCTTCAATTCCAATTGAATATCTGATTAGGTCGTCGGTAATTCCTGCTTCAAGCCTTTGCTCTTTTGTCATTCCTGCGTGAGTCATCGAAGCCGGATGTTGAATTAATGTTTCAACTCCACCTAACGAAACAGCAAGCATAGCAAGCTTAACATTATCCATAAACTTAACACTTGAATCGAAACCACCTTTTAAGCCAAAGCAAATCATTGCTCCAAAGCCAGACATCTGAGTTTTTGCTAATTCATGTTGAGGATGTGATTTTAGTCCAGGATATTTAACCCATTCGACTTTTGGATGATTTTCAAGAAATTCTGCAATTTTCATTGAATTTTCCTGTGCTCTGTCCATCCTTAACGCCATAGTTTTTACTCCACGAATTACCATGTAAGCTTGATGAGGATCCATATTTCCACCCATCATTGTCATTGTTTTGCGAAGATTGTCGTAAACATTTTTTTCTTTTGCAATAATTGCTCCACCAACAATATCAGCATGTCCGTTAATGAACTTTGTAAGCGAATGAAGAACTATGTCTGCACCTAAATTAAGTGGCTTTTGCAGATATGGTGAACAAAAAGTATTATCAACAACTACAAGAATTCCATGTTTATGAGCAATTTCGCAAGCAGCTTTAATATCAACAATATCCATAGTTGGATTAGCAGGAGTTTCTAAATAAAGCATTTTCGTATTTGGACGAATTGCATTTTTAATATTTTCAAGATTAGTTGTATCAATATATGTAGATTCTACACCATATTTTGAAAATACAGCATTCATAACACCACGACTTGGTCCGTAAACGGCATCAGTACTTACCATGTGGTCGCCTTTTGCAAGTAATGCAGTGTAAACAGTTGTAACTGCTGCCATTCCAGATGCAAGAGCAATTCCTCTGTAACCATTTTCCAAATCGGCTAATTTATTTTCTAATGCATCAATTGTAGGATTTCCAATTCTTGAATATATGTAACCTTTATATTTGCCAGCAAATAAGTCTGCTCCGTTTTGACAGTTGTCAAAAAAGAATGTTGAGGTTTGGTATATTGGTGTAACTACACTTCCAAAAACATCATCAAAATCACCTGAGTGAACAAGTTTTGAATTAAATCCTAAATCTTTTGTTTCCATTATTTAAAAATATTTTTTTGTAAAAATACTATCTTTATTTAGAAAATACCATGTTTTTTTGATGACATTAAACACATGTAGATATTTAGATAGATTGAGTATTAATTCCAGAACTTATGAAATTGATTGAAAATAGGCAAAATGCTACAAACATTTATTGTAATTTCATAACTCCTGAATCGCTAACAAACTAAACTATTCGATTTTTTAGTAAGCAACATAATTTAAAAATCAGAAAATAGCCCATAGGTCTTCAATGTCAATAAAATACAATAACGATATTAATATTTGTCCTTAGGGCATATACGAAACAGTAAGTATTTACAACCTATTTTATCTTTTATATTCCCTATGAAATACTGAATTGTCGCTTTTGTTTGATTTAATGGCCACTAGAAGTGAAAGAGGTAGATGGTTAAATTGCTATATGGTTAAATTGTTCTATGTGTTTTTCTATGTTTCTATGTGCCTATGTGGTAAATGGTTAATTTGTTATTTTTTCAGCAGTTTGCTCCTCAATAAACCCATTAATAGAAGGATAAATTTTTAAAATAATTTTTTCTAGTGGGCGGTATAAGAGTGATTTATCTTTTGTTTCGCTAGAGAGAACGGTTGCGTTTTTATCAAAATTATTAAGCAGAATTATTACAATTCCTAAAATCAATGAAAATTTTAAAATTCCAAAAAATACTCCTGCAATGCGATTAAATATTCCTAATGCAGCAGCCTTAATAAATTTATCAATTAATCGGGATAATAAATGAACTAATATAATTATGATTAAAAATGTAACAGCAAACGATATAACTTCGAGATATTCGGGCTTTGTATCGAACCACTTTTTTATAATATCTGATGTGTAACCCGAAAGTTTAATAGCTCCATAAACGCCTAAAGCCAGTGCTACAAATCCGGCTAATTCTATTATTAAGCCCTTTGTAAAACCTTTATATGCTCCCCAAAGCAAAGGAATTATAATAATTATATCTAAAACCGACATACATAATTTTTTTTGTAAAAATAAAAAACGAAATTTACAAAATGGTTTAATTTTTGATAAAAATGGAGTTTTATTAAAATTTTGACAAAGGTTTCACAAATAAATTGCAACAATGACTAAAAATGGACACACAAGAGAATGATTATATTTTTTAATGAAAGTAAAAATTTAGACAGGATTAACAAGATAAAACCTGTAAATCATGTAAATCCTGTCAAAAAAACAAAGTATAAACCCATGAAAATCATAATTGTCATATTTATTATAGCGTTAGAATTATTGACATTAAACGTTATTTCTCAATCGTTAAGAAAAATTTCAGATGTTCCATTACCTGATGGATATAGCAGAGTTAAAAATCAAATGGGTTCAATTGGAGAGTATTTTCAAAATTTGGATTTAAAAACCGAGAACAATATTGTATATTTGTACAATGGACAAAAAAAATATAATCAATCGGCTCAATATGCTGTTATTAAAATGGATATAGGTAAAAAAGATTTGCAACAATGTGCCGATGCCGTAATGCGTTTAAGAGCCGAATATTTATACAAAACAAAGCAGTACGATAAAATTCATTTTAATTTTTTATCAGACAAAAAGCCCAGATATTATAAAGATTATTGCAAAGGTGATTATTCGTATTCAAAGTTTTTCAAATACATGGAATATATATTTTCGTATGCAAATACAGGCTCGTTATTAGATGAATTGCAGAAAGTTACTTCGTTTGATGATATTAAAACAGGCGATGTTTTAATTCAAAAAGGCAATCCTTACGGACATGCTGTCACTGTTATGGATGTTGCCAAAAACGAAAAAGGAGAAAAAATTTATCTTTTGTCTCAAAGTTATATGCCGGCACAGGAAACTCATATTCTGGTAAATCCAAGTGATAAAAAAATAAGTCCTTGGTACAGTGCAAAATCTAGTGATATAATTACAACACCCGAATGGACTTTTTATAAAAGCGATTTAAGAAGATTTAAAGAATGATAAGAATTTAGGATTTACGAATTTAGAGATTTAGTCGCAAGAAAAAACTTTTGAGGGATTTTGAGCTTTAGAGCTTTAGTGGCAAGAAAGAACTTTAGAATGATTTAGGGATTTAGGATTTAACTGCTTATTCAACTATAAACTTCAAACTCATTAAAACTAACTAAAATATAAACAACTGAAACATTCACGACCACAAATAAGGACACACAAGGGAATGATTATAGAGAAGAAACTAGCCACAGATTTCACAAATTTTACTCATAAATCGCATATTTTTAAAGGCATTCGTGAGTCGCTTCGCTATGTTCACAGATTTA
>Ga0209211_10006020_pt1 | contig 17820 bp, 18 predicted proteins | sample RifGroA2_FD_183992 | JGI IMG/M metagenome (GOLD analysis project Ga0209211, IMG submission 183992) | Groundwater microbial communities from Rifle, Colorado, USA - Groundwater A2 (SPAdes) (version 2) | ecosystem: Environmental > Aquatic > Deep subsurface > Groundwater | place: Rifle, Colorado... | reverse complement strand
GAAACCATTGGAGAAAGTTCCATATCTTTAATTACTTTGCCTTTTTGCTAATTGCGGTTCATGCTAGGGGAGTAGGAACCGACGTAAGATTCGTGCCCTTTGTCTGGTTTTATTGGATTTCAATAACGATTGTGGTCTTCACCATTTTCTATAAATTTTTATACCCCAGAGTTTCCAAGTTATTCCTCTCAAACCAAAAACCCGAAGAGGCAAAATAGTAATTTTATCTTTCTTCAAATTTTCAAAGGAATCCTTGAATTAATAATGCTATAGAGAATTTATGAGAGATTGAATGCTGGTTCGTAAAGCTTTTGAGGCTGATTCCTCTATATATCGAGGGGTAAAAAGTTTTATATGAGTAGAGATTATTCTAAGATGGATTTTTGCCACCGTGATTCGATTTGTCTCTATTAACCTTTTTGTAAGTTGCAGTTGTCTAAGTAGAAAACGATAGATGCTCTCTTTTTTTATTAACCCTTGATTCCATGAATTGTTTAGATCCTCAATTATCGTGTCGATCGTTACAATTGGTTGAGCGTCAGATATTTCTCCGATGGTAACTAGAAACCCATCGGTTTGCCCTTCTTGAAGAATTCCGTTAAATGAGTCTGTCCGCACATTTCCCTCTAGACCGTACAAATATGAATCTAGTTGATAGGTACCGGAGCCTGTAGCTTTAAGAGTATAGATTTCTTGGGTTGGAGTTGGCAGAAGAAATATTCGCAGTTCCTCGCCGCTTGTTTGGTTTCCATCAATGTCATCAACAAGAGGTTCGTCTAGGAAATATGCTCCATCGACTGGATTTCCTTCGGAGTCAAAAAGTTGAAGAGTTATATCAGAGTCGATTGCAAACATAATATAAGAAAGATCTGTTGAAGTTGCTCTGTATCGATTAAGAGCAAGGTAGCTTTCGCCGTAGCTAGATAAAAGATTTCGGGTAGTTGCAGGGTCATTTATATCGAAATCAGAACCAATTTTTCCTTTTGCAACAACAAAGTGTCCTGGAAGTTTTAAGATTCCTGGATTTCCGGCAGTAAGTTCATTTTCTAAAATTGTTTGATCCGAGCCGAAACGTCGATATTCCAAAATAGGAGAATCAGCACCTTGATTTATTCTTGTATATCTAGAGACAGCGAGCCAATTGAGGAGTCCACTTCTAAGATAGCCGTCAGGTTGGGAGTTTAACCAATTATTTAGGTCATCTGGATTAATATTATGGTTGAAATATTTAAGAACCATTGAAGCCGAAGTTAAAGCACACCCCCACCTTTCAATAGTGGGGTTTGCCGACCAACTTGTTGCACCATCGTAGACATCGTCATTCCAAGGCGGAGAATATTGTTTTATGTCGGGAACATCGAGAGAAGCACTTTCGTTGCCGAAAGCATAAACGTAACCATCATTAGAGCTTACGTAGAGCATTCCATTAGAGATTGCAGGGGAGGAATAAACAGCCCCGCCAGTTTGATATTTCCAAAGGACGTCGCCCGTGTAAGCATCAAAGGCATAGATATTTTTGTCCTGAGAGCCAACATAAACCACACCATTGGCGACAGCGGGGGAAGAAACACTGGTGTTTCCTGTAGCTAACGTCCTATATAACCAAAGAAGATTGCCGTTGTTTATGTCTAATGCATGAATATGGCCCGATAAATCTTGCACATATAAATTTCCATACGCAATTGCAGGAGATCCCCACACCGAATCCTTCCCTCCGGTGTATGTCCATTTCAAGGTTCCAGTTGGAGCATCAAAGGCATATACATTTTCAGTACCAGAGCCCACATAGACCGTATTGTTTACTACTGATGGTGAGGAAAAAGTTACTCCTCCTGCATAGGATTGCCAAAGTATTTGTCCATTTGTAGAGTTTAATGCATACAGTAAACCACCCCAGGTTCCTACAAAGACCTTTCCGTCGACTACGGCTGGAACAGCCACGATCCCCTCCTTGAGGTCGGGAGAAGTCCACAGATGTTGCTTCGTGTTTACATCAACTGCTCTTACAAACCAGTCATCACTTCCGAAATAAAGAACTCCATTGTCCAAACTTGGTTCCCTAACTCCTTTAGGGGATATGTTTAGACGCCATTTTTCTTCTCCCGTTTCAATGTTGTGAGCAACAATTCCACAGTTTGTACACGATGGGTGTCGACCACTGCCATCAAAAACCATTCCGTAACCCACCGCGACACTGGCGTGGTCGGAAACAGGGGTGGGTTTTGACCAAAGGGTGACACCAGTTTTTGCATCGTGGGCAAAAAGAACTCCAGCAAATTCTACAAATACTTTTCCATCAGAAACAACCGGAGAATTCGGGGCACCAGGAGCTCCGGAAGACCTCCACAGTAGTTGAAGAGGAGGTTTGAGTGAGGTTTCTTCCAAGCTGTAGCCGGAGTGCACGGGGTCTTTTCGAAACATTGGCCAGTCTCCCAAAACCTGAGCCTTGGAGGATGGGGTCTGTAAAAATGCCAAACTTAAAGAAAGAGTTATGAATACTAAAAAAAGGGCAAGTGGCTTTTTCATTTCAAATCCTTAATTTATTGCTACTACCTTAAACGGACTCTTGTCAAGAAACAAATTAATGTAATATATAGTGTATGAGAGTGAATTTTGCTAAATGGATAATATTTATTTTGTTTTTTCTATCACTTATTTCGATTATTAGATCTCTAGCTCTAATAATTTTTTCTACGGCTCCAGATTTTAGCGTCTTATGGACAGGTGCAGCAGACTTGATAAGAGGGGCCAATCCATACATTAACCCGAGTCTTTTTACTGGGATAGGGTACCCACCGAATACTTTACTATTCTATTTACCGTTTTCTCTTTTGCCTTACCAACTTGCTCAGGTTTTATTTACGCTTTTGTCTTTCGGCTCTTTTCTTGGAATAATCATTATTTCTTTTAAAATCCTTAAAGAAAAATTTTCTTGGCAAACTTTTCTTGTAGTATTTTCTTTATCACTCCTTTCCTTTCCGACAAAGTTTACTTTTGGCATGGGGCAAAGCAATATAATTGCCTTTTTTATGCTGCTTTTGAGTTATTATCTTTACAAAGAGAAAAAACTGGGAATGGCCGGTCTTATTCTTGGATTGGCAATTTCTTTAAAAACGATATTTGCTTTCTTTATTATCTTTTTTGTGCTCAAGAAGCAATGGAAAGTTATTAAGCTTGCAGGTTTAACGATTGTGGCAACAATAGGTATAACATCAATATTTTCTAATACTAATCTCTATGGATATTATTTAAAAGAAGTAGTTCCCCCCCTTTTTAATTTATCTGGCCGGGAAATTTACTATAACCAGGGCGTTATGGGTTTTATTTCTAGACTAACGAATGACCTGAACGAGCGAAAATATATAAGTTTGATTATAAGTTTATTCTTAACGCTTTTTGCTTCATGGTTTGCACTTTATAAAAAAGGTAAGGATTTACAATTTTCACTTTTTATAACCACCCTTCTTTTGATAGATACCCTTTCTTGGCAACACCATTTTGTACTGTTGATATTTCCTTTCATTTTGGTAGCGAATTTTGCAACAAGAAAGAAATTTTTATTTTATTTAATCTTAATAGTTACATCTTATTTATTAGTAAGTTGGAATTTCTCAGATCCCTCACCATATTATGGCTTTCCAAAATCTTTACTTCTTTCCAACACTTTCTATGGAGCCTTAATGCTATTTTTTATAAACGCCTCATTAATATTAAACGGCAGAAGGACCCAAAATTGATAGTTATTTCTTGATAACAGATAATTACTCTTGTGGGATATTTTGGAGAAACATTTAGGGGAATTTCCTGGATGGCGCTGCTTAGAGGTTCCACCCGAGGGATGGCTGTAGTCAAAACAATCGTCCTGGCCAGGTTTTTGTCACCCTCTCAATTCGGGCTCTATGGAATTGCGATTTTGGTTCTCGGGCTTCTTGAAATACTAACCGAAACCGGGATAAACGTTGTCCTGATTCAAGAAGAAGAGGAGACCGACGAGTATATCTCAACAGCTTGGGTTGTTTCTTTTATCCGAGGGATTTTAATCTCTCTACTTATTTTGGCTCTTGCTCCCTTTATCGCCTCGTTTTTCTCAAGCCCGACTGCACTTAACCTGATCCGCTTTTCCAGCCTTATTCCTCTAGTGCGCGGATTTATTAATCCCTCAATTGTTAAGTTTCAAAAAGAACTAAAGTTCAATAAAGAATTTTGGTTTCGCTCGTCTATTTTCCTGGTAGATGTAACCTTTGCAATTTTATTGGGAATATTGACCGGTTCAGAATACGCCCTAATCTGGGGAATGTTGGCGGCGGCCCTAACTGAAGTGGTTCTTTCTTTTATTGTTGTCAAGCCAACTCCTTCACTTACTTTGGAGAAGGAAAAGTTTAAAAAGGTGGTTGCAAGAGGCAAGTGGATTACTTTTGCCGGAATTTTTGAATATCTTTTTCAGCATTTGGACGATATAGCCATCGGAAGGCTTTTGGGAACTGCATCCCTTGGGCTTTATCAGCAGGCATATAGGGTTTCGACTCTTCCGATTTCCGAGGTAGGCGAAGTCTTTAATAAAGTAACGTTTCCCACTTATACGAAAATCGCGGAAGATAAGGAAAGACTGAAAAAAGCTTTTTTGAAAGTAACTTCGACAATATCTCTTTTAGTCATTCCATTCGGACTGGTTCTTTTCTTTTTTGCCAATGAGGTTGTCCTGATTCTGCTCGGAGACAAATGGTTGGAAGCGGTGGGTGCCCTGAAAATCTTGGCCATCTTCGGAATCTTAAAAGCAATTTCCAATTCTGCCTATCCTCTTTTTCTTTCGGTCAAAAGACAGGAGATTATTACGCTTATAACTCTAGTAGGAATTTTGGGTTTGGCGATTCCTCTGATACCTCTAATTAATAGATTTGGGATTGTGGGAGCAGGATACGCTACAATAATCGGAACATTGGCCGGAATTCCGATCGGAGCCTACTTTCTTTTGAGAATTTTTAAACGGAACGTTGTTATTCAAAAATGAACATTTCGGCGATTATTTTAACCAAAAACGAAGGAAAAAATCTTGGAGAATGTATTAGAGCCCTGACGTTTTGCGAGGAAATTATTGTGATAGACGATTACTCCTCGGACAAAACCGTTGAAATTGCCAGGGGATTAGGAGCAAAAGTTTTTCAAAGAAGTTTAGACGGGAATTTCGCCGCCCAGAGAAATTTTGGACTGGAAAAAGCCACCAATAAATGGGTTTTATTTATTGATGCCGACGAAAGGGTCAGTCATGAGCTAAAAGAGGAGATGGAAAAAGAGGTGCCGGCGCCCAATAATTCCCACCTTGGCTATTTTCTCAAAAGAGACGATTATTTTTTCGGTAAAAAACTAAAATTCGGGGAAACCGCTTCAGTTTCTCTGCTCCGGCTGGCCAGGAAGTCGGCCGGCAAATGGATGAGGAGCGTTCATGAAGTTTGGGAAGTACAAGGCAGAACCAAAACCCTTAAAAATCCCTTAGAGCATTATCCGCACCAGAGCCTAAGAGAATTTATCAACGACATTAATTTCCACTCGGGTTTACACGCGGAGGCCAACCACCAAGAGGGAAAACATTCAAGTCTTGTAAAAATACTCTTTTGGCCAAAGTTACATTTTTTTAAAAATTATTTTCTGAAGTTAGGCTTTCTGGACGGAACGGAAGGGTTTGTCTTGGCCCTGATGATGAGTCTTCATTCATTTTTGGCCTGGAGCAAATTATGGATATACGAGCGAAAAAATTAATACCAAGGCTTCTTTTTGTCTATCTTGTCTTGTTTCCTTTTGGACAGCTTCTTAGGCTAAGCACCAATATTTTCGGATACACAATTCGGATTCATCCAACAGATTTAGTGGTACTGGCAATTTCTGCGGTTTTCTTAACTGGGAAATTCATTAAGCCCAAACTCTGGACACATCTAAAAAACTTCTTATACGCTTTGGCCTTTTCCCTAGTTTTTTCCCTGACCATTTTTTCTTTGAGAGAGGTTTTGATAGGGACTCTTTATCTTGTTAGGGTAGTAGGGTATTCCTTCTTTTTCCTGGCCGTTTGGAATTTTGTCAAGAACGAGAAAGCAAGAAGAACTCTTTTGAATTCTTTAATTGGAATTACCTTGGCCATATCGGTTTTTGGTCTTTTTCAATACTTTGTCTATCCGGACGTTCGAGCCCTTTATGTTTGGGGCTGGGACGACCATTTGCTGAGACTCGTTGGAACATTTTTGGACCCCAGTTTCACCAGCATTTTTCTGGTCTTCGGCTTTTTAGCAAGCTTGGCGGTTTACTTGAAAACCCAAAAGAAATATTTAATTTTGATTTTGGGAGTATTTCTTTTCTCAATTGCCCTGACCTATTCAAGGGCCGGATATTTGGCTCTTTTTAGCGGGGCAGCGAGCCTGCTTCTGCTAAATAAAAACTTAAAGAAAATTTTGGGGATTTTGGCAATTTTTCTCTTTCTTTTAGCTCTAGTTCCCTCTGTAGGAAGTGAAGGAGTTAGGCTTTTGAGAACCAGAAGCATCTTCGAAAGAATTGAGAGTTATTCCGATGCCTTAGCCCTTACTTCGAAGTCCCCCGTTTTCGGCATAGGCTACAACAATTTATGCATCGCCAAAGGGAAATTTTTAGGGAAATTTGTGGAATATGATTCCCACGCTTGCTCGGGGGTTGAGTCCGGAGCCCTTTTAATTCTGACAACGTCCGGCCTAGTCGGAATTCTTATTTTTGGTTATCTGGGGATACAAATCTTTCAAAATACCGAGAGAAATCTATATGGAGTAACCTTTCTTTCTTCTTCTTTGGCCCTTTTGGTGCATAGCCTATTTGTAAATAGTCTGCTTTACCCTTGGGTGATGGGATATCTGGGGATACTGCTCTCCCTTTCTCTTAAGGAGAAAAGTTGACCTTGATGGTTTTTTCGGTTTGATTTCCAGCCTTGTCGGTGGATTTAAAGTTAAAAGAATTTTCTCCTTCTCCCAGGGTTGAAGCAAAGGTAAAACTGCCGTTCTCTTCAACTTTGACAAGACGGTCATTGATTGTCAGCGTCACTCCCGCCTCCGTCGTCCCTTTAATAGCCAACTGTCTCTGGCCGTCTCCATAAAACTGGCTGCCGTCGGCAGGATATGAGATGTCTAAAGGTGGGACTTCGTTGTCAAAGGTGACAGTAACGGGCGTAGCTTGCTGGCTTTCATTCCCTGCTAAATCCTTGGCTTTGGCCGAAATTTCGTTCTCTCCTTTTTTGAGAGGAAAGGAAAACCGGAATTTCCCATCTGCATCCGCTACAACTTCTTCCTCCTTACCATTAAGAGTAAGAACTATGGTTGCACCTTCCTCGGTTGCGCCTGAAATTTCTACTTCAGGATTATTGGTTGCTTCAGGTAGTCTATCTAGGCGAGGGGGAGCAGGAGGAGTGTTATCGTTTTTATCAACTGGAAGGCTGCTTTTCCTTAAGTCGGATAAGAATGCCGCAAATTTGGCAACGGAAGGCAGTCCATAAAAAAGAACCCCAAGAATTGCCAAAATGGTCAGAATCGTAAAAAGGAAGGCCCGGCGCATATTGCGCTTCTCTTCAACCGAAGCCAGTCTAGAATATCTCACCTGGAGCCGATGGGTGGAATCGAACCACCGTCCGTGCTTTACGAAAGCACTGCTTTACCATTAAGCCACATCGGCAATTTATAAGCGAATTATAACATTCATGACCATGAGGAATCTAATATCCGGTGAATTTTTCGGAGCGGACCTTGCCGGAGGATATATTAAGTTTTCCAAGGGTCTGTTCCATTGCCTCAACCATGGCGGGAGGTCCGCAGACCCAGAAAACCGGTTTACCCGTGTCGGTTATCAGTTGACGGATTAAATTCTCGTCGATTCTGCCCGTGAGTCCGGACCATTTTTCGCTAGATTCTTCGGGTTTAGTAATAGTCATATCAAGTTTCAGATTGGGCCAGGATTTAGCCCAACTTTCAAGTTCATTTCTAAACGTAATTTCTTCGGGGATGGAATTTGAATAAATTAAATGGATTTGAGTATTCAGGTTCTTGTCAGCCGCATACTTAATCATGCTTCTAAAAGGAGTTATGCCTATTCCTCCTGCCAGAAAAACATGAGGTCCCGGTTCTTTTTCGTCGAGGATGAACGTTCCCTCCGGTCCCTCTCCTTCAATAGTGCTTCCTATTTCAAGTTCGTCCAAGGTTTTTTTGTAACCGGATTCTTGACGGATGCGAGTTGTCATTCTTAATAGGTTTTCTTCGGTAGGCGAAGAAGAAAGGGTTAAGTGGCGTGTTGCCCCCCTCGGGTCAGGATATTTAAGAGAAGGGAGAGTGAAATAGAAATATTGACCGGCCAGATAATTTATAGGTTTTTCATTTTCCCAAAAGAAAGATTTTGTTCCTTTCGCCTCTTCTTTCTTTTTAACAAGTTTCAGCTTCATATTGGGCTTTAACACGCTCTTTTCCGAACTTTCGCGCTCGACCCCCACCCGAACGCACCTTGCGGATTCCACTTGTGAGCTGATTTTCGAAAAAATTCGAACTTCCTTTCTACAAACTACTTAATGTCGCAGCTCCGGCTCGGCCTGACGGCCTCGCCTCCGCTTTTTTGCGCGCGCGATTTTACTGGCTTCGCCAGTATATTTTACTAAAATTTCTTAACAAAAGTAAATTTTTGTCTTTGCCCCACCCAACCCGTGCGTGCCAACGTAAAATATGAAAGAGGACACTCCCTTCACAACGAAGGACAGAAAATTTGACACAGCCCCATAATATATGATATAAAGCGCATCATATGATGGAAAGATTCTTTGGCAAGCGCACAACTAACATTGATCTTGGTGGCTCTGAGCGCATATCAGAGATCGCGACTTTTAGTAAAGAACAGAAAAATGGGCTTGCACGCCTTGGATACGAATATTTTTATCCACTTACAGGACAATCTATAGCAACCCTTCGAAATGCAGGAAATTCGTTTTGGAGTTCCTGGCATAAAGGCGACGAATTTGAAAATTTACCTTCTATGGGTGCCGAAGTAGCTCTTAATCCGAGAGCTTTTTTTCTCTTCCGTAGTAATAACAAAAATCTTTCAGATCAGTTAGCCATGATTTCCAAATTTAGTAAAGAACTTGGAAAGGAAGTGCCAGGAGTGGTTGCCAAAATGGGTGAAGCCCCCGATTATTCAGAGCTAGCCTTTGCCCATGAGAGAGTTACAGGAGTTCGTTTATTTGGCCGTGATTATAATTTTGACTATGCACGTACCAAGACGCCTACCAGCGGTTCCAGCGTTGCGGTAGTTGGCTATTTCCGCGGTCTTGGCTTGTTTGTCAACAACGGGCATCGTGGCGATGGCATTGACCACGTCTGGGCCGTTCCCCTGGTAGTGCCTGAAGTCGCTCGGTAATTGGATATTGAGATTTTGGTTCTTTTAGTCCTCTTTGTTTTTTGGGTTTTCGTTTTTTACTTTGTCCCCATTTTTTATTTTTTCTGATATACTTTTTCCGAGGCAGTGAGCGGATGTGTTTCCATATCCGCCGCCTTATTCTTGGAAACGACATACATCCGTCAGAATTCTTTTACGCTAAAAGCGTACAAGAAGTGCATGGAGGCGTTTCGAGACACTACGAGTCTTTCCTTTGTCCGATACGGTAGCATCGGCAAATACAATACAACAGTCTGACTAAAGTAGTCGGATTGTAGTGGGAATCTGAAGTACGAGGAAAGATTCTACAAAGAGCGGTTCCAACGTTGCGATAGTTGGCAATTTCAACGATAATGGCTTGAATGTCAACAACTTGCATCGTGACAATGGCAATGACAACGTCTGGGCCGTTCCCCTGGAAGTGACTCGAATATTAAGTCTTTTCTGTTTGTTTTGTCGCGCGAATCCAACCACCAAGCATCTTGCCAATCTCCTGGAGCATTTCTTGGAGATTTAAATATCTTCCCTCAGAGATGGATTGAGTATCTTTGGCCAGTCGCAAAAGAACTTTGAGAAGATCTACTTTGACACTCATTGCTTGAAGTGTCTCGAGTTTATTTGGTGACAGTGGGACGAAAAACAACAGCTCAAGAATATCAAGCATTATACGTTCTAGTCGCTCTCCTAGACTATAGCGCTGTGTTTTGGGGAATGAGGGAAGGGTCTCGGCTATCGCACTGTAAAGTGCGTATAGTTTAGTGAATATTGGAATATCTGGACCAAACTCTACTATAGGTGTGTGTGTGTGAATACTCATAACAGTATGATTTTATACGAAGATCTTATATCACTACCTCGTCTTCTACAAGCCTGGGAAGCGTTTAGGAGAGAGAAAACTAATAAACGAGATGTCCAAGCATTTTCTCTCCACCTGGAAGATAATCTATTTGCGCTCCACACTGCACTGAAACGAGAAACGTATCGACACGGTGCCTACGAATCGTTTTGGGTGAATGATCCCAAACGTCGTCATATCCATAAAGCCTGTGTTACTGACCGAGTGCTTCACCATTTACTTTATACATATTTATACGAATTATTTGATCCCATGTTTATTCACGACTCATATTCTTGCCGTTTGGATAAAGGAACTCATAAAGGGGTTGTGCGTTTAGTCGCATTCGCACGAAAAGAATCTGCAAATTACACGAAAGATTGTTGGGCACTGCAATTTGATATTAAGCAGTTTTTTGCCAGCGCTGACCATACAATTCTCAAGCAATTACTCACTAAAAAGATATCAGATGAGCGTATCCTCAGGTTACTTGCGAAGGTCATTGATAGCTTTCATGCTGCTACCGGGCCTGGTAAAGGTATTCCCTTAGGAAACCTAACAAGCCAGATATTTGCCAATATTTATCTCCATGAATTGGACCAATATATGAAACATATTTTGAAGACACAGTTTTATATTCGTTACGCAGACGATGGAGTTGTCCTAGCTGCATCCAAACCACACCTTATTGGATTAATTATACCTATATCAGATTTTCTGCAAAAGTATTTATTATTGTCCCTTCATCCTCGTAAAGTTACAGTTCGCAAGCTATCTTGGGGTATAGATTTTCTGGGATATATCGTATTGCCACATTACGTCCTACCTCGCACAAAAACAAAACGTCGGTTGTTAAAACGTGTGAGAGAAGCTGATCAAAGTGAAAGCTCGAACCAAATGATTGAGTCATATCTTGGCTATCTTTCGCATGTTAAGGCGAATAAACTTCAAGAATTAGTGAAACACATAGTATATGGGAAGCTTTTGTAGGCAGATAATCCCAGACCTCAACCAATAGATAAAGTGTCCTTAGTTTTCAAAAATCTGTGATTGTTTTTGTAAGAAAATTTTACCAGTAAATCCAAAAGGTCTTGTTGCAATATTTTTGGCTATAATGATAAATTTGTAATGGAGTCAGATTTTAGTGAACGACCTTTTGAAGGCGCATTCGGGCAAAACGAAGTCATTCGATCTGGGTTCACTGGATGCGTCATTTAAGTTGAAGGTGCATTAAAAATTTTTGCGTTTTCTCGTTTGTTCTTTTCAATTCGGCATCTGACGGCAATGTATAAAAAGGGCTTTGATACGGCTTTTTCTGAACTTTCCCGCTCGACCCGCACCCGAGCGAGTCTTGCGGATTCCGCTTGTGAGCTCCTGACGTACTGTTACACAGACTGCCAGGATTCATTCAAGAATTTAGCTCCTCGCCTATTTTACCAGATTTTTTGTACGAATTGGAGCCTAGTTTTGTCTTAAAGTTTCCTGCCTCTTAAAAATAAGTGTTGGTAGCCTCTTTTAATTCTTATCCAGTAACGGGTTTTTTAATGTACAATAACAATTTTTAACTAAAATTCTTTTTATGCTAAAATTGAGCCAAAGGTAAATCTATGACTAAAAAAGAAACAAAACGGGAGCTGCGTAAGTTGCTAGACATTTTAATAATAGGTAACCCTGAGCAAATAAGAAATGCTAAAAAGGGCATTGAGACATTATGCAATAAGGAAAGAGAAACTGTTCATAAAAGTACCCATGTAGCATTGGAATATCTTCCAAAATTTGATCAAATTAAAAAAGCAGAAAATCAGGCTGCTTTTGCATCAGGATTAAGCTTATTCTTTCTATCTCTGGGAGATCAATATTTTAATGAGTTAGCTGATTTCACTCTAAAGGTTCTTCAACACCAAAGTGGTACTGTACGTGAGGCAATCCGTAAAACTGCAGATTGGCTTTTTATATCTCTTACTTCCCGCGCACATCCGTTTGTATATCCAAAAGGTAAGAAGTTAACAGAAAAACAAAAGAGTAAGCAAAAAGAAGCAGAGTACCAGTATATAAATTTTGTGCAAAAAATTGAATTACTAATTGATCAGTATGATGATGGAGCTGAGGGAATCCAATATATTCAAGACATGAAACCATCGGTCAACAAAAGTCTGCAACTTTTCTGGAGCAGGTTAACGCAGTCTCGTTCTTATCAAAGAATCTTAGAAAAAGTTCGGCCACAAAGTGCTGAAATTGTTTTAAGGAGAAGGGAAATAGAAAATAAACTTAAAAACTTACTCAAAGTAACAAGAAGTGATTTTAATCTGGAAGACATCAAAGATATTATCTTTAATGAAGACAGCCACGATTGTCTAACTGATGTTATAGCGATGTTCGATACAGGCCAGGGTGGAATAGAGATGCAGGATATCCTGGAAACTGTAAATGACGCTTGGAACTACTTTCCCCACAAAATCTTAAATGGCTTGTCACCTGCAGAAAAAGTGCTGGATTATCAACAGATGAAACAGAAACGTCAAGTTATCATAAACTAAAGAAACATTTGTTAACTAATATGAATCAAGAAATAGCACAAACAACTAAAATAGCAATCTTCCGAAATAGAAAAATAAGAAAAACTATTCATAAAAATGAATGGTGGTTTGTTATTACTGATGTAATTACTGCTTTAACGGATTCTCAAAACCCCAAGCAATACCTAAAGAATATGCTTAACCGAGATGAAGAACTCGCTAAAGGGTGGGTTCAAATTGAACACCCCCTTTTGATAGAAACTCCAGGAGGAAAACAAAAAGTGAGGTGTGCCAATACTGAAGGTATTTTTAGGATCATTCAATCAATTCCTTCTTCAAAAGCAGAGCCTTTTAAAAGATGGTTAGCCAAAGTTGGATATGAAAGAATTCAAGAGATTGAAGATCCGGAGTTAGCCCAAAAAAGAGTTAGAGCACTTTATAAAGCCAAAGGATATCCTGAAGACTGGATAGAAAGACGCATGCGTTCTATTGCCATAAGGGAAGAGTTGACTGACCAGTGGCAAAAACACGGCGTAGAACTGGCAAAAGAATACGAGATATTAACTGCTGAAATATCTAAGGCTACTTTTGGTGTTACCCCATCTGAATATAAGAAAATAAAAGGACTCAAACGCCAAAACCTGCGGGATCATATGAGTGATTTGGAACTTTTATTCTCTCAGCTTGGCGAAGCAGCAACCACAGAAATTACCAAAACAGAACATCCTCAGGGATTTGAGAAAAACAAACATGTTTCCAGACGTGGAGGTAAAATTGCCGGAGACGCCAGATCTAATCTGGAGAAGGAAACCGGTAGAAAAGTAATAAACTCACAAAATTATTTGCCTAAGAAACGAAGTATTAGATTACTAAGAAAATAATATGTTATTTAATTTTCATGGATTATATACAGACGATGATAAAAATAAGTTTAGACTTGCACAGGAAGAAGATTTAGAAAGTATCTGTGATTATCTCAAAACAGATAACAGCAAAGTTGCAGATATTAGATTTGAAGTTTTTGATACCAGAGAGGGTAAACAGGCTGCCGACCCACACCATAGTATCAGTAGAGCCAGCGCTAGATTTAATGAAATGGCTCTTTATAGAGTTTGGACTCCCGATGATGATCCTCACTTTCCTCACGAAATAACTCATCTTGTAGCCCATACTTGGACAAAACCCTATGTATTAACCGAGGAATTAGATACTGCTTATAGAACTAAAGTTAAAAAGACCTTTGAGATGGTTTCAACTTCATTTATGCAGGAAGGTTTAGCAATCGCTGTAGATGATATTGTTTTCCAAAGAAAATTATTGGAAGAAGGAGAGAGTAAATTTATTGACGATTGGTGTCTGAAACAATTAGCTAAAATGCCGTCAACCCTAAAACAAGTTATTAATCTTGACGGTTTCAACTCCATGGAAAATAAAATTGTTGTGCCATTTGCAGCATCGGTATCAAAATACTTATTACAAAATTCTGGGGTGGGTCAATATAAAGAAATGTATATTAGGCTAATGGAGACTGCTTCCCCGTTAGAAAATATAAGAATACTGGAAGAAATTTACCAATTATCAGAGAGGCAGATCATCAATCAATGGCAGAAATTAATAGAAAAATAGACAGGAATAAGTATGCATTCTTACATTTTGATCGCCCGAACGAATTACCAAGATAAAATGGCCTACGCCGCTTAGAGCATTATATCAACCTAAAGACGATTCTGGTTTACCACCGTATGGAGCTGGATACCGTACTGGGCTCGAACCTTTGGCGCAGCCTTAAGCTTTGCTTATCAAAGTATATCACACCAGAGTTAGGTTTAGAACTTTCAGCCTTAAAAGAACACCTCGGTTTATCCAGCTTCGCATTTGCATAAGCAATTATATCCGGAATCCTTTCTCGAATACAACACTATACCTTCTTTTTTCTTCTCATTTCTGTTGTTTATCATTAGCTTGGAAACTATAATCTACTTATGGCATTGTCTAAAAAAACTAGAGTCGAGATTGTAAAACTCATAGCCATTATCATTTTTCTCTATGCTATGTTGAGAATGGTTTTAATTCCCTTGATTGTTTCAGAAGGATTCAAGGAGTTTACGGCGGGTCTGGGCTTTTTCGGTTACTTTATAGTGATTGGTTACACTGTCTTATCCCATGTTTTTGCCCCTCTTGCTGGAACACCTGGAGTGTTATTAGGCGTGACCATATATGGAGTAAAAATTGGTATGTTTCTGCTGTATGTTGCAAGCTTGATAAGTGCCACAGTCAACTTTTGGATTAGTAGAAAATTCGGTAGAAAGTTGGTAACCAAGCTTGTTGGAGAAAAATCTATGAAAGAAGTAGATGAATTTACTTCGGTTGAAGGTAAACAAGTTTTAATAATTAGTAGGTTGTTTGGATTTCCAATTTTTGAGTTTATTTCTTATGCGGCAGGATTAACAAATATTTCCTTCAAGAATTACTTCGTCATTACTGCAATTGCGAGTATTTTCACCAACATTGCTGCCTACCTGGTTTTCAGAAATATTAACTTTCAAAGTGAAACAGGCATTATAGTTTGGATTGGTTCTATAATTGGGGCAGGACTTATCTTTGGATTCTTTATCAAATCGTATTTAAAGAAAAAGAGGGAAGAGCTGAAATAGAAAAATAAAAATAAGTTAAAATAAAGAAAGTTTATGAAGCAAAAGTTTTACAGACTTTATATTGATGAGTCCGGCGACCATTACTATACCGATAGCGATGATCCGGAATTACGTTATTTGTGTTTATTAGGATGTTTCTTTGACTTGGAATACTACGAAAAGAATTTTCGTCCTAAATTTGAAGATTTCAAAATTAGACATTTTTCACGCGATGTTGACGATCGGGTTATTATCTTGCACCGAAAGGAACTGATTAATAAGCAAGGCCATTTTTCTTCTCTAGCCTTACCAGAAAGTGAAAAGAAATTTAATCAAGAATTGCTCGAGATTATGGAAGAAAGTGAGTTTGGAATTATTGCAGTAGTGATAGACAAAAAGTCCCACAAAGAAAGGTGGGGTAATGTTGCCGCTCACCCTTATAACTACAGCTTATTGGCGCTTGTTCAACGATATGTAGGTTATCTTAATTTCAATAACGCAAAAGGAGATGTTTTAGCCGAAAGTCGCGGAGGCAAAGAGGATATGCAACTTAAAGCGTCCTTTACTCATCTTTACGAAGCGGGAACTCCCTACGTTACAGATTCAGTTTTTCAACAGTGTTTATCTTCTAAGGAAATAAAATTGAAAAAGAAAGAGCATAATATTGCCGGACTACAGGTAGCCGATTTATTGGCCCATCCTTGTAAACAGGATGTATTGCTTTGCAATAAAAAGATTGATAAATATTACGGGCATTTCGGTAAAAAACTGCTAGAAATCGCCCAGAAAAAATATAACAGACGGATGATGTTTAACAAGATAGATGGCTACGGAAGGGTGTTTATAAAATGAAAGAGGCCAGCTTTCGCTGACCCTCTCACGACATTCCTTGCGGAACATCCACCTCCGATTAACGGATTAACTCTATTATATAACAGGTCTGTCAAGTCGTCAAAATGGGTCAAAACATATCAAATGAAGCTGAAAATTTGAGATTTACGGCTTTTTAATTCGCTTTTTTAAAAGGAGTTCAAAAAAAGAAACTAGGGCACTTCCTTGTTCAAGTGCCTGTTTGTCTGTTAATTTAACTCCGTAATCTTTCTGTGCAATTTCTTTGAATTTTTTGATTTCTTCTTTAGTTAAGAATTCATTGTCTTCCATAAGTTCGATTCCCATGTGTAGTATAAAACTTTCAAGGCTGCTGTATAACTGGTTAAAAGTCTGGTTTGAACTGGGGAAAGGGTTGTTTTTGAGGCTAGAATGAAGAGAAATTCACAGGAAGTCCGGTATGGAGCGGGTGAGGGGAATTGAACCCCTCTTTCTACCTTGGGAAGGTAGCGTTGAGCCGATCAACTACACCCGCAAAAGGCATAGATCGGCTTAAATTATAACAGCATTCAAGAAAACTGCACAATTTTATTGTGGAGATGAATTGAACGCTGATATGTCATTCTCCCTTAAGGGTCTAACGCCGCACTCCAAGTGCGGAGAGAATGTCATAACACCTATCTCGGTAGCACCAAAATATTGCCGGCGTGGATAAGATCTGGGTTGACAAGATTATTTTCACGCGCAATTTCTACCCATCTGTAGCCGTCTCCATAGGCTCTTACCGCGATATTCCAAAGGTTATCGCCTTTGACAACTTCGTAGGTTGCTCCGGAAATAACGTCCGTGTCTGATGCTTCTTTTACCGCAGTTGTTAATTTCGGAGTAACATCTGGGATAGTCAGTTTCTGTCCCGCCTCGATAGCTCCGGGATTATCAAGATTGTTGGCATTTGAGATGTCTACCCAGTTAAAACCTGAGCCGTAATACTTTTCGGCAATGGACCAAAGGGTTTCCCCGGCAACGACAGTATGGGTTTTTCCTACGTTTTCTTCTGACAGGCCCGGAATTGTCGAGCCTCTATCCTTGAAGTAATTGACAACCAAAACTCCGACAACGACGATAACGATTGCCCCCAGAACCATGCTGATACTAGATTCGTTAAGCTTTAAAGATTTTAAAATCGATTTGAGATTCAATTCATTCACCCCCAATCATGAAGCAGGAAGCAGAGGGCAAGTGAGAAGAATTTAGATTATAGGGAGCTTGAAGTCAAGCCCCACTTCGGCGGGACCCCCGATGGGGATTTTGTTTAACCAATTCTTGGGTTCTAACAATTAAAGCCGCCCCTTTGGTTATTGGACTTGGATCTTCTCTTCTTAAAAGTTTTAATGCTACTTCACCCCGCGGCAATTTCATGTCAATTGCCGTAGCATTGATTACATCGACAGCTTCTCTTACTGCAATTGCAATTTCTTTGTTTGACATATGCGGGGTCGAAGGGATTCGAACCCTCGGTCTCCTCCTTGACAAGGAGGCGCGATAACCGCTACGCTACGACCCCAATGAAGTGAATTATATCACAAAAAAG
>Ga0209211_10006017_pt1 | contig 17824 bp, 17 predicted proteins | sample RifGroA2_FD_183992 | JGI IMG/M metagenome (GOLD analysis project Ga0209211, IMG submission 183992) | Groundwater microbial communities from Rifle, Colorado, USA - Groundwater A2 (SPAdes) (version 2) | ecosystem: Environmental > Aquatic > Deep subsurface > Groundwater | place: Rifle, Colorado... | reverse complement strand
CCTCGTAAAGGCGTTCCGGAGCAATGTACAAAATGGCGCTGGAAATGTTCATCCGGCCGACCTCCTCAAGCTTCGGCAGCCCAATGCCGCCACAGAAAGCACTGTTCCCGATACAGCCGAGTATTTAATTGATGTGCATCAATTTCATTCAGTCGGAGGGTCGAAGCTAGTTCCAATGGCGGGCGCAAACTAGTACTTTTTAGCTAGCGGCGAACCTGCCTGCAAGAATAGCCGCCACCTATCGCCAATATTTGATCAATCAATTGGCCCGATCAATCAAGCGCCCCTAATATGGCGTTGTGTTCAATTTCCAACACCCACTCAGGAGAAAACAATGTCGCTTATCAACACCCAGGTTCAACCGTTCAAGGCCCAGGCTTTCCACAACGGCAAGTTCATCGAAGTCACCGAAGCCAGCCTCAAGGGCAAATGGTCTGTCGTGATCTTCATGCCGGCTGCCTTCACCTTCAACTGCCCGACCGAAATCGAAGATGCCGCCAACAACTACGCCGAATTCCAGAAGGCTGGCACCGAGGTGTACATCGTCACCACCGACACCCACTTCTCGCACAAGGTCTGGCACGAAACCTCGCCGGCCGTCGGCAAAGCCCAGTTCCCGCTGGTCGGCGACCCGACCCACCAACTGACCCGCGCCTTCGACGTGCATATCGATGAAGAAGGCCTGGCCCTGCGCGGCACCTTCGTCATCAACCCGGACGGCGTCATCAAGACCGTTGAAATCCACTCCAACGAAATCGCCCGTGACATCTCCGAGACCCTGCGCAAGCTGAAGGCTGCCCAGTACACCGCAGCCCACCCGAATGAAGTCTGCCCGGCCAAGTGGAAGGAAGGCGAAGCCACCCTGGCTCCGTCGCTGGACCTGGTCGGCAAGATCTAAGTAGTTAGCGGCACACAGGATCGGGCGGCAAAAGCCGCTCGATCATTTGGATTTCAGCGAAATTTTCCGGTTGACCGTGCAATTTCAGTGAAATTCAGTTCAGGGAGAACAACATGCTAGACAGCAACATCAAGGCCCAGCTCGCGGCCTACCTCGAAAAACTGCAACGCCCGATCGAACTCGTCGCCTCGCTTGACGACGGCGCCAAAGCCCAGGAAATGCGTGGCCTGCTGACTGACATCGCCGAACTCTCGCCCAAAGTCAGCCTGCGTGAAGATGGCACCGCCGCCTTGCGCCCTTCCTTCGCCATCGGCCTGCCCGGCGAAACGCCGCGCATCACCTTTGCCGGTATCCCGATGGGCCACGAATTCACCTCGCTCGTCCTCGCCCTGTTGCAGACCGGCGGCCATCCGCCCAAGGTCGAACAAGCAGTCATTGACCAGATCAAGGCCCTGCCCGGCACCTTCAATTTCGAGACCTACATCTCGCTGTCCTGCCACAACTGCCCGGACGTCGTGCAAGCGCTCAACCTGATGGCGGTCCTCAACCCCGGCGTGACGAGCACGATGATCGACGGCGCCATGTTCCAGGATGTGGTCAACGCACGCCAGATCATGGCCGTGCCGACCACCTACCTGAACGGCGAAGAATTCGGCGCCGGCCGCATGCTCATCGAGGAAATCCTCGCCAAGGTCGACACCGGCGCCGCCGCTCGCGCCGCCGAGGCGCTCGGCCAGAAGGAAGCCTTTGACGTCCTCGTCGTCGGCGGCGGGCCGGCCGGTGCTGCGGCAGCCGTCTACGCTGCCCGCAAAGGCATCCGCACCGGCATCCTGGCCGAGCGTTTCGGCGGTCAGGTCATGGACACGCTAGGCATCGAAAACTTCATCTCGGTCAGCCATACCGAAGGACCGAAGCTGGTCGCCGCGCTCGAACATCAAAATCCGTCATCCTCGCCACCGGCGCCCGCTGGCGCGAAATGAACGTGCCCGGCGAGCAGGAATACAAGGCCAAGGGTGTCTGCTTCTGCCCGCACTGCGACGGCCCGCTGTTCAAGGGCAAGCGCGTTGCCGTCATCGGCGGCGGCAACTCCGGCGTCGAAGCCGCCATCGATCTGGCCGGCATCGTTGCCCACGTCACGCTGCTCGAATTCGCCGACACCCTGCGCGCCGACGCCGTTCTGCAGAAAAAGCTCTACAGCCTGCCCAACGTCACCGTCATCAAGTCAGCGCAAACGACCGAAGTCACCGGTGACGGCCAGAAGGTCAACGGCATCACCTACAAGGACCGCGTTACGGAAGAGACCAGGCACGTCGAACTCGAAGGCATCTTCGTCCAGATCGGCCTGCTGCCCAACACCGACTGGCTCAAGGGCTCGCTCAACCTGAGCCGCTTCGGCGAAATCGAAATCGACGCGAAGGGCCAGACCTCGCTTCCCGGCGTCTTCGCCGCCGGCGACTGTACGACCGTGCCCTACAAGCAGATCATCATCGCCATGGGCGCCGGCGCCACCGCCTCGCTCAGCGCCTTCGATCACCTGATCCGCAGCTCGGCACCGGCCTGATCGACTAGCCAGCCCGGAACCAATGCACCGCCTCGGTGCATTGGTTCTTTCATCTCGTCGACAATCCAACAAACGTCGGCAGACAGCTAAATCAGCACGCGCGGATTCGCCACACCGCCGGAAAGACTGGCATAGCGAGAAGGCAGATCGCCCGGCAGGCAATAGCCGAACAAAAGCTCCTCGGCATCGAGCAACGAAGGCCCCGTCGACAGCACATACTCCGAAACGCCGGCAAATGCGGCCAAACGCATCCAGAACATCGCCTCTTCGGTCAACGCTGGGTTGGCATTAAATGAGTTCGGGAATTCATTCATGACGCACCTCGCTTTTCAGAAAACCGAAACCACGAGGTGGTACTAGCAATATTTGGCCCAGATTGCGGGGCCAAAAAAGAAAAACCCGCTGACGAATCAGCGGGTTTTTGCATTTCTGGTGGTGATGGGCAGAATCGAACTGCCGACCTATGGGTTATGAATCCATCGCTCTAACCGACTGAGCTACATCACCACGCTTGAGGGCGCGGATTATAGTTTGCGGGGGCTTGGCCGGTCAACCGAATTTCCGGTCGGTTATAATGGCGAACTTTTGTGCCGCAGGATGACCTAAGCGGCACCCACTGATTTGTAAAGTGTTACCCATGCCCAAGAAATTATTCATCCGCACCTTCGGGTGCCAGATGAATGAGTACGATTCGGACAAAATGGCCGACGTGCTCAATGCCTCCGAGCCGATTGTCCGAACCGACAACGTTGAAGAAGCCGACATCATCCTGTTCAACACCTGCTCGGTGCGCGAGAAGGCGCAGGAGAAGGTTTTCCACGACCTCGGCCGGGTTCGTCACCTGAAGAAGCTAAATCCCGATCTGGTGATCGGCGTTGGCGGCTGCGTGGCCAGCCAGGAGGGCGATGCGATTGTCGCCCGGGCGCCGTACGTCGATATCGTCTTTGGGCCACAGACCCTGCATCGCCTGCCCCAGCTGATGGCCGAGCGCAAGACCAAGGGCAAGGCAGCGGTCGATATTTCCTTCCCGGAAATCGAGAAGTTCGATTCGATGCCGCCGGCCGAAGTGAAGGGTGCTTCAGCCTTCGTCTCGATCATGGAAGGTTGCTCGAAGTTCTGCACCTTCTGCATCGTGCCCTACACGCGTGGCGGCGAGGTTTCGCGGCCGTTCGACGACGTGCTGACCGAAGTGGCCGGACTGGCCGCCAATGGCGTCGGCGAAGTGACGCTGCTTGGCCAGAATGTGAATGCCTATCGCGGCGACATGGCCGAGACCGACGAGAAGGCCGATCTGGCGATGTTGATCGAGTACATCGCCGAAGTGCCGGGCATCGAGCGCATTCGCTACACCACCTCACATCCGCGCGAAATGACGCAGCGCCTGTTCGATACCTACGCCAACGTTCCGAAACTCGTATCGCACCTGCACCTGCCCGTGCAAGCCGGCTCGGACCGCGTGCTGGCGGCCATGAAGCGCGGCTACACGACGCTCGAATACAAGTCGATCATCCGCAAGCTGCGCGCGGCGCGGCCGGACATTTCGCTGTCGTCGGACTTCATCGTTGGCTTCCCAGGAGAAACGGACGAGGATTTCGAGAAGACGATGAAGCTGATCGACGAAGTCGGCTTCGATAGTTCGTTCTCCTTTGTGTACAGCCCGCGCCCGGGCACCCCGGCGCTCGAACTCGACGATGCGACGCCGCCCGAGGTCAAGTCGGCTCGCCTGCTGCGTTTGCAGAAGCGCATCGACGAACAGGCCCAGGCGATCAGCCAGACGATGGTTGGCAGCATCCAGCGCGTGCTGGTCGAAGGCACGTCGAAGAAGGACGTGCATGAACTGGCCGGGCGTACCGACAACAACCGCATCGTCAATTTCGCCGGCAATCCGCGGCTGATCAACACCTTCGTCGATGTCCGCATCACGTCGTCACTGTCGCACACGCTGCGAGGCGAAATTGTCATCCGAGAAGACTAAACCGGCGGTGCGGGCCAAGCCCGCACCCAAGACCAAGCCTGTGGAACTCGCCCTGGCGCCGGTCGACAACGTCCTGCTCGCCAACCTGTGCGGCCCGCTCGACGAAAACATCCGGCAGATCGAAACCGCTTTCGATGTCGTCATCCGTCGGCGCAACGAACGGTTTTCCGTTTTTGGCGAAAAATCCCGGTTGACCGTGGAAGCGCTGCAGCATTTCTACGGCATGGCCCGTCAGGCGCTGACCGTCGATGAAATCCAGCTCGGCCTGATCGAACTGCTCAACGCCCCGGTGCGCCGGGTGTCGCGCCGCGCCGAAGGCCCGGTCGACGGCCCGCAACTGATCACCCGCAAGACCGAACTGCACGGCCGCACGCCGCGCCAGGTCGAGTACCTCAAGCATATTCAGGAACACGACATCACCTTCGGCATCGGTCCGGCCGGCACGGGCAAGACCTATCTTGCCGTCGCCTCGGCCGTCGATGCCTTCGAACGCGATCTGGTCGAACGCATCATCCTGACCCGCCCGGCGGTCGAAGCCGGCGAACGCCTCGGCTTCCTGCCCGGCGACCTGACGCAGAAGATCGACCCGTATCTCAGGCCGCTGTACGACGCGCTCTACGACCTGATGGGCGCCGACCGCGTCAGCAAGCTCTACGAAAAGCGCGCCATCGAGATCGCGCCGCTTGCCTTCATGCGCGGCCGCACGCTCAACCACGCCTTCATCATCCTCGACGAAGCGCAGAACACGACGCCGGAGCAGATGAAGATGTTCCTGACCCGCATCGGCATCGGTGCCAAAGCGGTGGTGACCGGCGACATCACCCAGATCGACCTGCCCAAGGGCCACAAGAGCGGCCTCAACGAAGCCATCAGCATCCTCAAGGGCGTGCGCGGTCTGGCTTTTACCCATTTCAAGAAGGAAGACGTGGTGCGCCACCCGCTGGTCGCCCGCATCGTCGAAGCCTATGAATCCAACACCAAGCAAACGCCTTAACCTGTCGGTGCAATATGCCTGTAATCGTGAGGGCCTACCCTTGCGTGCAGATTTCGTTAAATGGGCGCGTGCCGCGCTGGTCGGCGGCGGCGAAGTGACGATCCGCCTGGTCGACGCCGACGAAGGCCGGACGCTGAACAACGAGTACCGCGGCAAGGACTACGCAACCAACGTGCTGTCCTTTCCGTACGATACGGAGCCGGTGGTGACGGGCGATCTGGTCATCTGCCCGAGCGTTGTCGGTCGCGAGGCGGCCGAGCAGAACAAGCCGCTGGCCGCGCATTACGCGCACCTGACGGTGCATGGTATGCTGCATTTACAGGGCTGGGATCACGAAAACGACGATGATGCCCAAGCCATGGAAGACGAAGAAAGGGAGATTCTCGCCGCCATGGGTTATCCAGACCCGTATGCGGTTTAAACATTATGGACAGTGACAGTAAACCGAGTTTCATTGAACGACTGACTTCCCTGCTGCTGCGCGAACCTGAAGACCGCGAACAGCTGCTAGAAATCCTGCACGGCGCCTACGAGCGCAACCTGATGGACGCCGATGCGCTGACCATCATCGAAGGCGCGCTCGCCGCCTCCGACACCCGCGTGACCGATGTGATGATTCCCCGGGCCCAGATGGATGTCATCGACATCGACGACCCGCTAAGCGAAATCGTCCCCGTCGTCATTGAAGCCGCTCACTCGCGCTTTCCGGTGGTCGATGGCGACCGCGACAAGGTGCTCGGCGTGCTGCTCGCCAAGGATCTGCTGCGCGTCCAGATCGAACCTGAATTCAATCTTCGCGACTGGCTGCGTCCGGCCGTCTTCATCCCCGAATCGAAGCGCCTCAACGTGTTGCTCCGCGAATTCCGCGTTTCGCGCAACCACATGGCCATCGTCGTCAATGAATACGGCGGCGTCGCCGGCCTGGTCACCATCGAAGACGTGCTCGAACAGATCGTCGGCGACATCGAGGACGAATACGACTTCGACGAAACCCACGACAACATCCGCCTCGACGCCTCCGGCCGTTACCGCGTCAAGGCGCGCACCGAGATCGAGGACTTCAACGAAGCCTTCAAGACCACCTTCTCCGACGAGGAATTCGACACCGTCGGCGGCCTCGTCCTGCGCCATCTCGGCCGCGTGCCGAAGCGCAACGAAGTGATGGACATCGACGGCGTCCGCTTCCAGGTGCTGCGCGCCGACAGCCGCCGCCTCTACACCCTGCTGGTGACACCGGCACCCAAGCCACTTGCCGGTGCTCAAGACATTACTGGCTAGAAACCGGGCTGCGCGCTATCTGATCGCCGCGACCACAGGCGTCGTCGGCGTCGGTTGCTTCGCGCCGTTCGGCCTGTTTTGGTTGGCACCGCTCGTCTGGCTCGGGTTTTTCTGGCTGCTGCTCGATGCCGACAGCACGCGTCAGGGCCTGCTGACTGGCCTGGCCTTTGGCCTCGGCTTTTTCCTGACCGGCGTGTCGTGGGTTTTCGTCAGTCTCTCGGTCTTTGGCGGCATGCCGTGGTGGCTGGCCGGGCCGGCCGCCTTCCTGTTCTGTGCTGTGATGGCACTGTTTCCGATGGTCGCCGGCTATGTCTTTAAGCGCTGGCAACCGGCGGCGCTCTGGCGGCAGGCCATGCTCTTCGCCGCCCTGATTGCTGCGGTCGACTGGCTCAAAGGCTGGATTTTCACCGGGTTCCCGTGGCTTACCGTCGGTTACTCGCAGGCGGCGCCCAGTCCGCTGGCCGGCTTCGCGCCGCTGCTCGGCGTGCATGGTTTGTCACTACTCGTCGCGCTGAGTGGCGCCCTGCTCGTCCACTGGCGAGTCGGCGCCCCCTTTGCCGCATTGCTCGCCATGGGCGGCTTCGGCCTGCAGCAGGTGGCATGGACGACGCCAGTCGGCAAGCCGATCAGCGTCGCGCTGGTCCAGGGCAACGTGCCGCAGGAAATGAAATTCCGGCCGGAAGCCTTTTTCCGTACCCTCGACCTATACCGTGAACTGATCCGCGAAAACCCGGCACAACTGACCGTCCTGCCGGAAACGGCCATCCCTGTTTTCATCGACCAGATTCCGGGCGAATTCCTTGATGAACTCAAAACGCTGGCCAGGCGCCAGAGCGGTGACATCATTTTCGGCACGCTGACCGGCGTTGGCGAGAATTACTTCAACAGCGCCGTCAGTGTCGGCAACTCACCGCTGCAGGTTTACAGCAAGAACCACCTGGTCCCCTTCGGCGAGTTCATCCCGGCCGGCTTCGCGTGGTTCATGGCCTACGCCAACATCCCGATGTCGTCGTTCACGCGCGGCCCGGAAGTGCAGACGCCGCTGGCCGTGGCCGGCCAGCACGTGGCGGCCAACATCTGCTACGAAGACGTCTTCGGCGAGGAAATCATCCGCGCCCTGCCGCAGGCCGGCATTCTGGCCAACCTGTCGAACACCGCCTGGTTCGGCCATTCGCTGGCCCAGCCGCAGCATTTGCAGATATCCCAGATGCGCGCCGCCGAAACCGGCCGCCCGATGCTGCGCGCCACCAACACCGGAATGACCGCCATCATCGACGCCCAGGGCCGGGTCAGCACCACCCTGCCCGCCTTCACGACAGGCGTGCTGCACGGCGATGTGCGCGCCTACCAAGGCATGACGCCCTATGCCCGCTTTGGAAACTGGCTGGCGCTGGGCTTGATGGTAGCTCTAGGCCTTGTTGGCCTATCGAAACGGCGTCGGCGAACTGGCTGACGCTCGCCATTTGCAGACAATTTCTGCAGGTCATTCAACGACCGAAATACCTTTCGGCGGCCACTGAACCTCAATACCCGAACAGGGGCGCAGGCCGGCTTACGGCGTGGCGACGAGGACTTTCGAAAAATATTCGATGGTCTTGTTGAGCCCATTCTCCAAAGAGGTTCCACTCTGCCAGCCAAGAATATCTTTTGCCAATGAAACGTCGGGCTGGCGCTGTCTCGGATCATCAACCGGTAGGGGCTTGAAGATGATTTCCGCCTTCCCACCGGTCAACCGGATGATTTCCTGAGCCAGTCCGATCATGCTGTATTCGTCCGCGTTGCCGAGGTTCACCGGGCCAGTGAATTCGTCCGGCGTATTCATCGCCCGTACCATTCCTTCGATAAGATCGTCGACATAGCAAAAAGAGCGAGTTTGGCTGCCATCTCCGTAAATTGTGATGGGCTGTCCGGTCAGCGCCTGGACGATAAAGTTGCTGACCACGCGACCATCGTCAGGAAGCATGCGGGGGCCATAAGTATTGAAGATTCGGACAACCTTGATTCGGGTTCGATGCTGGCGGTAGTAATCAAAGAACAAGGTTTCGGCACACCGTTTTCCTTCGTCATAGCAACTGCGCGGACCGATGGGATTGACCTTACCCCAATAACTTTCCGGTTGAGGGTGGATTTCGGGATCACCATAGACCTCGCTGGTCGAAGCTTGGAGAATTTTGGCGCCAAGTCGCTTGGCCAGACCCAACATGTTTATCGCGCCGTGCACGCTGGTTTTCGTTGTTTGCACCGGGTCGTGCTGGTAATGCACCGGCGAGGCCGGACAGGCCAAGTTGTAGATATGGTCGACCTCAACGTACAAGGGAAACGTCACGTCATGACGCAGCACCTCAAATCGCGGGTTGTTCAGCAGATGGCTGACATTGGCGCGCCGCCCGGTAAAAAAATTGTCGACACATATAACCTCGTGGCCGTCATCGAGCAGACGCTCGCAGAGATGTGAGCCGAGAAAGCCGGCCCCGCCGGTGACCAATGACCTAATTCTACTCACGCTATCCGTCCTCAATTGAAATTAGGCACCGAACTTGTCGGCGATTTTTTGAACCAGTGCATCCCAGTCGTGGAGACTGGCCTGTTGCTGCCTGGACTCAATATCAACAGGTCTGTTCCGATCTTCCTGCATTGCCTCTTCAAGGGCAATTACCCACTGCTGGGGACTTTCCGCAATCCGGACGACATGATCAAGCTCAAGCACTGAATCAATCGGTGAAGACACCACCGGCCGACCGGTAGCCAAATACTCATTGAGTTTTAACGGATAGATATTGTTGGTGTAATCACAAACGTCGTAACACATCATACAGACGTCCATCGCCTGCATGTATGCGGGCAATTCGTGCAATTGGCGATTTCCCAAAATATGAACATTGGGTCGCTCAGCAAGCAGATCAAGAATGTTGGCCTTGTTTCCGAGATAGCCGATAGGCCCGACCAGGACGAATGACCATTCGGGCTTCTCGACGGAGAGTTGCAGCAATAGACCCAAGTCGAGTTGCGACTTGACCACGCCGACATAGCCCATGCGCGGCCGCGGAATAGACGCCATGTCTTCAGGTTCGGGCGCTGGCGACTGGTAGGCAGCAAAATCAACACCATTTGGCACATGCATGGTATTTGGGTTAATGCCGCCTTTTTTCTCCAGCAGTTTTCGCGAGTGGATCACGACCAGGTCAACGCTTTCGATCAGCGCGACTTCGTTGGGATCGTTCGGCTGGTCATTCACCGAAAAACTATATTCGTCGTCAATGTGATAGCAGGTCAAGTCGGCCTGGATTGCGTCGAGCGCAAAAGCAAACTCCGGGCGCCATAGATAGAGAACAATGCGGTCGCAGCCGCGTTTCTCGAGTATCCGGCGCGCCCGCGCCACCCTCCGGGACCGAATCCAGTCAGCCAGCATCTTCGGGCGGTAAAGTTCCGGCAGCCATCGCCCGGGATCAAACAGGGTGACACCAAATACCTCTGGCTGGATCGACTGGATCGTTTTCTCCTTGGCTGAGCCGGGAAACCAATACTGGCGCCAGCCCGCTGCTGGCTCGACCCAAACCACTTCGAAATGCCGCGCCAAGCGCCCAACCACATGATGGCGCGGCATCCATATTCCGTTCCACTTATCGGGAACCAATGCGACAACCCCTGTTTTCCCCTTGAAATTCTTGCCTGAATCAACTTTCGTAGGCATTTGTAAACCTCGACAAAACAAAATTCATACAAGAATAGCCTATTGGCGATGAGGATTTGAAAGCAGCCTTGGCAGAATGTACTTAATTGCAATGAATCGGTGACAATTGTCAGACTTGGAAACCCTGTCCGGAAAAAGAGAAAAAAAGAAAGCGCTGGATTTTCAAAACCAGGCCATTTTTACGTTTCACTTCGTAATCCCGGTTGACCATGGAAGCGGCATTGCCGGGCTCTGTCGTGTAAACATTCAACGAAAAGATTCCCTCTATAATTGGGCGCTGAATCCCCGCTCGCTTGCGATTTTCCACTTTCTTCCCATCCCTTCACCACAGGCTGAATGAGCATGCAATTTCTTGAAAATATGCCGCTGGGCAAATTTCTGCGCGTCATATCCTTGATGGTCTTTGTGGTGCTGCTGATTGTCGGCGGTGTGGGCATCGCCGCCCTGCAAAAAGTCTCGTCAGCGGCCACGTTAATGGGACAGGGCAAGGATGTCGTGGCCGACATTCTGCCGCCGCCGCTCTATGTCATCGAAGCCCAGTTGGTGGCCTACGACATTGCCAGCGCGGCGGTCGATCAGCGCCCGAAACTGATCGAAAAAATCCGTCAGCTGAAGAAGGATTACGATGATCGCAACAAATACTGGACCGAGAGCGACCTCGATGCCGGCGTAAAACAGAAGTTGCTCGGCGAGCAGCGTAGTCAGGCCGACCAGTTCTGGGCCGAACTCGACAACAAGTTCCTGCCGGCCGTCGCCGCGCAGGACACGGTAGCGCTCGAAGTTTCGCTCAGGCAGATGCGCCAACACTACGAAGCGCACCGGACAGGCGTCGAGGAGACGGTCGGCGTCGCCGGCCAGTTTGCCGAAGCGTCAATGAAGCAGCTGATGGACACCAGCCAGACCAATAGCGTCGTCGCCATCATCGCCAGTATTTTGGGCTGCGCTCTGGTCATGTTCGGCATGAAATCGCTGGCGACATCGCTCCATCGGCGAATCGGCGGCGAACCGGCCGAAGCGGTCGCGGTGGCCAACCGCATCGCCCGCGGCGATCTGGGCGGCACCGTCGTCGTTCAGCCGGGCGACACCGCCAGCATGCTGGCCGCCATGAAACAGATGCAGGACAGCCTGGACGGTCTCGTCGATGAAATCCGGCAAATGGTCCATGCGGCGGAAAAGGGCAATCTCGGCAAGCGGATCAAACTGGACGACAAACAGGGCTTCGGCAAGGAAATCGCCGCCGCCCTCAACCAACTGATGGTCGTCACCGACACCAGCCTGCAGGACGTTTCGCGCGTCGCCTCGGCGCTGGCCGCCGGTGATCTTTCGCAAAAAGTGGATGCGGTATATCCCGGCGCCTTCGGGCAGACGGCGAGCGCCGTCAATGCCACGGTGAGTGCACTGGTGCAGGTAGTCGACGAAGTCCGCTCGATTGTCGATGCAGCGGCGCAGGGAGATTTCGCCCAGCAAATCGATACGACGCGCAAGCAGGGCTACGCCAAGACCCTGATCGACCTGCTCAACAGCCTAAGTACAACGGCCGAGCAGGCCCTTTCCGACATCTCATCGGTGTCGCAAGCGCTGGCCGAGGGTGACCTGACGCACAAGATCGAAAAGCATTACCCGGGTCTGTTTGGCGAAACGGCCGAAGGCCTCAACGCCACGGTAGCCAACCTGCAGGAACTGATCGGCAACGTCGTCGGCGCCGTCGATACGATCTCGACCGCCGCCAAGGAAATTTCCGCCGGCAACAGCGACCTCTCGGTGCGCACCGAGGAACAAGCCTCCAGCCTCGAAGAAACGGCGGCGAGCATCGAGGAATTCACCGCCACCGCCCAGCAAAACACCGACAGCGCCAAACAGGCCAACCGCCTTGGCCAGTCCGCCTCGGAAATCGCCCAGCGAGGGGGCGAAATCGTCAATGCTTCGGCCGCCACCATGCTCGAAATCCGCGACAGTTCGCGCAAAATCGGCGACATCATCAGCGTCATCGAAGGCATCGCCTTCCAGACCAACATCCTCGCCCTCAACGCTGCCGTCGAAGCCGCCCGCGCCGGCGAACAGGGCAAGGGCTTTGCCGTTGTCGCCACCGAAGTCCGCGCCCTGTCTCATCGCACGGCACAGGCTGCCAAGGAGATTTCCGCCCTGATCCGCGAGTCGGCCAGCAAGGTCGAACACGGCACCAGCCAGGCTGAAAAGGCCGGCCAGAGCATGACCGAAATCATGGCCGCCATCTCCAGCCTATCCACCATCGTCGCCGGCATCAGCGCCGCCTCGGTCGAACAAACCATCGGCATCGAACAGGTCAACAAGGCCGTCGCCCAGATGGATGAAGTGACCCAGCAAAATGCCGCCCTGGTCGAAGAAGCCGCAGCCGCCGCCGAGTCGCTGGAAGAACAGGCGGAACAACTGAAGCGGCAGGTTTCGAGCTTCAAGCTTGGCAATGGCAAGTCTTCAAGTACCAGAGGCACTGCTGTTCGTGGCGTGCTCACGGGAGGCACGCAAAAGCTGCACGCCCCATCAAAAGAAGACGCCGAGTGGTCGGTGGTCTGAGATGGCATCGTTGGCGACACTAGGCTGAATGAACCATTGACGCCAAATGAATAATGAATGACATTCGAGAAACTCAAGTGCGTTAATTGAGATCCATCCAATTGGGGGTATCAGAATGAGTTTTTGCTTTTCAAATCGACGCACGATCAAGAGCTTAATCGCCATATCGGCATTCACTCTTTCGCTCGGGGCCCAAGCGAATATTGGCCTTTACAACACGGGCGTTGACGACAGCGACACGCTTTTGGCTATCGGTGCTGTAGATACCCATTACACGGTTTCGGGTGCAGCGACTTATGCAACGAGCAATGCGGAAGGCTACCCCGGCTATTGGCTGGCGCCAGGCACAGCGTCCGGCTGGATTACGCCGCTTTTGGGCAGCGGGAATACGGCATCAGGCGCAGCACCGGGCGGCACCTATACATACCAGACCACCTTTGACCTGACCGGAATTGATTATTCGACCACCATGATCATGGGCAATGTCACTGCTGACAACGGCATCAGCGACATCCTGATCAATGGAATCAGCACGGGATTTGTCTACGGAAGTGCTAACGGGGGAACGTACAACACCTTCGCCAGTTTCATGATCAATAGCGGTTTTCAGGCCGGCTTGAATACCCTGAAGTTTAGCGTTATCAACGGTAGCGGCCCCACCGGGCTGCGTATCGAGTTTACCGGTGCGAATTTCACGCCAGCGGTGCCCGAGCCCGAAACATATGCCTTGCTGATGGCGGGCCTCGGTCTACTTGGCGCTGTGGCGCGCCGCCGGAAGTACAACCTGAGCTGATCCATTCATCGCCATGGAACGAAAACGGGAGCTTCGGCTCCCGTTTTACATTTGAGCAGCACGATTCCGGGATGATCTTTTCGATTTCAGCCGATTTTTCCGGTTGACCGTAGCGATGTCGGGCCGATCATCCCCGATGATCAATCCACCAGGTCAGCCCCTGAACGTTGAGTTCGATGTCAGTCGCCAGGATGTCGAGGATGATCGCTTCCGGCAGCGTACAGCCGTGGGCGCGCAGTTCGGACAGCAGGTAGGCGGTGAGATCCTGTTTGGTCGCGGCGTGGCGGGTTTCGCCATCGTTGGCGTGGGCTTCGGCGATGGCGACGTGGGCGTCGAGACGGCGGTGCAGGTTGGCTGCCTGGGCCGGCAGGTCAGTGACTTGCGCGTAGTGGGTCAGGTACATGGCTTGCGGACCGTAGCTCATCAGGCGGTCGATGGAGGCGCGCATTTCCGCTACGTCGAACTGGGTCGGGCTGGTCGTCGGCTGGATGAACTGGCGGCCGTCGACGTCGAATTCGCGATACGAAAGCCCGAACATGTCGCCGGTGAAGATGGCCTTGGCTTTCTGGTCCACGATGCAGATGTGGTGCTTGGCGTGGCCCGGAGTGTCGATCATGAGCAGTTCGCGGCCGCCAAGTTGAATGGTCAAGCCTTCTTGGGCGTCGATGATGCGCTCGGCGGGTATGGGCAGGATGTCGCCGTAGACCGTATCGACGTATTCCTTGCCGTAGACGGCGGTGACACCGGCCACCAGCTTGGACGGCTCGGCCATGTGGCGCGAGCCGCGCGGGTGGACCACGAGCTTGGCGTTCGGGAATTCACGCATCAACGATCCGGCGCCGCCGGCGTGGTCGAGGTGGATGTGGGTGAGGATGACGTAATCGACGGCCTCGCGGCCCAGGCCGACCTTGCTCAAGGCTTCGAGCACATTGGGCAGCGAGTCGTTGCTGCCGGTGTCGATGAAGGCGACGCGGCCGTCGTCGACGATCATGTGGATGGCAGCCAGGATCGGGCGCACGTAGCCGGCGTCGAAGGCGATGATGCCGTTGCCGTAGTCTCTCCAGTCGAACATTTCCATACTCCTGCGTATTGATGGCGGCGATTATACTGGCGGCCTGACGATTTCAAAGAGTGAGCCAATGACGCATTTCGTGGCCGACGATGGCGAGAAGATTCACGTCAGGATTTCCGGCGAGGGTTCGCCGCTGATCCTGCTCCATGGCTGGACGTCAAGCAGCCAGGAATGGTTCCCCTTCCTGGCCGAGCTCAATGCCCGGCACCGCGTTTTTCGCTGGGATGCGCGCGGCCACGGCGGCCATGCGCTGACCCACCCCGGCTCGGCGACGGTCGAACGCATGGCGCGCGATCTGCGCAACCTGATCGACCATTACGGCCTGCACGATGCCACGGCCGTCGGCCATTCGATGGGCGCCCTGACCCTCTGGCAATACCTGCGCGACCACGGCACGCACTGCCTCGGCAAGCTCTGCTTCATTGACCAGTCGCCCAAGCTGCTGACGGCCAACGACTGGGCACACGGTATTTACGGCGATTTTGGCGTTGACCGCAACAACGAGCTGGTCTCATGGCTGCGCGACGATTTTGCCGAGGGTGTGCTGAAATTGACGGCGCACGGCCTCAACAAGCGGGCCGAGGAGAAGTACCTGCAGAACGCCTCGGGCTGGCAACGCTCGCGCGCTGCGCTGCAGGCCCAGAACCCGGAGCCGCTGATCAATTGCTGGCTGAGCCTGACCGCCGCCGATTATCGCGACGTGCTGGCCAATATCCCGCTACCGACCTTGCTGGTCTATGGCGGCGAAAGCAATTTCTACCACGCATCGACCGCGCACTACGTCGCCGACAACATCCCGAACGCCGTGCTGCGCATTTACGAAGGTACTGATCATTCGCCGCACCAGTGGCAACGCGAGCGCTTTGTCCGGGAACTGGTCGACTTTATCAACGACGCCCCGCCGGCCACTGATCTCTAAGCTGAGGCTTACCGGCCAGCGCCGGAAACAACAGCCCGGACCGGCGCCTTTGCTTTAGCCGGCCTTGCTGGCCGATGCCACGGCAGCCTGGGTTGTGCGGCTGGCCCGCAGATGCTGGACGGCCTGTTCGAGGCGCTGCTTTTCGGCCAGAACCTTGGTCGCGTAGCGCCGCTCCGGATCGCTTATCGCCCCGGCAAATTGCTGCAGACCGTTTTCCAGTCCGCCGTTGCGGCTAATCGATTCCTTGAGCACCCGAGCGCCGACCTGAACATTGATCACCGGGTTGAGGAAGGCGGCCTGGTCGGCGTCTTCCGGCAACTTGTCCTGATGGAAACGCGGCATCACCTGCATGAGGCCCTTGGCGCCAACGACGCTTTCGGAGAACGGGTTGAAGCGCGACTCGATGCCGATGACGGCGATGATGAGCAGCGGATCGAGATGCAGTTGCCGGCCGGCCGCCTGGGCCGTGGCAAAAATGGGCTCGAGGGCATCCGGTGCCACGCGATAGCGATGGGAGACGTACTCCATCGCACCACGCATGCGGGCACTGAGCGCTTCGCCAACAGGATCGATATCGTCGACCGCTAGTTCGTCATCAAGCGCCACTTCCTCGCTCGCCGGCAGCAGGAACTTCAAGCCACCGAGCATGGTGGGGTTGCCACTTTGGACGCCGACCAGGACAAGAACGAAAAATACGCCGGCCAGCATCAGGAACTTCTGAAACATTGAAGACGCGAGCGCCGATAGGCGAAGCATCGATGAGGGGAAAACTGTTGAGGTAAACATGCGACCTCCTTCACTGTTGCCACTGCCAAAAAGCATCTTCGACAGCGAACGGTTACAGGGGGTACGACACCGGCCATGCGCCCGCAAAAGGGAGCGCTGGAGACCGCAGCCAGACTACTGGATTGCCACGAAAACCGGTGCTGCACCGCAGCATTGATCCCAGTGTATTGATTTATATGGTTATTGTCAATCCGGCGCGATTCACATGGAGCACTCAGTGTTGCATCGCCGCAACAAACGCACGTAAAACGGCACCCTGGCGCCCCGGAAAAAACAGGCCGAAATACGACATTTCAATTTTGGCCGTTTTTTCCGGTCGACCGTGGAATCGCCACGGAATCGTCTAGCCAGCCTTGATCTGCCCGGCGAAAACCTGGCGCAACTTGAGCGCCTTGGGCGCCACCACGGCCATGCAATATCCCTGGTAAGGATTACGCCGAAAATACTGGTGGTGATACCCCTCGGCCACGAAGAAAGTCGACGCCGGCGTCACCTCGGTAACGATGGGCGAGTCCCAGATGCCATCACTGTTGAGGCGGCTGATCATGGCTTCGGCAACGGCCTGCTGGCCGGCATCATGGAAGAAGATGGCCGAACGGTATTGGGTGCCGGCGTCGTGGCCCTGGCGGTTCAGGGTGGTCGGATCGTGAATCGTGAAGAAGGCCGTGAGCAGCGTCTCGAAATCGATTTTCGCCGGATCGAACTCGATCTGGACGACTTCGGCGTGACCGCTGTCGCCGCGACACACGGCTTCGTAGCTCGGGTGCGGGTCGTGCCCGCCCATGTAGCCGGGCAGCACCGAAATCACCCCATCCAGTTGCTCAAAAGCTGCCTCGGTACACCAGAAACACCCCCCGCCCAGCGTCGCTTTTTGCGACATCGTCGTTTCCGCCATTTTCATTCCCGCTTTCCATTCAGATACCCTGAAGACAGTATGCCGCAGGCTTCGTTCCGCGCCATCCATGGCAAAAGCAAGTAAAATCGTGCGTCTCAGAACATCACCGATTGCATCCGATGAGCACGACCAAGAAACCGACCTTCCAGGAAATCATCCTGCGTTTGCAGCAATACTGGAGCGACAAGGGCTGCGCCCTGCTCCAGCCCTACGACATGGAAGTCGGCGCCGGCACCAGCCACACCGCCACCTTCCTGCGCGCCATTGGCCCGGAGCCGTGGAAAGCCGCCTACGTGCAGCCGTCGCGCCGTCCGAAGGACGGTCGCTACGGCGAGAACCCGAACCGCATGCAGCACTACTACCAGTTCCAGGTCGTGCTCAAGCCGGCCCCGGACAACATCCTCGAGCTCTA
>Ga0209211_10006013_pt1 | contig 17832 bp, 16 predicted proteins | sample RifGroA2_FD_183992 | JGI IMG/M metagenome (GOLD analysis project Ga0209211, IMG submission 183992) | Groundwater microbial communities from Rifle, Colorado, USA - Groundwater A2 (SPAdes) (version 2) | ecosystem: Environmental > Aquatic > Deep subsurface > Groundwater | place: Rifle, Colorado... | reverse complement strand
CGACGAAAACATATGGCTCCTGCACCTTGAGTTTAAGCACAAACTTATCGGAAAAGTCCGGGACCGTTTCGCCTACAGGCTGCTGCGCGGGCGCCTCGATCCGGATGTGATTTCCGAGCGCACGCAGGATATTCTGGACATGGATTCCTTTATTTTAGGTTTCGCGCGCCGGCTTGCCGATTACAAGCGGGCCACTTTTCTCATGGATGACGAGGAGCGCCTCTTCACATTCCTTGAGAAAGTTTACAAAAAATACGGCAAGCCCATGCATATCCTGTTTGCCGGCAAGCCCCATCCCAATCACCATTCGGGGTATGAACGCATCCGGCACATTATCCAGGTCTCGCAGAGGCTTGAAAAGAGGTGCCAGGAAAGGGGCTTCCGCGCTCAAATCGCTTTTATCGAAAATTACGACATTGACATCGCGCGCTACCTTGAGGCGGGCTGCGATGTGTGGCTCAATAATCCCATACGCCCGCATGAGGCCAGCGGCACGAGCGGCATGAAGGCAGGCATGAACGGCGTTCTGAATCTTTCCATTTCCGACGGCTGGGTGCCTGAAGGCGTGCAGCATGGCAAAAACGGCTGGCTTTTCGGAAAAGGCACGGTGGAATCAACCGACGCAGACCGGGATGAGCTTTACGACCTGCTTGAAAACACCATTCTTCCTCTTTATTTTGACCGCTCCTCTCATGCGGAAACTTTTGTCTCCGGCACCAGCATTCCCTATTCCAAAGACTGGGTGACCATGATGAAAGAATCCATCCGCACCATCACCGCCTATTTCAACACCGACAGGATGCTCAGCGAGTACATCGAAAAGATGTATCTTCCCGCGGTTCGCAGCTGGAGCAAAGGACCGGCCCAGACAGCCCTGAAATGACGCCGGCCAAGCACAAAAACAATATGGTTTGGATGGATTTGGAGATGACGGGCCTTGATCCCGAAAAGGAACGCATCATCGAAATAGCCACGCTGATCACGGACGGAGAGCTCAATATCCTGGAAGAAGGCCCCAGCCTGGTCATTCATCAGCCGCGGAGTATCTTAAAAAAGATGGATGACTGGAATCAAAAACACCATAAAAAATCGGGGCTTTATGACGACGTGATAGCGTCCAAGGTCACGCTTAAAAAAGCCGAAAAACAGACCCTGGAATTTATCAAGAAGCACTGCCTTCCCCAAAAGTCGCCGCTGTGCGGAAATTCAGTGCACCACGACCGCAGATTCCTGGTCAAATACATGCCTAAAATCAGCGATTACCTGCATTACCGGATTGTGGACGTGAGCTCGATACGGAGCGTGATCGACCGCTGGTACCCCAAAACCAAGGAAGCGCCGGAGAAAAAAGACAGGCACCGGGCCCTGGATGATATCCGGGAGTCCATCGAAGAACTCCGCTTTTTCAGGAAAAATTACTTCAAGTGACCCGCTAAGGGAAATTCAAGGGTGAAAGTGGCCCCGCACCCTTCAAAGCTCGAAACTGAAATACGCCCTCCGTTTCTGGCCACCAGCGCCTTGACCAGATAAAGCCCCAACCCGTTTCCTTCATTCTCATCCTGCGTCGTGTAAAAAGGATCAAAAAGATGCGGCAGTTTTTCACCCGGGATGCCCCGGCCCGTGTCAGTCAGCGAAACGGCCGCGAAAGCCTCCTCCTTGACGGAAAAAGCCAGCTGCGCGCGTATCACAAGCTTTCCGTTTCCCCTCATAGCCTGAATGGCGTTTCTGGCCAAATTGTAAAGGATCTCTTCAAAATCCCCTTTTTCGCATTGCAGGGCCGGAAAATGATCGGGAATCCGGCTTAAAATCTCGACTTCTTCCAGACTGAATTCGCGCCGTATCATTCTCAGCACTTCCTCCCAGGCCTCATTCAAGGAAGCGTGGAATGTTTTTAAAGGCATGCCCTGTTTGGGCTCCATGATGTGTCCGAGCCGCTTCGTGATTTGAAGCGCCTGATCCGCCTGCGAATAAACCCTTCTCAGGACTTCCTCGGCGTGACGCATCACATTCTCTTTTTGCTGCTCATTCCCTTCACGGGCGAGCTCAAGGTGGGATTCAATCATGCCCTTGAGCGAATAAAGAATGCTCACCACATTGTGCTCGCGGTCGCCCAGCGGGCTTTGCCTTTCATCAGCAGCAGTCAAGGGGGCCTCCAAGCTGTTTTTCAACAGCCCTCACGCGTTCTTTCCATTTCATTCCCGCCCAACGGCAGAATGCCCTGGGGTTTCTCGCGGTCCTCACGATCAGACATCTTGATTTATTTTTTCTTAACATGCCATTTCTCCTTCTTCATGAAAACTGGAATCTTCAAGCCTGAAACGGTCTTCAAATTTAAGCCCAAACCCTTCATAAATCATTTTCACCATGCGGACGGCCCGCTGATTTCTGCTCGCGGTCACGTCCGGATAGCGTTCAAGAAACAAGCGCAGCCATTTAAAAGCCCGGTGATACTTTCTTTCCACACGTGCCGGCAAAAAATGATGGTAGATATCGTGCAAGAACATCTTTTGCCTTTCCACGGAGCGGATGCTTTTGGTCAGCATCGGATTTTGAATCATCATCAGAAGAATCATCATCTTGTTGTTGAAATAAGCCCAAAAGAGCGGCTCCAGGTTTTCCATTTTCTCCGGCCTGCGGGTTGCGATAGTTTTGATGATCATGGTCTTTTTCCCTCTAAGGCTTATGTACCTCACCGTTCGCAGGGACGCAAGGTTTGGCAGGATAGTTTGTTTAAAGCCATAAAAAGACAATTTGCAAAACTAGCGTATAGGGTGTAAGCTTTGAGAAATATTAACGAACTATATAGTTCATTAAAATAACTTCAACGGGAGGAGGTTAAACGGTTATGTACGACGAAATTGGAAATGATCTGTCAGAGCAGCAAAAAGATTTCCCCAGAAAAAAAGCGCCGCGCTGGGGACTGGCCATCAAATCGCTTCTCGAAGAGAAAAAAGCGCAGGGGCATGAAATCCCGATTCAGGTGCTGGCCAAAAAATCAGGCCTGAATGATAAACATATTTTCAATATCCTCGCCCAGCGCGTTCAGGACCCTTCTTCGGACAAGCTGGTAAAAATCGCGGACGCTCTGGGCGTTTCTTTTGCGGAGCTCGCGACACGCGCTATGGGAGAATGGCCGGGATCTTTTTTTATCTGCGGCTTCGGGCAGCGCGGATTCATCGAATACAGCCAGCACGGATTTTCGATTCAGTCGCTCAGCCCTCCGGGCACAGGCAGCCGCGATTTCTTCATGGGGCTGATGACCATCAAACCGTTTAAGGAATTGAAAAAGTGGAAGTTCAGGGACAACGCCATGATTTGCATTTTCCTTGAGTCGGGGACGCTGGAAATCACCTACGGCAACAAAATCCGCAGGCTTCATTCCAACGAATCAGCCTACTTTGACGGCGGAATTCCCCACAAATTCCGGAACGTGGACTCCATCGAGGCGCGGTTATTCATCGTCACCCGCCCCCCGATTCACTGACCGTTCCAGCCCCAGGCGCGACAATTCCCTTTCCAGCTCAGGGCCGCTCGCGCCGTAAACCTCCACAACCGCACGCGTAGGGGCTCCGGGTGCCGGGACTTTCGAGAAAACTTCCCGCATAAAATCGCGGTTCAGGGGCGTGATCACAATCACCCAGTTTTTTTCAGACGCAAGCGCGGCCCCGAGGTCGCGGGCTATTTCAGCGCCGTAATCGGGGTTCCAGAAAAGAGAGGCCGAACGTTTGCGATATTTGACCGCGGCATGATATTGGTCCGCGAAAACCTGCGATTGATTGGCTGTGATGCTTCCGGCCGGAAGCGCGAGATAACGGCCGGGTTCATTTTGAAAATAGGAGATATCTGAAGGCGTGACGCAGCCGCTCAAAAAAGCGCAGAGCGCGATGGTAAAGGCCGCGGTGTTACGGCCGAAAAACCGGCTAACCACCGGATTGGGCGAGTAATTTGTGCCGCACGCAGATTTTTTTGAGGACTTCGAAAAGCTCCTCGATTTTGGCGGGTTTGGTCAGGTATTTGTAGCCGGCCTTTCTCGCCTTTTCGCGGTACTCGGGCAAATCCGCGGCCGTGAAAATAATGAAGTCCTTAGGGCAATGCGCGGCGCCGGCCTTGAATTTTTCGATCAACTCATCGCCCCACATGTGCTGCATCTTGATATCCACGATCGCGACATCCGGCTCAAACTCGTTCGCCACGCGGAGCGCCTCATCCCCGCTCAGGGCAAACCTCACCTCATAACGGGCATTCATCGCGTCTTCCAGCAGGGATTCGGAAAGGATTTCGCAGACTTCCTTTTCATCGTCGACAATGAGCACCTTCGCGCAAGGAACAGCGCCGGCCGGCACTTCCTCGTAACTTTTTTCATCCTCACGCTGGCCGATCACGGTAGTGATTTGCTTGTAAAGCTCCTCCAGGCTGTACGGCTTGGTCACAAAGGCCTCTATTCCGATATCTTCGCATTCTTTTCTCTTTTCGCTGAGCGCGGTCACGATGATCACGGGCAAATTGTCGTAATTCTTGCGTATGGTCTTCAAAACCTCGATGCCGCCCATGCCCGGCATTCTCAGGTCGAGCAGGACAAGGTCGATTTTTTCCTTGAGCTGTTCCAGGTATTTGATCGCTTCAAGGCCGCTTGAAGCCGTGATGGTGTGATACCCCTGCGGCTGGCAAACCTTGCTGATAAAAAAAACCACGTCCGGCTCATCATCCACTATCAGAATAGTTCCGCGGGCCTTGTTCTCATCCATCGCTCACCTCACCATGATCAGTTCAAAAACCTTGGTTATCACGCGCTCAAGATCTACCGGTTTCTCAAAATAAGCGTCCACGCCTATTTCCGTTATGATTCTTTCCTTGATTTGATCGGCGTCCCAGCCGGTCATGACCACAAATTTGGTGCCGGGAAGCTGCGGTTTGAGCTGCCTCAACGCATCTTCACCGCCCATTTCGGGCATCCGAAGGTCCATCATGATCACTTCTGGTTTTTCCGTTGTGGCGATTTCAATGCCCTGCCTCGCCCGCACCGCTGAAAAAAACTTCACGTGCCGAAAATGACTGAACGCCTGGCGGAAAAATTCCACCACATCTTCTTCATCGTCAATCAACAGCACCTTGCTCATTTTTTCCGGAGAATCAGGCACCTTTGGCAAGCTCCTCTTGGAGAACGGGAAAAGTTATGCGAAAGCAGGTCCCCTTGCCCACTTCGCTTTCGACATCGATACGGCCGCCCAGTTTTTTGATCAATTCACGCACTATAAAAAGGCCAAGCCCTGTTCCCTTCACCGACTCGCCGTCCGGGTTGCGCGTCGTATCCTTGGTGGTGAAAAAGGGGTCGAATATTTTCTCGAGGTTTTCAGGCGATATCCCGCACCCCGTATCGCGTATGGCGACCTCAACCGCGTGGCCGCGCAGGCACGTGCCCACTGTGATGGTCCCCTTTTCCTTGATCGCGTGGCGGGCGTTCACGAGAAGATTCAGAAACACATCTTCCACCGCGTGCTCATCCGCGCTCACAAGCGGCAAATCCGCCGTATAACTCTTCTGGACGGCAATCCCGTAATGCTCAAGTTCACGGTCAAGTAGCCGGAAGGCTTTCTCGAGCGCCTTTTCCAGACTCACGGGCTCAAGTTTGAGCTCCTTGGGCTTTTTCGCAAAACTCGAAAGCCTCTCGATCACCTCCGTGGCCCGCGTTATATTAACATCGATGCGCTCAACCGCGTTAAAAACCTCGCCCTCAAATTGATCTTTCGTAAAATTATTATAAACGCCGAGCCGCTTATTGAGGCGCAGCATGCCCACGGCCAGGCGCATATGATTGAGCGGATTTTTAATTTCATGGCTAATACCGGCCGAAAGCGTGCCAATGGCCGCCATCTTGGCCTGCTGCGCAAAATCAACCTGGCTCTTTTTGAGAATCTCGTAAAGCCGCGCATTGCTAAGCGCGATTGAAACCTGGCTCGCCACGGTGGGCAAATAATCAAGCTCCTCGCTGGTATACTCCTCATCCGACTTCTTCTTACCCAGCGTCAGCACGCCAATCAATTCATTATGAATTAAAAGCGGAATACACAGCACCGCGCGAAAATCCTGAAGCCGCCCCAAAATGGGGGCCGGCAAAGTATTCTTTTCTTCGGCATTCTCGAGATTAATAATCCTCTTGGTCTCGCCCAGATACTTCAGAAAAATATCGCCTCCATCATAACGCCCTCCGGCAGCCGCGATATTGAAAGACTCGAGCACCTCATACCCCTTGTCCTTCTCATCTTTAATGATAATCGCCCCTGATTCCAACCGAAGCGCCTCCCGGAGCGTCGCCAATATCTTATCGGCCACCTGCGAAATATCCAAAATCATAATAATATTCCCGGCCAGCTGGTTCAAAATGACTTTAATATCATCCTTTTTCTGAAACAAATACCGGTCCGTCACCTCCACCAAAAACTTACGGACAGGATCATACAGCAATATAGCCGCAGCAACGCTCAATGACATTGAAAGTCTAGTGTCAACTTTGAAAAATTGGCTCACATAACTTTGCATTAGCGAAGTTACCCCCGCTACCACACTCATCATCATGCCGAACACCCCAGCAAATACAAGGGTCTTCTTGATGATTACTTCGATATCTATAAATTTAAATCGCATACTCGCATATGCAGTAACCACACTAAACAGAGCAACCCCATATACACCGTAAGGATAAGGAAAACATGTTTTGTCATAAACCGGCAAAAATGTTCCGATTCCGCCGAAATATCCCAGCGCATTGCCAATAAAAAACAAAGTCCTTTGATTTCGAATCATACCCCGCGAATCAATAATCCCTTTCAGCAAAATGATATGCCCATAAATAATGATGCCAAAAAAAGTCAACATCCAAAACAAATATAATGGTCCAGGATTCATAAAATACGGGAAGCCAAGCTTATGGGTTACGCTTAGAATAAAATACTTGGGCTGCAATATATCAAAGAACCAAAAAACTCCGCTAATGACGTAAATGATTTTTAAAATACTCCATTCACGTTTTTCATTAATGTGCAAATAGCAAAAAAGGAAGTGTATGAATAATGGTGGAATAAATATTGAACTGCCATGCAACAATTGACAGAACAAATAAGACAGGTTCGGGTCATCTACTCGGGAAAACGGTAACAAAAAAAAGGCCCACCAGCTAATAGCACAGCCATACCAAACAAATCTTGTTCTTAGTCCGCGATTCCTAGCAAATCTTAATACGAACAATACCAACAGAACATTTAAAACTGAAGTGAGTATGGCTGACAGATGGAAATGGTCTATTGTAGTCATTGCGAAAGATGTGACTTTAAAAGGAAATAGGCTTGGGAGGCCTTATCAAATCTTTTTTCCTCAGCGATTTCATATCCTGCCGCTTTAAAGATACCATGCCATTCTTGGCGTGTCGCTAACCCTTGATTGGATAATTTATGAAAGAGATGATGTTCAGCCAAAGCAACGGGACTTTTTATTAATTGCCTCAAATTCCACTGACAAACCTCACAAATCAGAAGATACTTTTCAGGAAACACGTCCCTGATAGACTTCAGAACTTCCACAACCCTTTCACGACCTTCTGGTAAAAACTCATGGATTACAAACATGCTAGTGATCGCATCAACCTGTCTGAAAGCGCTCGGCAATTCATTCAACTTAAAAACATCACCAATCGCAAAAGAGATCCGCCCATCCACACCAGCCGTACGGGCTCTATTCCTTGCCACAACTATAACTTCCGGAGACAAATCAATCCCAAATCCCTGGAAGCCATCTTCAGCACATACATTGATCAAAAAATCACCAGCCCCGCACCCCAAATCCAAAATCCGATGCAAGTTATGTTTCTTTAAAATATCCTGCGCATAAGGAAAGGGTAATAATTTAGCTAACTCAGCACTCCCCTTCCCAACAAATTCACTTTTGCGTTTTATTTCACGGCCATACACTTTTACTTTTCCTATAATGTCCGGCAAGTTTTCAAAAATTGGCATATAGGCATACAGCAGCGAAAAGGCACCTTTTGAATTATCAAATAATTGCTTACCGTAATTTGTCAGCCCGTAAGTCAAACCTTCTTTCGAAAATATTCCCATAACAACAAAGTAATCACAGCAAACCTTAAGCGGGGCAAAAGCCCACTTTTTTTCGTTACAAATATAATGAAGATTGATACTTCCATTTTTTTGAATAAGGTCTATAAAACCGATATCGATTAAGCTACCGGCTATCCTTGAGACCGCATACCCTCTGGAGTATTTCGTAACAGTACTGCCCATAAATCTAATACTAAATAGTTGCTGGATTCCAAACCGATTAATTATTGCAAGCAACTGAGATAAATTGCTTTGTTTAATATTATCTTTGTAAAATTTCTTCGCATTAAAAAAAAGAGGCACTTCATTCTTGTAGCTCAAATACGCCCCCTGAAATTTATCAATAAGCGATTGTTCTTCTGCCTGTATTCGAAGGATAAGCAGCGGGAGAAAACCTATTAAAATCACGGGTAATAACAACGCTGAACTAAAAATCAAGGCGTAACCAATGAGCTCAAAAAAGGTCCCCGCGTAATAAGGGTGACGTGAGTACTGAAATACCCCTAACGTAATTAAACGCTTAATCGGAGCCGCTGAAGCGTGACTGTTCCATTGGAGCCCCAGAGTTTTAATGCCAGCATTTCTTAATAGTCTAGCCGCCGAATAAACTATGACACCTAAAGCCATCCAGAAAATATTGTTCTGCGGCTCCGACACAATAAATACATAAAACCCAAACACAACAATCGCCGAATAGAAAGAAATCATCAACAATGAGTGTATCTTTGATTCGGTATTAACCTTATCCGGATTGAATGCCGACCGAGCAAAAGTAGACCGGATACGATCATAAATAGTCCAAAAGACAAATACGGAAATAATAATTTTAAACATACTTTTTAACAATTATTGCTGAGTTTTTTGAGCCAAAGGCAAGGCTATTGCACACGGCAATATTAAAGTCACCCTTCCGCGAAACATTAGGAACGCAATCCAAATCGCATTCCGGGTCTGGGACTTCATAATTGATTGTTGGATGAATAACACCTTGATTTAAGGCCAGCAAGACCGCCGCCATTTGTTGAGCCCCAGCAGCACCAATAGGGTGTCCAAGCATGGACTTTACAGAAGGGACCAACATTTTATAAGCATATCGGCCAAATATCTTTTTTATTACAGCTGTTTCATAGCTATCATTCACAGGGGTGGCATTCCCGTAAGCCTCAAAGATATTTACTTCTTCAGGGGAAATATTGGCATCTCCCAATGCAAGACTGATAGCTTTAGCAGTATATTCACCAGACGGATGGGGTTTTGCCATATGCCAAGCATCACAAGTTGAAGCATAACCAATCAATTCACCATAAATAGACTTTTTCCGTTTCAAAGCTCTTTCCAACTCTTCCACAACAAAAATCCACGCGCCCTCGGCTATGACAAAACCATCACGATCTTTATTAAAAGGTCTTGATGCTTTTTTATACTCATGATTTCTAGTCGATACAGCACCCATTTGGCAAAATGCTCCCAATATTCCATCATTAACGCATGCATCCGCACCGCCTGTGATAATAATATCAGACAGACCATGTTGAATTTGTCTTAACGCATATCCCATAGCATCTGTCGAAGAAGTACAACCCGTTGATATTGTGTGGCTGGGGCCTTGTGCACCGATAGCTCGAGAGACCTCGCTTGATATTGACCCGCCAAATCCCGCTATTCCAAGGTAGGGCCGCATTCTTCTTACCCCGCCTTTCTCCAATGCACGAACATCTGGAACAATGTATTCGATTCCAGCAGTAGCGCTTCCAAGAAGAACGGATAGATACGAATTAAGACTACCATTTAGCTCAGCGTCTTCAACCGCAAGTTTGGCAGCCGCTATAGCTAAATGCGACGAACGTCCCATGCGTTTGATTTCTGAAAATTGTGTAACAAATCGGGATGGATCAAAATTCTTAACTTCTGCTGCCATTTTTGACGGATAGGTTGAGATATCAAACGAAGTTATCTCATCCACACAGTTTTTCCCTTCTCGTAACCCATCCCAATACGCTTCTTTGCCTATTCCATTAGGCGCTACCACCCCTATGCCGGTAATAACTGCACGCCTTTTCGTCTCTTTTCCTTTTTCGGCTTTGCGGGCAATAATTGACGGGGCAACACCGGGGGCCTTTTTGAGATCTCTTTCCTTACGAACAAGCTCACATTCGTCTTCGATATTTTTTAAAAAAAGGTCGGTATCAATTGGCTTATAAAGAAACTTGCTTACCCCCAAACGTACCGCATGGGCAGGAGTATCCTCTTCCGCATAGCCTGAAATAATAATGTACCCGCAAGTGAGTTTTTTACTCGTATATATACTTTTTATCTTTTCAATCGCAGCGATGCCATTCTCGCCAGGCATTCTGATGTCGGAAATCACCAAATCAAAATTAGTTACTGCAGCTATTGCAATCGCCTCTAGTGCGCTGTTCGCGGTTTCCACAGAATACCCTTTAGAAGTCAGCAGTCGCTTTAGCGACCGCACCACTAAATCATCGTCATCAATTAAAAGGATTTTTAAGTGCACCATATGTCAGGCTCTCTTTAAAAACTCAATCACTTCGGATTTAATAAAACGGTAGTTTTTGCCAACGCTGATGGCGGGCATGCCGTCCCGGATTAGATTGTAAATAGTTTGTTTATGTTTAATCTTAAGAAGCTGCATGAGTTCTTGCGTGGTGAGGAATTCGTCGTTGGAGAGGCTTGAAACGGTGGTGCGCGTACGTCCCAGCGTATGAGACTTCACATAATCCTCCTTGGTTGGCAAGGATAATTAAGTATTTTAAAGTCTATTTAGGCTATTAAGGTAACACTCCCCTCCGGGGCGTTCAACTAATTTCTTTTTTCCGGCCGGGTTTATGTGTATCATGTACGCCAATTTACATTTATGGCATCTTCCTATAAATCCAATCTCAAAGGCAAAGCGCTGGTGGCGCAGTCAGGCGGCTGCACGGCCGTCATCAATCAAAGCCTTGCCGGCATTGTCGAGGCCGCGCGCGGCGCCAAGGCCATCACGCATATCCTGGGTGCTGAAAACGGCATCACCGGAGTTTTTTCCGAGACATTCATCAATCTCAAATCAAAACCGGCAAGCCTTATCCGCGCCATTGCCAATACGCCGTCGGCCGCGCTGGGTTCGGCGCGCCACAAGCTGGCGAAAGATGAAGAATACCGCGTTATCGAAATCCTGAAGAAATCAAATATACGGTATTTTTTCTTGATCGGCGGCAATGACACGGCCGATACCATCCACCGCGTGGCGGAAGCGGCCGCCAAGCAAAATTACGAGCTGCGCTGTATTCACGTGCCCAAAACCATCGACAATGATTTGATGGAAACCGATCATTGCCCGGGTTACGGCTCGGTGGCGCGTTTCGCGGCCATCACCACCCAGGAAGCGGGCCTCGATACGCGTTCCATGCGCCGCGTGGACCCGGTCAAAATCATCGAATTGATGGGCCGCAATTCCGGCTGGATTGTCGGCGCCTCGGCGCTGCTCAAGAAAAAAGAGTCAGACCCGCCGCATATCCTGCTTTTTCCCGAAGTGCCTTTTGATGAAAAGTCGTTCCTGAGCAAAGTCAGCCGATCGCTTAGCCGCCACGGCTATTGCGTCGCCGTTATCTCCGAGACCATCCGCGACGACCAAGGCAACCGTATCGGCGCGCGCAAAAGCGGCATCACGCATGACGCTTTCGGCCATCAATACGTGGAAGGCGCGGCCAATTATCTGGCCCGCATCACCGAGGCCTACCTTAAAATGCGAGCCCGGTTTGACAAACCCGGCACGATACAGCGGATGTCCATTCCTTATGTTTCGCCGGTGGACCAAAAAGAGGCGCGGCAGGCAGGCGCGGAAGCCGTGCGCTGGGCTCTTAAAGGTTTATCGGGTGTGATGGTGGCTTTTGAAAGGGGCAAGGGGGCGAAATACGCAATAAGCTATAAGCCCGTGCCTGTGGAAAAAATCGCGAACCGCGAACGCTATCTGCCCGCTTCTTTCCTAACGCCGGAAAAAACCGCGGTAACCCCGGATTTCATCCATTATGCCCTGCCGCTTTTGGGGGGCAATCTTCCGGCCCACCCTTCCCTCCTTTAACGGTCAGGAAAAGGCGGCATTTTCTGCAGGTAATTCATCACGCTCTGCGAGTACTCAGGGCTTGATTCCTCCTTAACATGCACTATATCCTTAAAATCCTCAGGCCCCAGCCGCTTAAGCTCTGAAGCCGGCACAAACCGCACGTGATCGTATTGGTCCGCCATGTCTTTCAAACGCCCCATTGCCCAAAGCCCTAATTCACGGCTCTTCGGCGTTTCTGCCAGAGGGTTAATATTTCCTTCCAGCATAATTACGTCGATGTGATGTTCACGGCAAAAACGAAAAAACTCGTTTAAAAAAAACAAATTCATCTCAACATTGCTTTTTGAAAAATAGCCTATCGCTCTTTTTTGCCCGTCTATTTTGAACTTCAGAAATTCTTCCGGAGTTTTTCCCGAGTCCTTTTTCGGCACCGGCCGTCCAAGCCAATTTTCAAGATATGCGCGAAAAATAAAAGCGTAACGGTATTCCCAAAACAAATATCCGGCCAAACTTTTTCTCATGGATATTTTCAAGCGGTTTGAAATAAAAGGACGCTTTTCCCTGCCGCAACGGAGACCAAATTTTAAATCGCAAAATGAATAAAATAAATCGTACTTTTCATCCCAAGTAACGTTAGCTAAATCATAATTGGTCATATAAAGAAGAACCCGTGAAGGATTAAACGATTCGATTTTCCTCTCGCAAAAGGTCAATTCCATCACCCTCATCCCATAGATAAACAGAAGCCGCGAGTTGGGATCAATATCCACATAGGCATTCAGGGCGGTTTTGGTCAGACTCGAGCCAACTATGAGATAGTTAAGCTTGCGGGGGGATAATTCTCTGTTCTTGATTTCTTCGCCTCTATGCTTTGCGGTTAAGTAGCTTAGGGTATCTTCCGGCACCGCGTGCATGTAGGCATGCCAAACCAGAGGATTGTCAAACAGGAGGCTGCGGACAAGGCAAACCACAATGGCCGCCATCGAAAAGTACCTCCACCGGGGATGAAGACGCTGTCTGAACCGGCACCAAAGCATGGCTAACAGTAAGAACAGAAAGGAAAGGAGCGCATAATGCCAAACATAGTGACTGCCCAGGCCCCAGTGATGCCTGGCGGCGCCATAAACCTGGTAGAGCAAGCTGTCAAAACTGGAAATAAATAAACTCTTTTCCACCGAATTCTCCAAACATTGTGATGAGATAATACATCAATAAGAAAAAAGCCCACCTGGGCAAAACCGGCCACTTCAGGATGATCAGCTGGTCGTTCTTTATTTTTTCGGCCACCTGCATGGCCAAAAGCGGCGCTATCATGACGCACAATTTCAGAAAATAGTATTGCGCGTCGCCGCTCCACGAAAAATTAAAAACAATATTCCGAAGCAAATCGGCGGCCTGCGGCATACCGCTAGATCTGAAAATGAGCCATCCCAGGCATGTTAAATGAAACATAACGATCGCGCTGACAAAAGAGCCGGCGCGTGACGCAGGTTTGTAATCCAGCGTCCGGTGGGCCATGAGAAGCAGGCCGCAATACGCCCCCCACACGACAAAATGCCAGGCCGCGCCGTGCCAAAGGCCTCCCAGCAGCATGGTGATAAAAATATTGCGGTAGGTGAGAAGCCCGGAGCCCCGGTTGCCGCCAAGCGGTATGTAGAGATAATCCCGCAGCCAGGTCGAAAGGCTGATGTGCCAATTGCGCCAGAAATCACGCGGATTGGTAACAAAATAAGGAAATCTAAAATTCACCATCAATTCAATGCCCATGAGTTTGGCCAAGCCGCGGGCAATGTCGGAATAGCCGGCAAAATCACCGTAAATCTGGAAGGCAAAAGCGTAAACGCCCACGAGCGCTTCTCCGCCCGGGAAAACGCCCGTTTTGGCGAATACCGCATTGACGATGACGGCCAAATTATCGGCCACAAAAACTTTCTTGAAAAAGCCCCAATAAATAAGCCACAGGCCTTCGTCTATCTGCCGGGATGAAACGGCTCTTTCCGCCTTAATCTGCGGCAAAAGGTTGACGGCCCTTTCGATAGGGCCAGCGACCAATTGGGGAAAAAAAGCGACGTACAGCGCGAAATCAAAGAAATTCTTCTCCGCCTTGAGCGACCTGCGATAAACATCGATCGTGTAGCTCATGGATTGGAAAGTGTAAAACGATATTCCGACGGGCAGGATGATTTTGAGCGTCGGCACATCGAGGCGGATACCTGCGAAAAGCGCGAGGTGGCGCAGACTCTCGCTAAAAAAATCAAAATACTTGAAGAAACCCAGGACCGCGAGATTAACGCAAATGCTAACGGCCAAAATCAGCTTACGCCGCCTCTCATCCGCGGCCTTGTCAATCCAGATGCCGCAGCCATAATCCACCGCGGTGGTGAAAACGAGCAGACCGAGAAAACGCCAATCCCAGGCGCCGTAAAAAATATAGCTGGCGATCAGAAGCATCGAATTTTGGAGCCGGTGATTTAAAAGACGGTAGAGGAGGTAAACAACCGCGAAAAAAAAGATGAATTCAAAGGAGTTGAATAGCATCGGCCATTAAGGAAGGGCTATAAAACCGTATAAAAAGAGAGCAAGAAGACCAAGATTTAAAACAATCGAAGCGATAAGATTGACAAGCCCCTTAAGCCAAAACCCGCTCAGCGTCTGATAGATTCCCGCAATCAAAAGCCCCAGCGAAGCTATGGCAACCGGCACAAGCGCGGCGTAAAGCAGCAAAGTGATCATACCGGCAAGCAAAGCCGAGGGCTTCTCGTCCCTGCCCAAGATGCTGCTTGCGTAGGATGTGGCTAGGACTGGGATAGCGCCGCAAAGGATGAGCAAAACTGAAGGAATCCACACGCTGCGCAGGTAATTCTTTAAAAAGGCCGTAAGGCGTCCGACTGGCATGTCTATTCATCGGCAGGAAATTGTCTGCTCTGAAGGGGTTGGGGCAGGTTTTAGTCATTCGTGTCACTGGAAGAACCGGTACGGAAAAAAAACGGAAAAAGCTACGTTAAAGCACGTCACCGCTATGGCGTTCAAATATTTGCGTGACGATTCCCTCCTCAAAACAGATAAGATACTCATAAAAACTCCCGCAATGTGCTGAATAAGACCAACACTCTTGTCCCTCTTTGGAAAGAACCTCTTTAGAGGGCTTACCCAATAAAAGCAATGTCTGTTCCTTATCCATGCCTGGGATCACAGACTCCCATACCGTTAATGCAGTGCGTATTTTTTCAGAAACTGAATGTTTTGCTAAATAGTCGTCTATTTTAAATTTTAGTTTTTCAGAATATTGCTCAACTTGTTCAGAAGTAACCTGATTGCAACGCTCTGGCGCAATACTCCACCATACTCCCCCTATTATTGACATATCGGTTTCTTTAAAAGATGTCGTGCAAGACGTTAACCCTAGCAAGGAAAGGAACAGTATCAACCTAATCATTAGATGAAAGGACCGCACCAGCACTTGACGATGTTAAACCTCCGCCATAAGGGCCATAAACAAAGCTTGATACATAAGAAGTTGTATGCCTACTGATCCCGGTCACAGTTGTTCGGTAACCGGCTTCAAGTAAGGTTGAATTAACTGCAGTATGGCTAATACCCCAAGTCCCATACAAATCTGTCATATTGGGAAAATGTTTAAGTCTAATTCTCCCCGCTATGGACTCGATGTCTTTCATAACAATGCCAGTATGTGCATTGCCAAAAATCGGTATTGCGCCGCTACCAACAGCACCGACAATTTCGCCCCGATCATTTATTAAAATTTTCGTAACATCATTCAATTGCCCTGGAGATGACCCGAAATTGATGCCCTTCCCTGTCTCCAATATTTTTTCGACTTGCCCATCTACTTTCAAATCTTGACCAGGCTTATAATTCTTGGCTGTAACAGAACCGCCGTCTGATGCCATATAGCCTAACCCGGCTTGATAAGCACTGTTAAGCCCCATTCTCACGGTCAGATCAGCAAAAAATTGTGCGGTTTTGGGTTTCATGCCAAGCATATCATCAAAAAAATTATTCGCGATAGCCTTTGTTAACTGTTGTCCAGGTTTTGTTTGCAAAGTTGCTTCTGTCATTGCGGCAGAAGCGGTAACGATAGCTGCTGTTTTGGCTGCAAAAGTCATCGGCGTTAATGCTACTAACGCACCATATGATGCAAAAGCTGCGGCAGCTGATACGGCAACGGCGGTAGCTGATTTTAAAAAGTCCTTAAACTTAAAATGCCCTGTCGGATCAACAAATTTTACTGGATTATTATTAACGTAAGAGTATCTATTAAGATCTTGAGGATTATTAAAATCAGGCACAATTGTGTCTGAAGAAACAAACCTCCCAATCTGGGGATCATAGTAGCGGGCGTTGTAATAATAGAGGGCGGTTGAGTCGTCGGCTTCCTGGCCGGTGTAGCGGTGTTTGAGGTCGGCTGTGCCGGTGTGGGTGACGGTCGTGCCGTAGGGGTCGTATTCATACAGCGCGGCCTGATTGCCGGAAGAATCGGTGACCACGTTGGAGGATGAGATGTGGTCGTCGTGGATAAAAAGCAGGGTGCCGCCTGAGTCTTTGGTGGCTATTCTCCGGCTGCCAAGAAAGATGTACTTGGTTTTCAAAGAACCCTGTACGTCGAAGTCTTTACCAAGATAAATCGTTGTGGAATTATTTTCAACCTTTTTCACGCGCGAGCCGGTTGCGTCATAGACAAAGGTGGTCACTTTCTCGGTTTTGCCATAGTTGAAAGAAGTGTCGCGCAGGCCCACTAGGATATAACCCTTCCCCGGCTCAAAATTCGAGAACGCGCCTTGCGAGTAAAGCTCAAAGGTCTGTGTGGAAGCATTGAGGCGTTTGATGTCGGAATAATCCGTGCCAAAGGTGAGGCCGGCCAGCACCGTGCCCACGGCCGCGGCTTCTTTCACGCCCGGGCCTATGAAATTCTCGCCCGCTTTGATTTGAGTGGTGATATCCACGGCCGAGGATTTTCCCGTCACCGAAAAAGACACACCTCCGGCTTTGGTCACGTGAATTTCGTAGGCCTTGCCGTATTCAAACGCGGTGAAGTCATTGAAATCGCCGTCATTCACGAAATGTTTCCAGCTGCCTGCCGCCGGATCGTAGTAACTGATTTGGTCATAATCCGCGCCAAAGGTGAGCGAGGATAAAACGCTTGCGATGGATTTGTCGTCCGGAAGGTAGGTGAAGGAGATAAGGTTCCACCCCTCGTGGAGCGTGTAATTCTGTGTGCCTTGCGCGGCTTCATAGGCGCGCGTTTCCTTGAGCCGGTTTTCGGAATCAAAGCTAAGTGTGTCCGAGGCGCGGCGCGTCATGTTGCCGTTCGCGTCATAAGCAAAGGTGCAAGGGCCCTGATTGTCGCCGCAATAACTCGGAAGATCCGTGCCCGTGACAGAGGTGACCGCATGGGGTTTGGCGCCGCTCACGCCGTATGAAAGATTCAACCCGGCCTTGGCCGTCATATTCCCCACCGCGTTGTATTGAAAGGTTTGCGTGCCGTAAGCCGAACCCACGGCCTGAATCAGCCGGTTAAGATCGTCGTAGGTAAAATCCTGCGACATGGCGTTCACCAGGTCGGAAATATGCGTGACATTGCCGTTTGAGTCAAATTGATAGGAAAGGTCCTGCAATTTGGTGACGCCGTCGGACTTTTTG
>Ga0209211_10006010_pt1 | contig 17835 bp, 16 predicted proteins | sample RifGroA2_FD_183992 | JGI IMG/M metagenome (GOLD analysis project Ga0209211, IMG submission 183992) | Groundwater microbial communities from Rifle, Colorado, USA - Groundwater A2 (SPAdes) (version 2) | ecosystem: Environmental > Aquatic > Deep subsurface > Groundwater | place: Rifle, Colorado... | reverse complement strand
GTATTTATTTAATTTTTTCAATGGATATTATAATTAGTTGTTTTTTAAATTTTTTCTCTGTGTTCAAGCGCGCTCTCTATTGTAAGACTATCAGCGTAACGAAGATCGCCCCCAGAAGGAAGTCCGCGACCTAATCTTGTTATATTAGGCAAATGCGCGTTAAGCGATTTTTTTAATCTGTGCTTAAGATTAAAAATACTTACTTCATCATTAGGAGTCATATCAAAAGCTAAAATAAGCTCTTTTATTTTATTTGTTTTTATTATTTCTATTAGCCGTTTTAAATTAGCTTCTGTGTTTTTAAATATAAAATACCTGCCATTCCATTTTTTTGTTTTTTCAACTTGTTCTAAGTGCATTTCGCTTTTCACAACCATTAAAAAGTTTGTTTTTCTATCATTGTCTTCACATATTACGCACTGTTTTTTATATACCTCTTCAACAACTTTCCCACAATTTATACACTTTTTTATACTTATTAATGTTTCAATGCTTAAACAAAGTTCTTTTAAATCGTGTTTAGGAAGTTTCAATAGAGCAAAAGCGTATTGTTCAGCTGTTTTTGGTCCAATAGAAGGCAGTTTTTGTAAAAGTTCAATAATATTTTGTATAGGTTTCGCATACATAAGTATAAAAAATCTTTAGTTGCTTGGGAAATCCATTGCTTCTATATTGGAGTCGTTATTAAAATCAGCATTATCATAATTTTCTTTTGAAGCGCTTTCAAAACGGACTAATTCACGATTAAAAAATAAAGACACTTCTCCAATAGGGCCGTTTCTGTGTTTTTGCACTAATATTTTTACATTTGGAAGCGGCTTTCGTTCAGCGTCATATTCTGTATGAATAAACATAACAACATCAGAGTCTTGCTCTATGCTTCCAGAATCGCGTAAATCAGATAATTTTGGACGCGCTCCTGTTCCGCGATGTTCCACTGCGCGCGATAATTGAGAAAGCACTAAAACAGGCACATTAAGTTCCCGCGCCATAGCTTTTAAGCCCTTTGATATTTCAGAAATTTGTTGCACAACATTTATATTATAACCTGAATTACTAGAATCAAGCAGTTGAAGATAATCAATTACAACCAAGCCCAAGCCCTGTTCTGCTTCTAATCGTCTGCACATTGCCCGTATTTGAGTTACATTAACAGAGCCAGAATCATCAATAAAAATTGGCGCTTTAGACAATTCATCAAGTCCTCGCCTCATTTTATCAAAGTCGCTGTCAGCTCCCTTAGATGATAAATTGCCAGTGCGAATTTTCCATAAATTAACGCCTGATTGAGCAGAGAGCATTCTATCTATAAGCTGGTCATTTGACATTTCCAAAGAAAATACGGCTATAGGAATATTTTGTTCAAGCGCTGATTTTCTCGCAATGTCTAAAGCCAGTGTTGTTTTCCCTTGCGAGGGACGCGCAGCAAGAATTATCATATCTGATCTTTGAAGTCCTGATAAAAGTTCGTCTAAGTCTTTAAATCCAGTTGGGACTCCTCGAATGCTTCCTTTTTTTTCGTGCAGTTTATCAATACGTGAAAACGCTTCTTTTAGAGCTTTTTTTAATTCAACAAATCCTTGCTTAACAGATTTTTGCGTAATGCTGAATATTTTTTTTTCTGCTTCGTTTAATATATAATCCACCTGCTCTTCTTCTTTATATCCTAATTCCGTGATTTCATTAGCAACATGAATTAAGTCGCGCAAAATCTTTTTTTCTCTTACTATTCTACCGTAAACCCCTACATTTGAAGATGACGGAGTAGAATTTATAAGCTCGGTTAAATAGGCTTTGCCTCCAATTTTTTTAAGAATATCTTTGTTTTTTAAGCGGTTTGTAATGCTTAAAAAATCCACAGGGTCGTTTTGCAAAAATAAATCTAAAATAGCGTGATAAATTTGTTTATGTTTATCAGAGTAAAAATCATCAGGCTCTAAAAAATCCGCTGTTTGAAAAATAGCGTCTTTATCAAGCATAAGCGCGCCTAAAACTGATTGTTCCGCTTCTAAATTTTGCGGAGGAATGCGTGGTTCCATAATAAAAATTAAAATTATTACCTATTATTCTAAACTATTTTCTCGTTATTTTAAATATAGCGATTAGGTCTTACGCAGCAAAGGCTGTAGAACCTATAATATAGGATTGAATTTTTCTTATTGTGAGCGAAGCGAACAACAAGGTTCACGAAGTGGTTCTTATTTTTAATGTAATCATTAAAAACAAGGTTATCAATGTTTTCTTACGAGCTAAGCGAGTTAGAAAACATTAGATATTCTTATTGTCAGCGAAGCGAACAACAAGGTTCTCAATTATTTCTTAACGAACAAAAAGAGTTTAGAAAGAATTAGATGTTTTTATTTTTAATGTAATCATTAAAAACAAGGTTCTCAATTATTTCTTAACGAACAAAGTGAGTTTAGAAATAACTAGAGGTTCTTATAAACTTAACATAAATTTATATTAACGCAAAGTATTGACATAAAAGTAATTATATTATATCATTAAAATTACTATTTTGAACATTGAAAATTTTTTTGTAGAAGGGGGGGGAATAATGAAAAATTGTTTAGTTCTTAATGATGTTAAATGTGATTTATGCTTTAATTCGAATTGCTCGAAAAGTATCGTAAATAGATACTTTTTAGCAAGGAAAATAAGAAATAAAATAAAAAAAAGAAAAAAATTTTCTAACATTTTTTTGTAGAAGGGGGTGATAAGGTGAAAGATTATTCAAAATGCGCATCTTTTTCTTGTGGGATGTGCTTTGATTTTGCATGCATGGAAAGCCTTTTTAATCAAGGCTTTCCTAAAAAAAGAAGAGAAAAAAGAAAAAGGAGAAAAAGAAGAAAAAAATAAAAAAATAAGAAATAAAAAAAAATAAGGCGGGTACATTAGTAATTTAAATGTATCCGCTGTTTTATTTAGATTTTGTAATTTGTGTTTTGTAATTTGTGTCTTTTAATATGTATCCTTGTTTTTCAATTTGTTTTCTTATTTTATCAGCGCTATCCCATTTTTTTTGTTTACGAAAACTATCTCGCTTAAAAGCGAGTTTTTTTATTTTTTCTGAAATAACAATTTTTTGTTTTTTAATTTTATCAAGTCCTAATCCTAAAATTACATCCATTTTTAGAAGTGTTTTTTTATTGCCATATTTTAATGTTTTAAAAAATATTGCTATTGCGCGCGGAGTATCCAAATCATTATTTATCGCTTTTTCAAAATCAGTTAATAAATTATTGCTCTTTGCGTTATCAGAAGTTTTATTTACGATAGCGCAATTATTTATTGCTTGTTTTATATTTTTCCAGGTATTTTGCGCTGCGACAATTGATTCCCAAGAAAAATCCAAGCGATTTCTATAATGCGTTTGAAGCGCTAATAAGCGAAAAGCCTCTGGCTCAATTTTTTTTTCTTTTAAAGTATTAAGTCTTATAAAATTTTTTTTAGACTTAGCCATTTTGCTTTTTTCTATGGTTACAAACTCGCTATGAAGCCAAAAATTAGCCAAAGGTTTTTTATAAGCGCTTTCAGATTGCGCTATTTCATTACTATGATGAGTGCCAATGTGATCAATGCCTCCTGTGTGAATATCAAAAGGTTGTCCTAAATATTTTGTTGAAATAGCAGAGCATTCAATATGCCATCCTGGAAAGCCTATTCCCCAAGGGCTTTTCCATTCCATTTCCCGTTTCTTATTTTTTGGTGAAAATTTCCACAAAGCAAAATCAGTTATATTTTGTTTTTCTTTATTTAATGCCACTCTCGCGCCAAATTTTAAATCTTGTTTTTCTAAATTAGCTAATTTTCCATAATCAGGCATTTTAGAAGTGTCAAAATATATTCCATCTCGGGTTTTATAAGTGAATCCTTTTTTTTCTAAAATTTTAATCAGTTTTATTTGCTCTTTTATTTCTTTAGTAGCTAAAATAAATTTATCAGGAAATAAGATATGCAAAGCCTTTAAATCAGTTTTAAAAGCGTCAGTGTAAAATTTAGCTATATTCCATACGCTCTTTTTTTCACGCCTTGCGCCTTTTTCCATTTTATCTTCTCCTTCATCAGCATCTGAAATCAAGTGTCCAACATCTGTAATATTCATTATGTGTTTAACATTATATTTATTATATAAAAGCGCGCGCTTTAAAACATCCGCAAAAATATACGCGCGCAAATTTCCAATATGAGCGAAATTATATACTGTTGGTCCGCAAGTGTATAATTTAACAGTTTTTCCTTTTATAGGTTTAAATTCTTGTATTTTTTTTCCAAGAGTATTGTAAAGTTTAATCATTACTTTTAATGATAATACAAATATGACAATTAGAAAACCTTGACTATATTGGTAAAGTGTATTGAAAATTATTTTTATTGTTTTAATAATTTTTTTATTTTTCTTTTTAATTTTTTTGGCACTCTTGACATGAGAGTGCCAATGATATAAAATGACAATATAAGAATTTTTTAATAAAAAGATAAAAAATATGGATGATCGCAGGCAGAAAATTTTTCAAATAGTTGTTGAGGAGTATATTAAAAGCGCGGAACCAATCAGTTCTAATTTTATAAATGAAAATTATGATTTCGGAGTATCGCCAGCAACTATAAGAGCGGAATTAGCATTGCTTGAAGAAGACGGTTATTTAGCTCATCCTCATACATCATCTGGCCGCATTCCAACTGAAAAAGGATATCGTTTTTTTGTTGACAATTTACAGAAAGGAGATGAAGTTGATAAAAAAGATTTAGAAAAAGAAGAAATTTTACAGAAGTTAAAGAGAAATGACGAATTATTTGATTTTTTAGCTCGTTCCTCGCACAGTTTAATTTTATCTTTATTGCGAAAACGCATTCATGAATCAGGGCTTCGCGAAATATTGGAAGAGCCTGAATTTAACAATCAAAAAGGAGTTGTTGACTTAATAGGAGCGCGCGATTTTTTACGAGAAAATCTTGAAAAAATGCAAGAAAATTTTAAAAATAGACCTCAGGTTTTAATAGGAAGCGAAGCAGAAGATTTAATTAAAAGTAAAAATTTTGCCATAATCGCTGTAAAGCGAGGAGACATAGCAGTTGTTTTTGTAGGACCAATAAGAATGAGATATGATAAAATATTGTCTTTATTGGAAAAATTTTAATAATTTAAAAATTTATGCCAAAAAAACAAACAAAAAAAAATAATCCAAATAAAAAAATAGATTTTAAAAAATTATCAGAAGAGTATTTAAATGGATGGAAACGAGAGCGATCCGATTTTGAAAATTATAAAAAGCAAGAAGCAGAAAGAGCAATTATGATTAGAAGTTTTGATAATCGGAAAATGCTTTTTAATGTTTTAGAAATAATTGATAATTTTGAATTAGCATTGCTTCATACGCCAAAGAATATACAGGAAGATAGTTGGTTTAAAGGAATAAAGTATATAAAGACAAGCATAGATAAATTTTTGGAAAATGAAGGCGTTGTTAAAATAAAAAGCGTTGGAGAAAAATTTAATCTTGAATTTCACGAAGCTATTGAAGGAAACGGAGATACTGTAATAGAGGAAATTAGAGCGGGATATATGTATAAAGGCAAATTATTAAGACCGTCGCGCGTAAAACTTAATTAATTTTTAATTTAAAATATGACAAACACAAAAATTTTGGGAATTGACTTAGGAACAACTAACTCTGCTATGGCAATTATTGAAGGAGGAAAGCCAAGAATAATTGAAAATGCTGAAGGTGATAGAACAACTCCTTCTATAGTAGCTATTAGCGCCAATAAAGAGCGCATTACTGGACAGCTCGCAAAAAGACAAAGCATTACTAATCCGCTCAATACTATTTTTTCAGCTAAACGTTTAATTGGTCGCAAGTTTTCTGACCCTGAAGTTAAAAAAGATCAAAAAACATTGCCTTATGAAATTCGCGAAGCTAAAAATAAGGGCGTTGAAATTAAAATGGGTGAAAAATGGTTGACTCCAGCTGAAATTTCCGCTATGGTTTTACAAAAACTAAAAGCTGACGCTGAAGCTAAATTAGGTCAAAAAATTGACCGCGCTGTAATTACAGTGCCTGCTTATTTTGACGACTCTCAAAGAAAAGCAACAAAAGACGCAGGCGAAATTGCCGGATTTAAAGTAGAACGAATTATAAACGAGCCTACTGCCGCAGCTCTTGCTTATGGCTTTGACAAGAAAAAAGACGAGCAAATTGTTGTATATGACTTTGGTGGAGGCACTTTTGATGTTTCTGTGCTTGAAATTTCAGAAGACACAATTGAAGTAAAATCAACCGGAGGAAATACGCATTTAGGCGGAGATGATTTAGACCAAGAAATAATACATTTTATTTTAGCTGAATTTAAAAAAGATTCAGGAGTTGATTTAAGCGCTGATAAAATGGCTATGCAAAGATTAAAAGACGCTGGAGAAAAAGCTAAAAAAGAATTATCCAGTTCTCAGGAATCGCAAATTAATATTCCATTTATAACATCAGACAGTAGTGGACCAAAACATTTAGATTTAAAATTAACTCGCGCGCAATTAGAAAAATTAGTTGATAAGCAGATTGAAAGTTCAATAGAAGTAACTAAAAAAGTTGTAAAAGATTCAGGTCTTAAAGTAAGCGATATTGATCAGGTAATTTTAGTTGGCGGTCAAACAAAAATGCCCCTTATACAAAAAAAGGTAAAAGAGATGTTTGGCAAAGAGCCACATATAGGAATTAATCCTGATGAAGTGGTTGCTGCTGGAGCAGCAGTGCAAGCTGGCGTTTTACAAGGAGATGTGAAAGACGTATTATTATTAGATGTAATACCATTAACTCTTGGAATTGAAACATTGGGTGGAGTATCTACTGCTTTGATTTCTAAAAATACCACCATTCCAGCTAAAAAGTCGCAGATATTTTCTACTGCGGCTGATAACCAGCCATCAGTTGAAATTCATATTTTACAAGGAGAACGACAAATGGCAATTGACAATAAAACGCTTGGCAGATTTATTTTAAGCGATATTGTCCCAGCGCCAAGAGGAATCCCACAAATTGAAGTAACTTTTGATATTGACGCTAATGGAATACTTGAGGTTAAAGCGCAAGACAAAAAAACTGGCAAAGAGCAGTCAATTAAAATTGAAGCCTCGTCAGGTTTAAGCGATGAAGAAATTGAGCGTATGAAACAAGACGCTGAAGCTCACGCAGACGAAGATAAAAAGAAAAAAGATATTATTGAAGTGCGAAATCAAGCAGAAACTTTAATTTATGCATCTGAAAAATTTATTAATGATAGCAAGGATAAAATTAAACCTGAACAAAAAACCGAATTAGAGGAAAAAATTAAAACTTTAAAAGAAGATTTGGGAAAAGATGATATTGAGCAAATTAAAACAAAAACAAACGAATTGTCTTCAATATTAAGCGCTGTTGGTCAATCTATTCCTCAAACTCCTCCTCAAAGCGATACAAAATCAGAAGAACCTAAAACAGAAACAGAAAACAAAAAAGATAACAGCAATGATAATAAACCTGAAGAAAAGTAAATTTAAATAACTAAAGTTTTACATTTAAAATTAAGTTATTTGAAATTGATTTGATATTTGAACTTTGTAATTTTTTTAATGTCTCTTTTAAATAAAATACTATTAATATTACTTCCTATAACAAACTGTCTTTTTGCTTGGCAAGTAAATCAGATTTTTGTTAATGAATTTTCATATGGAAGAGCAATATGGGCTATATTAGGATTTTTGCTATGGGGAGTTTTATTAGGACTTAATTTAGTGTTAGTAAAAAAATATGGCTGGCAGATTTTATCTTTTATAATAGGAACCGTGTCATTTTTTATTGTTGGCACTCATATTTATATAATAGGCGTTGTAATTATGCTTATTTTAGCGTTTTTATACACGCGCAAATATGTTAGAGCGGATTTAGATAATTTAATAAAAATAAACGCGTATCAAGCCCTGTATAAAAATATGTGGTTTTTTATTATATCAGTATTCCTTTTAATATCGCTTGCTTATTATATTTCTCCAGAGCTTTCAAATTATAAGTTAAATCTTGCAATTCCAGAAAAAACATTTAACTTTGTTTTTTCTTTTATTGATATCGCGCCAAATGGATTATTAGGAATTGATTTCGGCATTTCTTCTTTAAAAGAATCTTTTAAACAAGAAATATACGCATCCGCGAATAATTACTTGAATTCAATTGCAAGGCCTTACGAGGTTTACATTCCAGGCGCTCTTGCTTTGGCTTTATTTTTAGGACTTCAAATACTTAATTGGCCACTCCGCTTTTTACTTTCAATTATATCAAGTCTTGTTTTACGAATTTTAACAACATTGGGCATGGTTAAAAAGAATATGGTAAAGGTGGATAAAGAGGAATTATTAGGATAAATTTTTAATTTTAAAATGTTGTTTTTTATTTTTTAAATTAAACATGGCAAAAGATTATTATGAAATTTTAGGCGTATCGCAAAGCGCTTCTAAAGACGATATAAAAAAAGCCTTTAGAAAGCTTGCGCATAAATACCATCCTGATAAAGGCAAGGGTAATGAGGATAAATTTAAAGAAGCTAACGAAGCTTACCAGACTTTATCTAATGAAGCTAAACGAAAGCAATATGATACTTTTGGAAGTAGTTTTGAAGGGGCTGGAGCAGGAGCAAGTAGCGGTTTTGAAGGTTTTTCTGGTTTTGGCAGTCAAGGTTTTGATTTTAGTCAGGGATTTGGAAGCGGATTTTCAGAATCTAATTTTGAAGGAACTCCATTTGAAGATATTTTTTCAAGTATCTTTAGGGGAGGTCATACTCGCAGTCGCGCAAATAAACAAACAAGAGGACAAGATATACAGATTGATCTTAATTTAACATTAGAAGATATTTCAATAGGCGTTAATAAAAGTATTAATTTGCGAAAGTTAATTTTATGCGAGCATTGTAAAGGCAATGGCGCGGAATATGGAAGCAGATTAAAAATTTGCGATACTTGCCGAGGAACAGGAACAATTACGCAGGTTCATCGTATTTTATTTGGAAATATAGAGCAAAAAATCACTTGCGATAATTGCTTGGGAGCTGGCAAAATTCCAGAAAAAAAATGCTCTTATTGCAGGGGAGAAGGCAGGAAAAATGAAAACACGCAAATAAATTTATCAATTCCAGCAGGAGTGGAACACGGGCAAATGCTTGAAATGAAAGGATATGGAAGCGCAGGGATTTATAAAGGATCGTCTGGAAATTTATATATTAAAGTTCATATTGAACCGCATAAAAATTTTATAAGAAAAGGAAGCGCGATTTTGTATAATGCTAATGTGCCTTTTACAACTCTTTGCTTAGGCGGGGTTATAACAGTGCCTACTTTATATGGCAATGAAAATATAAGAATACCCGCTGGAACGCAAGCAGGAGGTGAAATAAGTATTAACAATAAAGGATTGCCAAAATTAGGAGGATGGGGAAAAGGCAATCAGATTGTAAAAATAAAAGTAACCATTCCAACAAAATTATCAAAAAACGCTCAAAGATTATTAGAGGAATTAAAATATGAATTATAATAATTTTACTAAGAACTTTTCTTAGTAAATATTGTTAATAAAAATACAGGCAAAAATTTAGCCTACTACCTTATTGGTAGTAGGTTAAAATTTTTTACATGTTTTTAAATGAGGGCAAGTTTTAAAAACTACACTTACCCTTTTTGTTTCTCCAGATAAATTTTTTATAACATCATTAAAATTCATCTTTGAACAACTATCAAATTCTTTTATTCTCCAACAAGGGAGAAGGAAAACAATAGTTACATCTTTAAAAAATTTTTCCATTTTTTAATCCTTCCTAAAATTGTCAATGAATTTAATGGAACTCTTAATTAAAAATATACGCCTTATAAATTTTTTGTCAATGGCGTAAAAAAGCTTTGTAGATATATATCTTGCAATTATAATTAAAATAAGTATAATTAAGAATGTAAATGTGGATAATTTAATTTTATAAAAATATTGATTATACGGGTCCATAGCTCAGTAGGTAGAGCAGCGGCCTTTTAAGCCGCGTGTCACAGGTTCGAATCCTGTTGGACCCACCAAAATCTGACTTTCAGAAAATTGACCGACTTTTTCGTTGGTGGCGGGACCGAAAGAAAAGAAAGAAGAGTTGCGCTTGCCCCACCCTTCCCGTGCGCGCGCAACAAGTAGGAACTCTCTTTGAGTTTGCCAAACATGAAAGAATAAGTTATCATAAAATGGCTAACAAGCATGATGTATCATTTATTTTATACCTTTTAATGGTATATGGCAAACAATTCAATGTCAAATTCTAAAATTGGCTCTAATTTCAAAAAACTGCGAGCGCAAAAGGGCTACTCTCTTGAAAAGGTGGCTCGTCTTGCAGAACTTTCATTGAATACCGTAGTACGCCTTGAATCGGGAGTGAACAAGAACCCGACCATCGAAACACTGACAAGAATTGCTCGTGCGCTTGAGGTAAGCGTTGACGATTTACTCAAATAATTATGGCAAATTCCAAAGAAGCAAAAGCACGAATTAAAATCAACAAACTGCTTGAAGAAGCAGGGTGGAGATTTTTCGATAACGAAAAAGGACAAGCAAATATCCAGCTTGAGCCGAATGTAAAAATCACCAAAAAAGACATTGACGCTTTTGGCGAGGATTTTGAGAGCACAAAAGGCGGCTTTATTGATTTTTTACTGCTGGACGAAAAAGGTTTCCCATTTGTCGTTTTGGAGGCAAAGAAAGAAGAAAAAGACCCCCTCGATGGCAAGGAGCAGGCGCGTCGCTACGCTCAATCTCAAAATGCTCGCTTCGTTTTGCTTTCAAACGGCAACCTGCACTACTTTTGGGATTTGGAACGAGGCAATCCGACCGTTATCACAACATTTCCAACTTACGAGTCCTTGAAACATTTGGAATCTTTTAAGCCCAGCTTTTCCACTCTTTCAGAGGAAAAAATTGAAAGCGATTATATTGTTCAAACACAAAACCCAAACTACCAGAAAGACCCCCGCTGGGCAGATGAAACACAAAGGGCGGATTTTATCAAAGAGCAGGATTTGAAATTTTTGCGTCCTTACCAGCTTGCCTCAATTTACGCTTTGCAAAATTCGGCGAAAAAAGGAAATGACCGCTATCTTTTTGAAATGGCAACTGGAACGGGTAAAACGCTTGTTTCCGCAGGCGTGATTAAACTTTTTTTGAAAACCGGCAACGCCAAAAGAATTTTATTTTTAGTTGACCGCTTGGAACTGGAAGACCAAGCTCACAAAAATTTCAAAAAAATACTGCATAACGATTTTACTGCCGTAATTTACAAAGAAAATCGCGATGACTGGCGAAAGGCGGAAATTGTCGTTTCCACCGTTCAGAGTTTGTCTTTTGACAACAAATACAAAAAACTTTTTTCACCGACCGATTTTGACTTGATAATTTCTGATGAAGCCCACCGTTCAATCGGCGGGAATAGCCGCGCTGTTTTTGAGTATTTTGTCGGCTATAAATTAGGGCTTACCGCTACACCGAAAGATTATCTCAAAAATATTGACCCGCAAAAAATCAGCGAGAAAGACCCGCGAGCGTGGGAACGCCGCCAGCTTTTGGATACCTACACGACTTTTGGCTGTCCTTCGGGCGAGCCAACCTTTCGTTATAGTTTTCTGGATGGCGTAAAAGACGGCTACCTTGTTAATCCGGTTGTCGCGGACGCGAGAACGGAAATCACCACCGAACTTTTGTCAGAAAAAGGTTATTCTCTAATGGTTGAAAACGAGGAAGGAACAGAAGAAGAACAAATCTTTTTCCAAAAAGATTTTGAGCGAAAATTTTTCTCTGAAAAAACAAATCAGATTTTTTGTAAAACATTTTTAGAAAACGCGCTCAAAGACCCAATCAGCGGCGAAATCGGCAAAAGCATTATTTTTTGCGTGAGCCAAAACCACGCGTCAAAAATTGCTCAAACCTTAAATCAATTTGCCGATCAGCTTTGGCCCGACAAATATAATTCCGATTTTGCCGTGCAGGTTACCTCAAATATCCCAAACGCCCAGCAATTCACTATCAATTATTCAAACAATAATTTGAGCGGACAAACAAAATGGCTGGCGGGCTATAAATCCAGCAAAACCAGAGTTTGCGTAACGGTCGGTATGATGACGACTGGCTATGACTGCCAAGACATAATAAATCTTTGCTTAATGCGTCCAATTTTTTCGCCCACCGATTTTATCCAAATCAAAGGACGAGGAACGAGAAAATACACTTTCAACCACAAGGATAATGACAACGAACAAATAAAAGCGGAAAAAGAAACTTTCAAACTTTTTGATTTCTTTGCCAACTGTGAATACTTTGAGGAAAAATACAACTACGATCAAATATTGAAACTGCCGATTAAGGTCGGAACCGGAACGGAAGGCGGCGAAGGTGTTGATATTGACGAAATAAGCGTCTTTAATCCCGACCCGCTCAAAACATTTTCAGAAAAAGCCGTCGGACTTGCCGGTATGAAGGTTGACTGGAAATTTTTTGAAAAGTTTGAGCATGTCGTCAAAAATGATCCGGTTGTAAAACAAAAATATGAGCAGGGCGATGTCAAAGGAGCGGAAGAATATGTCAAAACCGAAATTTTTGAAAAACCCGAGGATTACTTCAATATGGAAAAATTGCGGAAGGCCATTAAAGCCGACCGCCGCATAACGCTCAAAGAATTTATTGAAAAAATATTTGGCGGCATAACCAAATTCAAAGCGAAAGACGAGCTTTTGGAAGAAGAATTTGAAAAATTTGTCGCGATTTATAAGCCCACTAACGAAAATATCTTGTCAATTAAAAATTTTTTGAAATGTTATGTCGCTGACCAAGAATTTAGAACTATTGTTGAAAATAATCAAATACAGCGGTTATACACTTACCCAAGTTTTTCGGCTGAAGAATTTAACGAGCTGGGAAAATATAAAAAAATCGTGCCAGAATATGTTAAGGACTATGTTTCTTTGAATTCTTTTATGTAGATTATGAATTATCAAGAAATAAAACAAAAAATTAAAAATTGCCGCAATATCCTTGTCGGCATTGTTCCCAGTCCCGAAGCGCAAGTGCAACAAATCACCATTGCTTTGATGTATAAATTTATGGACGATATGGACAAAGAAGCGCAGGAAAAACATAACGCTCCGCCGATGTTTTTTGCCGGCGATTTTGCTAAATACTCTTGGACCAAACTTTTGTCGCCGCAAATGGGCAATCAAGAAAGAATGAATCTTTATGCCGAAGCCATAGAGAAAATGAATGAAAACAGCGGAATTCCCCAACTTTTCCGCGACATTTTTAAGGGCGCGTTTTTGCCTTATCGCAGTCCGGAGTCGCTAGGACTTTTTCTGAAAGAAATAAACGGCTTCACCTATGATAACAGCGAAAATTTGGGCTACGCCTTTGAACATCTGCTTTCAATTATGGGCAGTCAGGGCGACGCTGGAATGTTTAGAACTCCGAGACATATTATTGACTTTATCGTGGCGGCGATTGATCCGCAGAAAAACGAGCAGATTTGCGACCCGTCTTGCGGTTCCGCCGGCTTTCTTATTTCCGCTTACAACCACATAATGAAAGCAAACACAAAAAAGAAAAAAGGCGATTTGATTTCGCCTGAAGAAAAGAAAAAACTTATTAAAAATTTTGTTGGCTACGACATTTCGCCGGATATGGTGCGGCTTTCCAAAGTCAATTTATATCTGCACGGCTTCCCCAATCCGACTATCTTTGAATATAACACGCTTTCCAGCGAGGAAAAGTGGGACGAAAATTTTGATGTAATGCTTGCCAATCCGCCGTTTATGTCACCGACCGGCGGAATTAGGCCGCATAAAAGATTTTCCGTGCAGGCCAACCGCTCCGAAGTTTTGTTTGTTGATTATATTTTGGAACACTTGCGGCCAAACGGACGAGCCGGCATTATCGTGCCAGAGGGCATTATTTTTAAATCCGCGACTGCTTACAAGGCACTCCGTAAATTATTGATTGAAGACGGGCTTTTGGCGGTTGTCTCTCTGCCCGCCGGAGTTTTTAATCCTTATGCCGGAGTAAAAACCAGCATCTTGCTTTTTGATAACGGTCTTGCCAAGAAAACAAACCTGCCTGCGCCGCGACCAACAACCTATGTCATTAGATGCGATAACAAAAGTTTTTATATTGGACAAACTGAAAATCTACCAAGAAGATGGGAAGAGCACAAGCGTGGATTAGTGGATTGGACAAAAAAATATAAACCACTAGAAATTATTCATTATGAGGAATTTGAAACCATTAAAGAGGCGGTAAAACGAGAACAAAATTTAAAAACCGGATTCGGCAGGAAATGGCTTAAAAGAGAATATAAAGTTGGAAGATTAAAAAAGTGGAATGAGGGCTTGGCGCGGCAGGCAGGAGAAATTCTGTTTTTGAAAATTTCAAATGACGGCTTTGATCTTGGCGCGCAAAGGCGGGAAATAGATAAAAACGATTTGCCGCAAGCGTTGGAAATAATCAAAGAATACAAAGCCGCATTAAAAGAAAATAAAAAAATCAAGTTGAACGAGAAGCAAGGCAAAATCGCTCATCTTGTCGCCAAAGACAAAATCGCCGAGAGCGGCGACTATAATTTTTCGGGCGACAGATACATAGAAGCGGTGAATTTCGTCAATCAAAAATATCCAATAGTTGAGTTGAAAGATGTTTGCGTGGTTGATTGGGGAAATACTGAACTTACTAAAAAATCTTATATTGAAAATGGAGAATATCTTGGGGTCAGCGCGGCAGGGTGCGACGGAAGAATGAAACATTTTGAGCATGAGGTAGGAACAGTGGTGTTGTCGGCGATAGGAGCGAATTGTGGACGAGTTTTTTATCCAAATGAAAAATTTACTGCGATAAAAAATACTATTACTTTTACACCCGACAGAAAAAAACTTTATCTGAAATTTTTGTTTTATATTTTGAAAGATAATACATTCCCAAAACGGGGAGGTGGTCAGCCGTTTATGACAAAAGGTGATGTAAAAAAATATAAAATCCCGCTCCCGCCTCTTGAAGTCCAAAAAGAAATCGTTGAGCAGATTGAAGTCAAGCAAAAAGCGATTGAAGCCGCCAAAGCGGTGATTGATAATTTAGAGAGAGAGAGACGCTATTTTGGCCAAGAGATTAGAAAAATAAAAGATGTTGAGTGGGTGGAATTGGGCAAATTATTTGAAAAGGTAAATGAGCAAATAAATCCACAAAGTAAAACTGGCTCAACTATCTATATTGGTTTAGAGAATATTGAATCAAATTCCGGAAATCTTGTCGGAAATATTAATGCAGAAATGAAGGCAATTAAAAGCACCAAAAATGTTTTCAAAAAGGATGATATTCTTTATGGAAAGTTAAGGCCGAATCTTAATAAAGTTTGGTTGGCTGATAAAGACGGAATTTGTTCAACAGACATTCTTGTTTTAAGGGGTGGAAAGAAAATTATTCCAGCATTTTATTTGCCAGTTTTACTTAGTAGTGATTTTAATTTGGAGGTGCTGAAAGGATTAAAAGGTGCACAATTACCACGGGTTAGTTTTGATTATCTTAAACATCTAAAAATCCCACTTTTGTCTCTTGAAATCCAAAAACAGCTTGTCGCGGAAATGGAAGAACAGGAAAAAATTATTGAGGCGAATAAAAAATTGATTGGAATAATGGAGCAAAAAATCGCCGAAGTTTTAAGTGAGATATAGTTGCTAAAATTGGTATAAGTTGCTATCATTAACAATAGGTAAAATACTATGACTAGAACAGAACTAATTAAAAAACTTGAAACCGAGCGCAAATCGCGCGTTATTTCCTACGCCACTGGCGATAGGCCGCCTTTTGCTACAAAAATTGCGGGCGACATCGTTCCGCTTCTTGGTAATCTGCTTGACGGCATTGGCAAAGTTAAAAAAATCAGTTTGCTTTTATACACAAGTGGCGGCGATATGCTTGCGCCGATTCGGATTGTAAAACTAATTCGCAATCATTGTGATGAATTTGAGGTACTTGTCCCATATAAAGCGCATAGTGCCGGAACGCTTATTTGTCTTGGCGCTGACACTATCGTAATGGGCAAACTCAGCGAGCTTACGCCTGTTGATCCGACCACCGGACATCCATTCAACCCGCAGAACCCAGCTAACCCCCAGCAGAAACTTGAAGTAAGCGTTGAAGACCTTAATTCATACCTGCTTTTTGCCAAAGAAAAAGCGGAAGTGAAAAGTGAACAGATGATTGAAGCGTATAAGCTTTTGGTAGAAAAATTACACCCGCTTTCAATTGGCAACGCTTACCGCGCTTACCGCATGGCGCGTCTATTAACCGAACGGCTTTTGTGGTTGCACATGGACAAAGAAAAAGACAGCGAAAAAATAAAAAAAATTGTCAAGGAAATAACGGGGGATATTACCATTCACGCTTATCCGATTGACCGCGATGAAGCCGCTGAACTTGGTTTGAAAATAGAAAAAGCGGCAGATGAAATTGATAAATCAATGTGTCAAATATACGAAAATTACGCGGAGGAAATGAAACTCGGACAGCCGTTCCACCCAAATGAATTGCTTGCGGGCAAGGAAATGGTGGAAATAAATAAAGTGGGGGCATATCTTGAAACTACTAACACTTCATACCAGTTTACTATTACCGGCAAGGCTCAGAAAATCATTAAAAATAATCAGCCAACGATTGACCTCAATTTTGAGTCCCAGTCGTGGGTAAAAAAAAGCTAATTTTATGACTTCATATCTTGATTCATACACAACCAAAGAGATCGGGAAAGTGGTGGAAGTTAGTCCTCTTTCTTTGATGACAGTCGAACCACTCACCGAGGAAGCAACAAACTCCGGTGTCTCTTTGATATTCCCCGACTCTTGGCTTTTTCGGATAGAGCCTCCGCGAGTAGTTTTTAGCGGAAATCTTTACAATGGGTTTATCGGTATTCTAACCGACGAAGAAGCGAGGGAGATGAAAGAAAGAATTAGTTTATTTAAGAAAAGTTTTGATGATGACCTCGCCAGAAGAAACAAAATATTGTTTGGAGAGTAATTTCATTATTGATCTGTTAAATGGCAAAGATAATGCTGTTCAACTTTACGAAGAGATCAAAAATGCTCCTCTCACTATAACGGCCATTGCTTCAGTGGCTCTTTTTGAAATTTTAAGAGGCGAAGAACAAAATCAAAATAAAATACAAAAATTTGAAGAATTGAGGCAAAAAATGGCTGTCTTGCCGTTTGGCGAGAAAGAAGCAGAGGAAGCCAGCCAAATTGAAAAGGCAATCCATCAAAAAGGTCAGACCATATCGCCGCTTGATTTATTGATAGGCGCGACCGCAAAAACGAATGTTGCAATTCTTGTCAGTAATGATAGTGATTATCAAAGAATTGATGGATTGCAATTGAAAAAGTATTAAATAAAATTAAACCTAACCCCATCCACCGCACAATTTGAGGTCCCGCCACCTGCCTGAATACTTGGAAGGCAGGACACCACAGAAAAATACTCTTTTCATTAGAAGAAAAAGAAATCCGGCGCGCGCAAAATGAAAAGAGCAAAGAGTATTTTTCTGTGGTGTGGCGAGCTTGCCGAGCGGTGGCGGGGCTGGCTTCCTTGGTCTGGTTTCGTTCAGGAGTTCTTCTCAAAAAAGGTTCGCGCAAATGCTAGAATAACACCACCAAACGCACCAAAATCTGACTTTTTTCAAAATTATTTAAAACGGCCTTATAGTCTAGCTTGGTTTAGGACGCTACCCTCTCATGGTAGAGACACGGGTTCAAATCCCGTTAAGGCT
>Ga0209211_10006006_pt1 | contig 17843 bp, 19 predicted proteins | sample RifGroA2_FD_183992 | JGI IMG/M metagenome (GOLD analysis project Ga0209211, IMG submission 183992) | Groundwater microbial communities from Rifle, Colorado, USA - Groundwater A2 (SPAdes) (version 2) | ecosystem: Environmental > Aquatic > Deep subsurface > Groundwater | place: Rifle, Colorado... | reverse complement strand
AATGTCGGTGACCGCCACTTTGGCGCCCTGTCTGGCCAAAGCCAAACAATGGGATTTCCCCATTCCCCTTCTGGCGCCGGTTACCAAAGCCGCTTTGTTTTTAAGTTCAAACATAATTAGTTTATTTTATTTCATAAGTAAGGGAAACATTGGCCGTGATTTCCTGGGAGCCGGGTTCAATTGAGGGCGAAATTTCCGAGCCGCCGCCCATTTCAAAAGCCGCGCTTTTCAAATAAGGCATCGGTTGGGGAAAAGAAGTTTCGCTGATGGAAATCAATTTTCCCAACCTGAATCCGGCGGCTTTGGCAATGGCTTGGGCTTTTTGTTTAGCTTTGCCAATGGCTTCCTCGCGGGCTTTATTTTGAAGTTCGGTCGGGTCGTCAATGGTAAAATTCGGACCGGAAACGCTATTGGCGCCGTTTTTGACCACGCCGGTCAAAACATCTCCCACCTTGCCCAAATCCCTGACTTTTACCAAAATGTTTTGATTAATGGAGTAGCCGACAATTTCCGCGGGCGGACAGGGTTTAGCGCTAACCGATAAAGGCGCGGGGCAAGAAAAATACTGATACCTGGGAGAAATATTGTAAGACTGGGTTTTAATGTCTTTTTCCTCAATGTTATTTTCCTTTAAAAAAGAAATGACCTTGTTGATTTTTTCGCTGTTTTCTTTTTGTAGTTCGGCCAGGTTATTTCCGCCTTCGGTCAAAACCCCGAAAGTAAGTTCGGCCACATCCGGCACGGCTACCGCCTTGCCTTCATCCGCCACGTAAAAAGTCCGGCTGGGCGGCAAAGAAGCGGAGGTTGAGCTTACAAACCAATAACCGGCGAAAATCACAAAAACAATGCCGCTAATCAAAGCCAGGCCCAGATAATTTTTAATTTTTGTATCCATATATTTTAAGGTTATCTTATTTTAAAGGTAAAATAAAATAGACAGTTGTTCCTTTTTCCTCCTCTGATTCTATCCGGATTTTTCCTCCGTGTTTTTCAATAATATTTTTGGAGATAAAAAGACCCAGCCCCGAGCCGTCGGGATGAACTTGAATGGCGTTTTTTGCTCGAAAGAATTTGGAAAAAAGGCGGAGAAAATGCTCTTTGGGGATGCCGATGCCTTTGTCTTTAATCGCTACTTCAACCGAGGACGGGCCACGGCGTTTAAGGGTTATCTTTACCGAACCGCCGGTTCGGGAATAATTAATGGCGTTTTCCAAGAGATTGCCAAGCGCTAATTTTATTTTTTGGCAGTCTATTTTTATTTTAAATAATTCCGCAGGTTTTTGAAAATTAATTTCAATATTTTTTCTTTGGGTAAGCAGAGTTTGTTCTTTAATCGCTTCGTCAATAATTCCGCTAAAATCCGCCAAGACAAAATTGTAGCCGAATTTCCCTTCCTCAATACTGGCCACATTCAAGAGGTCGTTAACCAACGCCACCATTCTCTCATTGGACTGGTAGCCGTTTTCCAAAAGCTCTTTTTGCTTTTGGTTGATTTGGCCGAAATTTCCTTCCATCAGCATTTTCATCGCCCATTTTGTCGCTGAAAGCGGGGTGCGCAGCTGATGAGCGGCTAAAAAAACAAATTCCGATTTCGTTTTCTCAAGCGCTCTTTCTCTTTCCACTATCTCGGTATTTTTAATGAAAGAGGCGATTTGGTTGGCAATGGTTGAAAAAATAATGAATTCAATCCTGGAGATTGATTTTTTTGGTCCGGAAAAAAAGAAACTGAATACTCCTATGCCTTCGTCTCTCGCTATCATAGGGAAAGACGCGATACTTCTGATGGGCGCTTTTGTTTTAAGCACCGTTTCCACGTACTGGGAAATGGCGAGAGGGTCGGCTAAAACATCTTCCATTAAATAAAATTTCTTGGTCTTAAGCACGAGGCCGGGCGTCCCCTGATTGCTTTTCAATCTGTTGGCTTTAAATATGTCAATCATGGCCTTGGGCAGATGACAGGAAGCGGCCAAATCAAAAAACTCTTTTTTTTGGTCTAAAAGCCAAATTAAAATACTGGAGATTCCGGTCTGCTCCTTGATTTTTTTAAACATTTCCTGAAGAACGCTCTCAAGAGTGAAGAACGCTCTCAAGAGAAGGGCCTAAAGTCAGCAAGGCCGAGGTGTTATAGAACATTTCCAGCAAAAGCCGCATCTCTTTTGAGTCTTTTTCTTTTGTTTTTTTTGAGCTGGTCGGCATAACCACGCGGTTATTTTATTTCTTTTGTTTCTCCGATGTTTAAGTCAAACACTTTAACGCGGCGATGCTTTTTTTTCATTAATTCGGAAAAAACAGCGGTTTTCGCTTTGGCGGCCAGAACAATGGGAAATTTTTTAGAAAACGCTTCGTAGCCCTCGGGGCTGGCGGCCTGGGAAAATTTATCCGGAAAATCATGGGAGGGAATAACATATTTCGGCTTGATTAAACCAACGGCAAAAACGGCCTGTTCCGGCTCCATCACCATAAAACCCAGAGCCGGCAGAATAGCCAAATCCGGCTTAAAGAAATCGCCTATCACCGTCTTCATATCGGAGGTCAGGCCGGTGTCGCCGGCCGCGTAGACCGGCCGCGTAGACTTTAAATCCGTCTTCCATTTCAATCACGAATCCGGCCGGAGTGCCGGCGTATTGATACCCGCCTTGCTCATCCAAAAAACTGGAGGTATGGTCGGCTCCCACCATTGAAAATTTTATATTGTCAACCGCGGCCGTTCCCCCTTTGTTTAAGGGATAAACATTTTTTATCCCTTTGGCCATAAAAGACAAAGCCAGCTCAAGCTGGCAAATAACCATGGCTTCGGGATTGGCTTTGCAGATTTCTTCCACTCCGGAAACATGGTCAAAATGAGCGTGCGTAACAATGATAATGTTTATCTCCGCCAGCTTGGACGGCTCTCTTTCCTCGACCGGCCACAAAGGGTCCCCCACCAGCCAAGGGTCAAGCATTATCACTTTGCCTTGGGCCGAGGTGATTTTAAAACTGGCGGTGCTTAATCTTTGAATTTTAATCATAATCAATTTGTTTTTAGCTGATAAAATCGATTTTGCTATTTATCATTATTTTAACACATTAACCAAATATTATGGAATGAGTACAAAGCGCTTTTATACCAACCCTCGAGTTTTTTAATCTGGCGGCCCCTACGGGAATTGAACCCGTGTTTCTACCTTGAGAGGGTAGCGTCCTAACCGCTAGACGAAAGGGCCATTAAATTTATTTTTTCTGCCATTCTTTTTCCTGGCGGACCAGTAATTTTTCTTTTTCTTCCGGATGAGCCATTATTTCTTCCACCGCCCGCTCCATTCTCATGCTTTGAGAGCCTTTTATCAAGATTAGATCTCCGTCTTCAATGATATTCTGTAGTTTTTTTCCGGCTTCTCTGGCATCGGAAAATTCGTAAATTTTTTCCGGAGCCATTCCTTTTTCCCGGCAAACTTCAGCGATGAATTTGGAACGCGGCCCGACCAAAAAAACCAAATCTGCGATTCCGCTGACTTTCCGGCCGACTTGCCGATGAGCTTCAATAGCGTATCGGCCAAGTTCCAACATATCTCCCAAAACCGCGATTTTTCTCCCGGCCCCGCCTGCCTTGTCGGCAGACAGGCTATTAAGGCGGGGAGAAGCCGTCATTTCCGCCAAAACATCCAAAGCGGCCTGCGCGGCAATGGGCGAAGCGTTATAGGTGTCATCAAGAATCCAGCTGTTTTTTATTCCTTCAATCAGTTTTAGCCGGCCGGGCGGGGCGCTGTACAAAGACAAAGATTCGGATATTTCCACCAAATTCAAGTTTTGCGAAACTCCGACTGCCAAAGCGGCCAGAGCCGCGTAAACATGATGCCGGCCAAAAGTATTGGCCAGACGCACCGGCACGCTACTGCCTTTGAAATCCGCCTTAAAAGTTATTCCCTCGGGAATTTCTAATCCTGTTTTTTTATCTTTTCGGTAAATGATATGGTAATTGGAGCCGAGAATATCCGCGCCCTCGCCCATTCCGAAAGCTAAAACGCCGGCTTTTGTTTTATCTCTCATTTCAGAAACGGATTTATCGTCGTTATTGAAAATAGCCCAATCGTCATTACCCAAAGGCCTGATAATTTTTGATTTTTCTTTAGCCACCGCCTCCAATCCTGAAAAAAATTCAACATGAACCGGAATTTCTCCCAAGGCCGTCATCACCACCACTCGGGGTTTAATCCAGCCGGCAAATCTCTCTATGTCTCCGGGCCGGTCCGCCCCCATCTCAAGCACAAGAATATCCGGATATTTTTTTTTCTTCAGAAGCAAAACCATTCCTTTAAAAATGGCGGCTAGCCATTTTGACGGCTTATGCCAGCCGGTTTCCGCCCCGATTATCGTCAAAGGCACGCCGATTTCGCTGTTATAGCTTTTCTGGCTTTCCCGAACGGAAAATTTACTTTTTAAAACCGCGGCCACGGCGTCTTTAGTTGAAGTTTTTCCAACGCTGCCGGTAATGGCAATTATTTTTGGCTGGTACTTCTTTAAAATTAATTTTGCCTCAAAAGTTAGAATACTGATAATTATTTTTTTAAGAATTCGTTTGAGCATAGTTAAATTTTCAATGTTTAAAAATTAAAAATTAAAAATTGATTATCATCTATCCGGCGGCACTTCATAATAATTTAATAAGAATTTTATCGTGTCCATAAAATCAGGACCTAATGAATGAGAAGCGTAACGCACTCCCTGCGGCGCTTCAAGATATAAAAGAACCAAAAATCTGGAGTCAAAAGCCGGGGCGTAACCAAAAAAAGCATGGAAAAATCTATCTTCGTAATAACCGCCTTCTTCTTGATTGGGAATCTGGGCGGTGCCGGTTTTGGCCGCCACGGTGTAATTTTTCAGCTTCAAGGTTCCTTCCAAAAGCGCTTCGTCAACCGTTTTTACCAACATTCTGGTTATTCTTTCCGAAGATGATTGGCTGATAACGCTTCTTAAAGTTTCCGGTTCAATAATTTTGTCTTTCCCTCCTTTTTCTATGATTTTTTCAACTAAGAATGGTTTTTTAATATACCCGCCGTTGGCCAAACTGGCCAGAGCCACGGATAATTCCAAAGGACTTACGGCAATGCCTTGACCAAAAGAAGCGGTGGCGTATTCAATCTCGCGGCTCGAATCAAGATTTTTAATGTTTCCTTTGACTTCGTTCGGCAAATCCACGCCGGTTCTGGCGTCAAGCCCATATGCTTTAAGATAATCCAAAAAAACATTTTTGCCTAGTTGCTGCATTGCGAAAACCGCGCCGGTGTTTAAAGATTGGTTCAAAACTTCCTGCATATCAACTTTTCCCCGGCCTTTGCCATCGTAATTTTCTATCCTCCTTTCATTAAAAATCAGATAACCTTGGTCAACATATTCCGTTTCTTCGCTGATTTTTCCGGCGTCTAAACCGGCTGCCACGGTTAAGGGTTTAAAAACAGAACCCATCTCAAAAATATTTTCCACCAGCGGATTGACAAAGATTGAAAAATCGGATATTTCGCCGTAGCTATTAGGATTAAAATCAGGCTTTTTGGCCAGAGCCAGAATTTTTCCGGTTTTAGGTTCAATAATTATTCCGCCGGCGCTTTTAGTGCTCCACTTTTCTTGCAGTTTTTCCAGCTTATCTTCCAGAAAAGATTGAACCGACGGCTCAATAGTCAAAACTATATCGCGGCCGCTCGATTCAGAACCGGCGATCTTTTTTGATAAGATATTAACGATGTTTTCCAAAAAAACATTGCCGGTTAATTTCATCGGCTGGCCGCTTAAAGCATCTTCATAATAATTCTCAAGGCCGTATCTGCCGGTCAATTTATCTCCTTTAAATCCGACAAAACCGAGAATATGGGAAGCTAAATTGCCAGCCGGATAAAAACGCCAATCTTCGGGAAAAACATTGACTCCCTTTAAACCGAGTTCTTTGATTTTTTGAGCCTGGCTTTCATTAAGCCGATGGCTGACGACTTCAAAAGGGTCGTCTTTCTTTCCGGCTCGTTTTAAAAAATCGTCTTTATCTATTCCGGCGATCTGCCCGTCGACAGACAGGTTTTGAGAAAGAACCAAAAAAACTTCCTCCGGCTTGTCTAAAGACGCCGGGTTAATGGCCAGAAAAAAGCCGTGTTTTTGAGCGGCGGCGGTAATCAGACTGCCGTTTTTTTCCTGAAAAAAAATCCGTCCTCGCGGTTCTTCTTCGGAGACGGCAAAAGACAAATTTTCCAGCTGGTTTTTAGCCAAAACCTTGTAATCGCCGCTGTTTATAACTTGGATAAAAAAAAGGCGGCTGATAATTACCGCTCCCGCCGCCAGAAACAAAACGGCAATTACGTTTATTCTTTTATCAACATTTTCTTTCCAAGAAGAGTTCTTTTTTTTAAGCTTAGAGGACATTCAATTAAGAGATATTTTCCGCCGGCTAAAAATTCAGGCTCATGTTTTTTCGGGCTTGGGCAACATCTGTTTTTTTAACGACGAATTTGGGAGAAGAATTTTCCACAAAACCCAGTTCGTGGACATAATCCAAACCGAACTTTTTTGTCTCGCTTAAATATTTTTGTTCAATAACTTGATATTTTTTTTGAAAATCCTCCAGCCGAGCCAAACTTTCTTTAAGAGCTATAACTTTAATAACATTGATATTTAAAAGATAAATATAAAAACCGATGAGAATAACGGCTAAAAAAGCCAGGCCCGCCAAGATGGCCGGTTTGTATTCTCCTTTTTCCTGAAAAATTGTCAGTAAATGTTTCATATTTTTTCTCCCGCTCTTAATTTTGCCGAACGCGCTCTGGGGTTAACTCTTAATTCTTCCCGGGAAGGCAAAATCGGCTTTTTGGTTAGAATTCTTCCCTCACCGGCCAGCGCTTTCTCTCGGAAAAAATCGGCCAGCGCTTTCTCTCGGAAAAAATTTTTAACGATTCTATCCTCCAAAGAATGGAATGAAATTACGGCTATTCGTCCGCCCGGTTCTAAAAATCTCCAGGCCTTGTCCATTCCTTCTTTCAAAGCTTCCAATTCGTCGTTGACCGCTATGCGCAGAGCTTGGAAAGTTTTAGTGGCAAAATGGAGCCGTCTTCTTTTATACCAATCCGGAACAGCCTGGGAAATTATTTCAATCAGTTCAAAAGTGGTTTTAATCGGATTTTTCTTTCTGGTTTCGCATATTTTTCTCACGATGCTTCCGGCAAATCTCTCTTCTCCATATTTTTTTAATATATCCGTCAACTCTTTTTCTGAAAATTTATTTATCAAATTAGCGGCGGTTTCGGATTCCGGACTGTATCTCATATCAAGCGGTTCGTTTTTTTGAAAACTGAACCCCCGGCCCGAACTTTCCAAGTGCCAAGAACTTATTCCCAAGTCAAACAAAGCTTTATTGATTGATTTAATTTTTTCTTTCTCAAAGAGCTTATCCAAATCTCTGAAATTTCCGTTAAGCAGAATAATATTTTTTTCGGATTTTAATCGCTCCAACAATTCAACATCTTGGTCAATTCCCACTAATATTCCCTTAGGATAAATCTTCTTGACTATGGGAATGGCGTGTCCCCCGCCGTCAATCGTGGCATCAAGCACTGTTTCTCCCGGCTTTGGTTCCAGCGCTTCCATCACCTCTTTTAAAAGAACCGGCTTATGCACAAATTTCTAATATCTAATAAAGTCCCAATTCTCCCAGTTTTTCCGCCAACAAATCGGCTTTTTCTTCCACGCCGGATTTGAATTCCTCCCATCTTTTCTCGTCCCAAATTTCAATTCGTTTATAGACTCCGGCCACTATCGCCTTGTCTTTAAGCTCGGCGTAATTTTTCAGATAATCGGGAATTAAAATTCTTCCCAAAGAATCAATTTCCACGTCAACCGCGCCGGCTAAAAGCAAACGCCCGAAATTTCTGCTGTCGGCCTGTCCGGTTGATAAACCGCTTAAGGTTTCGGCCACCTTTTTCCATTCCTCTAAAGAATAAACAAAAAGACATTTATCAAGGCCCCTGGTAATAACCGCTTTCTTGCCCAATTCCCGCCTGAATTTTGCCGGCAGGGAAATCCTTTTTTTGGCATCTATCGTATGTTTGTATTCGCCTATGAGCATAATTAATTTTTAACCCCGCTTTCCGGCTAAAATTTTATTAAATTTTTTAAAAAATGCTTGCAGAATGTAGATTTTTAGCCGAAAAGCGGGTTATCCACACTATCCACATAATTATCCACATCTTCCCACTTAATATGCCCATTATACCACAATATAAAATACCGCAACCATAGTTTTCCACAGCCCTCCAAAATCAAAAAATTGTCGGAGATGACACCTCCGACAATTTTGGGTTGAAACAACTGACACATTTATTTTATTTTGGGCGCATGGTCGGGAAAAGAATGACTTCTTTGATGTTTTTGGTGTTGGTGAAAAGCATTACCAAGCGGTCAATGCCAATGCCGACTCCGCCGGCCGGCGGCAGGCCGTATTCCATCGCTTCCAAAAAATCCTCGTCGCTCTCTCCGGCTTCCAAATCTCCTCTGGTCCGGGCTTCTTCCTGACGCAAAAATCTTTCCTTTTGAACCAAAGGATTGTTAAGCTCGGAAAAAGCTTTTACCAATTCCAGGCCGCCGGCAACCAACTGAAAGGCGTCGGCCGTTTCCTTATTTTTCTCAAAACTTTTTGCCAAAGGCAGAAGTTCGGCCGGATAGTCAATAATGAAAGTCGGCTGGATGAGCTTGGGCCGGCAGATTTTTTTGAAAATATTGTCGGCAATTTTTTCTTTGCCGTCGCTTTCTTGAACTTCAATCCCAAATTGCTTTGCTTTAAGCTTAAAATCTTCCCGCGAAGTCGTTTCCGCGTTAACCAGCAAAGCCAACCTTCTTAAAACCTCAAAAAAAGAAATAATTTTGAATTTTTTTGAAAAATCTATTTTCTGGCCGTCATATTCAATAAAACTTTTCTTAAAAAGATTTTTAATTAAAATCTTAAACATTTTCTCAATGAAATCTCTTTGCTTTTCGGCGTTGGAATAAGCTTCGTAAAATTCCAGCATGGTGAACTCCGGATTATGAAAAACGTCAATTCCTTCGTTGCGAAAATTCCGGCCGAGTTCATAAACTTTCGGAAAACCGGCAATCAGAAGACGTTTCAAATAAAGTTCCGGGGCGATTCGTAAATATAAATCAATATCCAAAGCGTTGTGATGAGTGATAAAGGGTTGAGCCGCCGCTCCTCCGGCCAGAGGCTGAAGCATCGGAGTTTCCACTTCAATAAACATCTCTTTTTCCAAAAACTTTCTGATTTCGGCAATAATTTTTGAACGCAAAAAAAATTTCTCCCTCACTTCTTTATTCATCAGAATATCCAAATAACGCTTTCGAAATCTTTCTTCTATATCCTGGAGTCCGTGCCACTTTTCCGGCAAAGGTCTTAACGATTTTGCCAACATCCGCCATTTTTTTACTTCCAGTGTTTTTTCTTTCTTTTTGGTAAGAAAAAGTTTTCCTTGAAACTCCAAAAAATCGCCGACATCAACCGCTTCTTTAAACAAAGAAAATAATCTGTCGCCGAGTAAATTTTTTTTAAGATAGGCCTGGAGTTTACCGGTTCCGCCCGTGGTGAGCGAAGTCGAACCATCCTGAAAATCGCAAAATAAAGAGCCGCCGTGCTCCCTTATGGCCATGAGCCGACCAACTAAATTCAGAGAAATTTTTCGCTTGCTTAATTTTGGGAAATCAGCCAAGACTTCGGCCAAAGAAAAATCCCGTTTATTGGAAATCGGGTACGGCTCCATTCCCGCCTCTTTCAGCTTCTTTAATTTCCCTATTCTCGCTTCTCTAATTTCTTCCAACATTGTTTTAATTGTAGTCCCAAATCATTTATTCGTCAAAATAAGACAGCTCGAGTCATTTCTGATTCTGAAAGTGTGGGTAAAACTGCTATCGCTTGTTTACTCACACTTTATTTATTATAATTAATACCATGAAACCTCACAATCCAATCGGACAAAAAATTCTTCTTTTACTGCTTGCCGGAACAGCTTTAGGCCTTACTCGCTCCCCTGCTCAATATTTTAAGATTATCAGAGGGACAATTAAAACCTGGAAACAAATAAATCGCGAAGAACTTTATAGATACATCAGAGAATTTTATCGTTCAAGGCTTGTAAGTTATAAAGAAGAGCAAGACGGAACCATCAATATCATCTTAACAGAAAAAGGACGAAAAAAAGCTTTGAGATATAAATTAGAAGAACTTGCCATTAAAACTCCTCTTGAGTGGGATAAGAAATGGCGTTTAGTTATTTTTGACATTCCAGAAAAACTTAAAAAAGCCAGGGAAGCATTAAGATACGAACTTAAAAAATTAAACATACGAGAACTTCAAAAAAGTGTTTTTGTTTATCCTTATGACTGCGAAGATGAAATTAATTTCATTGTGGAGGTTTTTGATGTTCGGCCTTATGTTCGTTATATTACAGCGACGAAAATTACAAATGAGGAAGAGTTAAAGCTTCACTTTGAACTTATTTAAATTGAATTTATTGAATTTATTTAAAAAGTGTGGGTAAAACTGCTATCGCTTGTTTACTCACACTTTATTTTTTAAAAAATATCCAGGATTTTGTATTTTATTTCTCCTTTAGGAGTATGAACCACGATTTCCTCCCCCTTTTTTCGGCGAAGCAGAGCCCGACCCAAAGGCGAGTCGTTGGAAATTTTTTGGGAAAGAGGATCGCATTCTTCCGAGCCGACAATTGTATATTTTTCCGGCTCCGAATGGCCGTCTTTTTTAACCGTCACGGTTGAACCGAAATCCACCGCCGGGCCATGGGGTTTTTCAATTGAAATTAAAACGGCGCTGCCCAGAATTTCTTCAATCTGGACGATGCGGGTTTCGTTGGTCAACTGATCGTCTTTAGCCGTCTGATATTCGGCGTTTTCCGAAAGGTCCCCCAAACTCTTGGCGTACTCCAAGCGCTCGGCAATTTCCTTTCTTTGCTCTTTTCGCAGATATTCAAGTTCCTTCTTTAAATGCTCGAAGCCCTCTTGGCTTAAATATTGGGAATCGGTTTTTAGCTGATTTTCTTCAAAATTATCCATCGCCATTCATTTTTATTTATTTTGAAAAATTTGTCAAGTTTTTTCCAAATATTCCGGCCGATAATTAACTAGCCACTCAATTATTTGGCGGGCGACAAAAACTCCGCCGACCAAATTCGTCGCCCGGCCTTTCTCCATCACCGCCGCTATCGCGAATTTCGGCTTTTGATACGGGAAAAATCCAATCAGCCAGGAATTAACGAATTTTCCCGAGCCGATTTCGGAGGTGCCGGTTTTGGCCGCCACCTCAATTCCCAGGCCGTTTAAACCGGCAGCCGTTCCCTCAAGTACGGCTATTCTCATTCCTTCCTTTACCGCTTGAAAATTTTCCGGACTGACTGATGCCAAAATCCGCCTCGTCCCATTTTCTTGCGCCAAATCCGTTAAATGAGGTTTTAAAATCTTTCCCTCGTTGGCCAAAACAGCGGCAAAAACCGCCGCCTGGACCGGAGTAATCTGAAAATTCCCCTGGCCGATGCTGGCATTATAAGTATCGCCCACGCGCCAAGTCGGGTCGTCTTTGTCAAAAAACGCTTTGCCTTCAGCGCTTGGCACCACTCCGGCTTCTTCGTTGTCCAAATCAATATTGGTTTTTGAACCAAAACCAAAAAGCTTGGCGTAGGTATTAATTTTATTGATGCCCAATCCTTGAACATCGCCGAATCCCCCGCCGATAGTGTAGAAATACACGTCGGAAGAAACAGCCAGAGCTCGGCGCAGATCAACCCAGCCGTGCGCCCGCCAATCGTAAAATACGCTTTTTTTATCCGGGAAAAACGGATTGGGAATGGAAATGCTGCCGGCGCTTAAAATCTGTTTTTCCGGAGTTATAACTTTCTCTTCCAAAGCGGCCAAGGCAATCATTGGCTTGATGATTGAGCCGGGAGCGTATAACCCGGAAACGGCCCTGTTTAAAAACGGCTTTTGGGGATTAGTTAAAAAAGAATTTATTTCCTCAATCGGCTCTCCTTTGACCAACGTCTGGGATTGGTATTCCGGGTAGCTGGTTAAAACAAAAATCTCTCCGTTATCAACATCCATCATCACGGCCGCTCCTCCTTCAAAGCCGTAGGTTTCGGCGGTATTTTTGATAATGTTGTAGACAACGGACTGCAATTCCGCGTCAACGCTGAGCTGAAGATTTTTTCCGTCTTCGGCCGAGGTTTGGACATTAGCCGAAATCAGATCTTCTTTAGAATTGATTTCCTGAATTTCAACGCCGTCTTTGCCTCTAAGCTCAAGGTTGTAAAACTTTTCAAGACCCTGCTTGCCGACAAAACCGGCTAAAGAATCCGAACCTTTTCCGACATAACCGAGCAAAATATTGAGTCCGGGCAAATCAATGTAAGCGCGGCCGGCCGGTTCGTTCCAGGCCAGCTCCTTATTTAGGCGGTCGTAGATAACGCCCCTGTTGGCCAAAACCGGAATTTTCCTGAAATAATTATTTTCCGCCCGGAGAGCCAGTGTTTTTCCTTTCACTCCCTCTAAAATGAAAACTCTGGAAAAAAGCAAAAAACCGATAATTAAAAAAACAACGCCCGACATCAAAAAAGAAGCGCGGCCCAACGGCTTTTCCAGTCGGCCCTCAAAACGTTCCTGGTCAAAGCCGGGCATATTGCGGGAATCCAAAAAAACTTCATCCAAGGTAATCAGCGAGCCTTTGATTTTTTTTCTCTTACGGCGCATAGACAATTTTCTTTAATTTTTCCAAAACTATGAAAGAAACGGAAAAAAAGAGCATAAAAAAACCGAAGCCGAGGCCGGAAAAAACGTCCAGCAAGAAAGCCGCCGGAAAAAATTCAAAAAATAAAGGAAACAAAAAAATCGCCAAAAGCAAAAATCCCAAAACAAAATACCAGGGCGTGAAAAAAATCAAAATCAAAGCCAACAGCAAAAAAGCCACTCTAAAATAATATCTTTGTAAAAACTTAAGATTTGATAACCAAAACATACCGCAAGTAATTAAGATTAAGCGGCAGGCGGAAAAAAATTTTTTGGAAAGGACTGGCGTCGTTCTTTTCTATCCGTTCAACAATGCCAACCAGCAAAGGATTAATCTCCAAGTTGGTGATTGTTTCTCCGATTTTAACTTCAACCGAGCGCGGCAAACTGATTTCAAAATTTTCTCCGCCTTTGCCCAAAGCCACGACCGAAAGGCCGGAATCCTGAAAAACCGCGTTAGTTTCTTCGTTTAATGAAGATATTAATTTAACTTTGCTCGCGGAAGAAGAAACATCGCTTACATATCCCAGCAAAATGTTGCCGTAAGCCGTCACCGCCATTCCCGGAGCCAAACCCTGGTTGATACCCGCGTCAATCACCAAAGAATCGTAAAAAACTTGGGGCGGTTTGAAAAGAACGGCGGCCAAAACATAATTTCTTTCCTGTTTCCTGTTAACCAGAGAAAGAATATTTTTGTTTTCCTGTTTTAACGACTCGCCTTCCAAAAGAGCGGCTTCCAATTGACCGGTTTTTTCTTTTAAAACGTCCAATTCTTTTATCAACTCTTTCTTCTCGTGAAAAACCGCCGAATTGATTCTGAACCATTTTTCCATTTTAATTTTAGAAAGCAAAAACGGTTTTGTCGCTTCCAGCCCCAATCTGACCAAAGGCTGATTCAAGGAGGGCGAAAAAATCAAAAGCAAAATCAAAAAAATGCCAATAGCGCCCCCGAAATACGCGACCAGCGCCGTCTTCTTTTTACTTGGGGGAAACTTCGTCTTCATGCTGAACAAGAACATTGCTAAAGTCGTCTAGATGTTCAAGCACAACGCCGCATCCTCTGACCACGGCCGTTAAGGGGTCTTCGGCAATGGAAACCGGAATCTTAGTTTCTGCCGAAATAACTTTATTAAGGCCGCGCAAAAAAGAGCCGCCGCCAACCATCACAATGCCTCTATGCATTATATCCGAAACAAGCTCGGGCGGAGTGTCTTCTATGACTTGCTTCACCGAGACAATCAATGTGCGGATGGATTTGGAAATCGCCTCTCTGACATCGGATTCGGTCATAACAACTTCTCTGGGAAGCCCAGTCATCAAATCGCGGCCCCTAACGGTTGCCTCTCTGGCTTCGTTGTCGTCGCCAGCCGAACCAATTGCGATTTTTACGTCTTCGGCCGTGCGTTCGCCAATTAAAATCTTAAACTCGTTTCTGGCGTACTGAATAATGTCTTGGTCAAAAGCGTCGCCGGCAATTCTTAAATTCATTGAAACAACTATTCCGCCGAGAGAAATAACGGCAATGTCGGAAGTGCCTCCGCCGATGTCAATCACCATATTTCCCACCGCTTCCTGTACCGGCAGCTGGACTCCGACGGCGGCCGCCATCGGCTCTTCAATTAGATAAACTTCTTTGGCTCCGGCGTTTTTGGTGGCGTCTCGGACCGCCCGCCTTTCCACTTCGGTGATGCCGGAAGGAATGCCGACCACCACTCTGGGACGAAAAGAAAAACGAGAGGAACGGTCCCTGACTTTCTTGATAAAATAACTCAGCATTTCTTCGGTTACTTCAAAATCGGAAATCACGCCCTCAACCAAAGGCCGAATGGCCGTGATGTGGCCGGGGGTCCGACCAACCATATTCTTGGCTTCGCTGCCTACCGCTACAATCTGGCCGGTTTTTTGATTAACCGCCACCACCGACGGCTCGCTTATGACAATGCCTTTTCCTTTGACGTACACCAAGCTGTTGGCCGTTCCCAGGTCAATGCCGATGTCGTGAGAAAAAAAATTGAAAAATCTCTTGATCATAATAAATTTGCTTATCTAAAATTTACCCCAGCCAACCCAAAAAAGCAAATTTACAAAATTTCAATCAGTTTTCGCTTGCTTTTCAAGCCATGGATTATTTGAATGTCAAACTTTGCAACTTTAAAATAACCCGCCAAAAGTTTAATGACACTAGCGTTGGCCCGGCCTTCTTTTGCCGACTCTTTCACCCAAACCTTAAAATTATTTTCATCAATTTTTTCAACCAAATCCTTTTTTGCTCCAGGCCTAATTAAGACGGAAAATTGCATATTAAAAAATTACCTCCTTCTTTCTTTTAATTCAATCTCTTCTTTAAGAAAATCAAATTTTACTACAAAAATATCAAAAAATCCTTTTTGGCCAACCACTCCATAACCCAAACGAGCAATGCCTGGCAAAAAACCTACTTTTATTTTATAAGGCCAACCACCAACTTTTATTGTTACGGGATGAATATAAAATGACTCGCCAACACCGGTGATACCCCAAACCTCCTTTTTCTCGCCACCTAAAATATCAATACCTAAAAGATCCCCTATTTGAGCATCGAAAATACAAAAATCCGCTCCTGAATCAATAAGAACTTCGTAGGGAACGGATTGGTCTTTATAAATTATCTCAATTGGTATAACCGGCCGTATAATTCCGGGGCCGTATTTTTTATATTTAAACTTCATAATCCGAAACCAACATAAGTCACAAGCTTTTCTGGCATACGAGTAAGGATGGGTTTTTTGTAACCTTTTTCTTGAGCTTTTTCCCAAGCCTCTTTTGCTGTCTTCCCGCTTGCTACAACGGTTTTTTCATCATCTTTTAAAGCCACCCAAAGCCCTTTATATTTCTTATAAATCTTAGTCCAGTCAATAGCCATAATGTTAAATAATATCAAAATTTAAAAAATAATACAATTTAAATAGTCCAAAAACAGAAAACTTCATATCATTGCCAGTGTTTTAAAATCTCGTTCTGGGAGATGAGTTTGGCTTCTTTTTCATCGCGTTTTTTAATCTCTATTTTATCGACTCCTGTTTTTTGGATGTGTTGGACGCCGAGCGTCCAACAATCTTACGAGACTACGAGTTCCGTAGTCCCTTATCCACAAGCGGCGGTACTTTTTTTCTTGACAGATATTTAAACTGGACTTAGACTTAAAAAGGAAGTAGGAAGTAGGTTGAGTGATTGTTTGAAAAGAGGAGGTATTTATGAAGAGAGAATTTAAGAAAGAGTTAGATAAAACGGCAAGATACCAATCTTGCCGTTTAAATTAGGACATTAACTACGAATCTCCTACTTCCGTAAATACTTCCTTTTTTATGCAGGACCACCTCCTTCTCTATATAAAGACCATAACCCGTCTCTACATTTTACTATTTTTACTAGAAGACATTTAGAGCATAATATCTTATCTCCTACGCCGTCTTCAATATCTTCTTCGGTTATTGGGGTTACCCATTGCTCGCCACAATCAGGACACACAACTCTCCTTATCTCAACAACAAACTTAAAAAAATCAAGAAAACCTTTATCTAACATCACCATCCTCCTTAACTCTCACAACCACAGCAAAGCGAGCTTCGAGTAATCCCTCTTTAATGATTATTTTTTGAAAAATACAAATCCAATCTTAATATACTCGAAAGTCAACAAAAAAGCAACTTACGAAATTTCAATCAGTTTTCGCTCCCGACTTAACTAGGACGGAAAATTGCATATCATTGCAAGTGTTTTAAAATCTCGTTTTGGGAGATAAGTTTGGCTTCTTTTTCATCGCGCTTTTTAAGTTCTATTTTATCAGTTCCTGTTTTTTCGCTGATAACCAGGCGCCAAGGCAGGCCGATTAAATCGACGTCAACCAGTTTTTCCCCTGAACTTATGTCTTCGCGGTCGTCGTATAAAACTTCTATGTTTTTATCTAAAAGCATTTTGTATAATTTATCGGCGGCTCCCTCAACACTCGATGTTTTTCCGGCCGCCAAGTTAATCAAATGAACTTTAAACGGAGCCACCGCTTCTGGCCAGATAAGGCCATTTTCGTCGTTATGAACTTCCGCGATGGCGGCCACGAGCCGACTCAAACCAATACCGTAACAGCCCATTACAACATCTTTTTCAGAGCCGTCTTGAGCAATAAACTTTAATTTAAAGGGATTGGAATATTTAGTTTTAAGTTTAAAAATATTTCCGACCTCAATGGCTTTTTTTTCTACTAAATCATTGCTGTCGCACTGGGGGCAGGTTTTTTGCTCTTTTTTAATCTCGGAGTTAACCGCCACCCGGCATTTTTCGCACAAAAAAATAACATCCTCGCCCACCTCGGCCTCTGTTTGAAATTCATGAGAATATTTTGAAAAACTTCCACCCGAGGCAAAAGTCAGATAAGTTTTTTTTCCTATGCCCGCTTTTTCAAAAATATTTTTATAAGAATTTTCCATTACTTTATAATAATCATCCAAATCTTTTTCCGAAGCATGAAAGGAATAAAGGTCTTTCATTAAAAATTCCCGGCCGCGCAGCAGGCCGGACTTGGCTCTTTTTTCATCACGAAATTTTGTCTGAATCTGGAAAAGATACAAAGGAAGATTTTTATAAGACAAAGAAAATTTCTTAACCAAGGGCGAAACGACTTCTTCGTGGGTCGGACCCAGGGCGTATTCATTTTTTGAATAGTGGCTTACGAATTTAAACAAAATGTCTAAAGAATCCCAGCGGCCGGTTTTCTGCCAATTTTCTTTGGGCTGCAAAACCGGCATTAAAATTTCCTGACCGCCGGCTTTTGTCATTTCTTCCCTAATGATATCTTCTATTTTTTTCAAAACCCGAAGACCCAGAGGCAAAAAAGTATAGACTCCGGCCATCAATTTATCAACAAAACCGGCCCGGGCCAAAAGTTTGGCGTTCAAAGCCGTTTCATCTTTGGGCGCTTCTTTTTGAGTCTTGGGAAAAAGTTGGGATTGGCGCATAATTAAATTCTTAAAATGTCTTTATAAGTAACTAAAATCATCAATGCTATCAGAATAACA
>Ga0209211_10006001_pt1 | contig 17855 bp, 18 predicted proteins | sample RifGroA2_FD_183992 | JGI IMG/M metagenome (GOLD analysis project Ga0209211, IMG submission 183992) | Groundwater microbial communities from Rifle, Colorado, USA - Groundwater A2 (SPAdes) (version 2) | ecosystem: Environmental > Aquatic > Deep subsurface > Groundwater | place: Rifle, Colorado... | reverse complement strand
CACCGAGATCGTGGTCATTCCGTGGAACGCTCGGTGAGACGAAACATGACCAGAGGGAGCCCCCTTATTCCTTCGCTTCAGTGTCTCGTCGGCGGGAAGCTCCGTTCAGGGACCTGCCTCCCGCGCCGAAGGCAATGGGAGAATGGGGCCTCACCATCCCTTCGCTCCAGTGCCTCCTCGTCAGGAACTCCCGTTCGGGGACTCACCTCGCGCGCCGAAAGCAATGGGCCACTGGGTTCTTTGAACCGTTCACTCTCGGTGCTTTCGGCTTGCTCGGCAAGCCCCCTCACTCATGAAGCTCGGCTTCGCAGAGAGTTCCAACGACTCGGAGTCAATCTTCCGCTCCAGGGACAGCGAGGCCCCTGAGACAAAGAGGGCGGTGGTGGCTCCGAGGGGGCGAGGCTGAAGAGCGCAGACGTAGGAGTAGGCAGGTTCGGATTAAGCACAGGCCCATCGGCTGCGCTCGGAAGAGTCGTCCCCTCGGAGACTCTATTCGGAAGGGTCACTGCGGGATGTGGTGGAGCGAGATGAGTCCCGAAGCCCATTGATATTTCTCGTCCGTTCAGCTAATCGAAAATGTCAATAGAGGAAAATTTATGAAAGCTGTTCGCGTGCATCAAAACGGCGGCCCGGAGGTTCTCCGCTACGAGGAGATTCCCGTTCCTGAGCCGGGTGCGGGAGAGGCGCGGGTCAAGATCGAAGCCGTAGGTTTAAACTACATCGATATCTATCAGCGCACCGGCCTCTACCCGCTCAAAGTTCCCTTCACGCTGGGGATGGAGGGCGCGGGTATTGTCGACGCGGTCGGAGCCAACGTCGTTGAGGTCAAGAAAGGTGACCGTGTAGCTTACTCGATGCATCTTGGATCTTATGCGGAGTATGCGGTCGTTCCAGCCTGGAAACTGGTCCCTCTCCCGCGCCACATTGACAGCCGCTCAGCTGCGGCAGTGATGCTGCAAGGGATGACGGCCCACTATCTCACCCGCAGCACCTATCCTCTCAAAAAAGGTGAAACGGCGCTTGTTCATGCGGCGGCCGGCGGCGTGGGGCTGCTCCTTATCCAGGTCGCCAAGCGCACGGGGGCCACGGTTTTTGGCACTGTCTCAACCGAGGAAAAGGCCAAGCTCGCGAGAGAGGCCGGCGCCGACGAGGTCATCCTCTACACGCAAACCGATTTTCTTACCGAGGTAAAAAGACTGACGAACGGCGTGGGCATACATGTAGTCTATGACTCTGTGGGCAAGGACACGTTTGAAAAGAGCCTGGACTGCCTGAGGCCACGGGGCTACCTCGTCCTTTTCGGAAATTCCAGCGGTCCGGTGCCGCCGTTCGATCTGGGAAGGCTCGCCGCAAAGGGTTCTCTCTTTGTAACGCGGCCTACTCTAATCCACTATGCGAGCAACCGGGAAGAGCTGCTGCAACGTTCTGGTGACCTCTTTAAATGGATCGCTAACGGGGAATTAAAGCTCCGGATCGACAAGACTTTCGCTTTGAAAGACGCAGCCGAAGCGCACCGGCAGCTGGAAGCGCGCAAGACCACCGGGAAAGTGTTGCTGATCCCGTAGCGACACCCCTCCCGATCCCTGTTTTTGGGACGGACAGTTTCCAGTAAGGTAGTTTTATGTCAACCGGAGCCCGGCCCGAAGGTAGGGGTGGACATCTGCCCCTCGATTGGGGTAAGAGGCTTTTAAATTAGCTGGCTATAGGAAGGGTCAAACGTGATCTCTTTTAAGTCCCTGCGTTTATTAGTGCTGGAATGGAGAGTGAAAAGACTCCTGAGCTGACCCTTGTCCTCCTGGTCCTTGCGGATCATCTACTTCAGACCCGCTTTCGTTAGAAGTTCACGTTGTTTTTCTTTTGAAAGCGTTTTGAACCGGCTCACAGGGGGTGCAGAAAATTCATCCAGTTTTTCGAATTTAGCTCCAGCTACTTCCTTGATTGACAAAATGCCATCTGTCGGCGTTTTTAAATTAAACTGAAAATCTCCCTTTTCATTTCGTGATAACGAACCTCGCAGTTCGAACAACGGCTTCAGCAAGCCACCGTAAATCTCTATTCTTGTTCTCAGCCATCTAGCGATTACAAGATAGACACTTGCTTGGCCCTTTTTTTCTTGTTCCATAACCTCTTTGGGAATTGCGTGCCAGTCGCAGCTTCCGCCAACAATACAGTAATACAATCCGTCGCTTCCTTTGAGAAATTTCTTGTATCTCCGGACCGGTTTCAACTTGATATTTTTCAGTGTTTCTAGTCTTTCAATAACTGGCTCTCTTTCGTCACCGCTAAACTTTATATCAACCATACGCAACCCTCTCTATCTTGTTGTTCACTGCACGAAGCTTTGCCGGCGGTACTCCAACGCCGAAAGCCTTTTTAAGGAACACGGTAAGAGCACGGAATCAAACTTTTACAACCCGACTATCTTGCGACGCCGTTCGATTTCTCGCGGACAATCGGGGTCGCAGGAGCATTCAATAACGAACTATCATGCTGAAACGTTCTGCTCGCTCTCTACACTTTTCTGAACCGTCGGGCGTTTCATCATGCGCTCCAGCCAGGCCGTGTAGGCGCTGAGCTCTTTCATGGGAAATCCGCCGCGCGCGCCCCAGCCGTAGAAAACCAGAGCGTAAGGATCGACGAGCGTGTACTCACGGCCCATGATCCAGTCGTTTCCTTGGAGCATGGAGTCGATTTCCTGGCAATTGGCCCAGAACGACTTCCGCCCGGTTTCCTTGACCGCGGCTTGCGCCGCTTCGCCTTCGGCGAAACGCTCGGGCCGATGGGAGCGCTGGTACGAGGGATGCACGACGCTCGAGAACCAGCACATGGTCCCGATGCAGCGCGCCTCCTCGGTCGGATCGGTCGGCATCAACCGTTTTTCGGGAAACCGCCTCGCAAGGTAAGTGAGTATCGCGGTGTTCTCGACCAGGATCTTGCCGTCGACGCTGAGCGCCGGTACTTTACCCCGCGGGTTGATCTTCAGATAGGTCTCGGTCCTCTGCTGCCCCTTGGCCAGCAGGATCGGCTTGATCTCGTAAGGCGCGCCGGTTTCTTCGAGACCGATATGAGAGGCCAAAGAACAAGCGCCAGGACTAAAATAGAGCGTCATCATGGGAACACCTCCTGAGTTGTCGAATTGAATCGGAGCGGAACGGGCGCGCACCGTCGGGCGCAAGACCCGAGCGGCGTCACCCCGTTTGTGGGGGAGAGTAAGCGCCAACGAGCTATGATGTCAATCTCCCTTTAGCTTATAAGCGCGACTTACCATTGGTTAGACAAATATCGATTACGTAAAATGGACCTCTGTTTGTTCCATCGCAAAGTGATAAGAATTTGTTTTTTAAGCCCGGCCTCTGAGAACTCAAACGTCGCCGCCTCAACCAAGCGCCGGGCAGCCTTTGTGAACCCCGAGGATCATGCCTGGGGTACAAGCCTGTGCCGGATCATCATTGTGAGCCGGACCGTATCCGATACTGACGTGTTATGTCAACTTGAGCCCGGCCCGAGCATAAGGCTGGACATCTGCCCCTCGATTGGGGTATGAGGCTTTTAAAGTTGAAGCCATTACATGATAACCATATGAACTGCTTGCACAATATGGGTATAACTTGTAGGATATGATCATGCGTACAAAGGTTACAAAACGAGGCCAGGTCTCCGTCCCTTCCCAGGTCCGAAAGAAACTCAAGATCGGCCCTGAGACCGAGCTAGAGTGGGTGGTAGAGGGCGCTACGGTAAGAGTCATACCGTTACCCTCCGATCCCATCGGGGCATTTCGCGGGTCTGGTAAAAAAGGGATGGTGAAGCGGCTTTTAGGAGATAGACGACAGGACCGGCAGAGGGAAGATGCCTCCTAAAAGCGTTTTTGTCCTTGACACATCCGCGCTCCTTGCCCTTCGTAGCGACGAGTCGGGCGCTGATCGGGTGGAGACAGTCATTCAACAGGCTAAAAGGAACCAGGTTCGACTACTTGTCTCATTCATGACACGGATGGAGGTGCTCTATCGTGTTTGGCGGGAAGACGGTCATGAAGCGGCCCGCGAAGCGCTACGCCTGATCGACTCCTTCCCTATCGAATGGGTATCCTGCGGACCGGAGATTCTCGAAATGGCTGCCCGCCTCAAGGCCCAGGGGAAATTATCAGTGGCTGATAGCTGGATCGGGGCGACGGCAATAGTCCGGGAAGCGACTTTGATTCACAAAGACCCCGAATTCAGAAATTTCCAAGAGATCCCCCAGGAGTTTCTCGGAAAACGAGCGTGATCCCCATGATAGGGGGGAGACCAAGGATCAGACTTCTTACGACTCGACCATTCCGTAAGAAAGTAAAGACATAGAAGTCAGACCCCGAGTGCCTGTAAGTTTCTTTTGAGGGTTAGCCACCGAGAACTCAAATTCGCCCCGCCAACCCCGTGCCAGCCCGCGTTCGAGCGCCTCTAACAGCCATCAGAGAAACCAGACTGGCCCGGTACCCGCTTTTCAGGGCGGACAGTATCCGATAACGTGCTCTTATGTCAACTGGAGCCTGCAATGGCTGGAAACACAGCATCGGTGGTAAAATCTTTAGTCTGAATCATTGATTTTAGGTAGACTGGTCTATATACTGGTCTATATTAAATTCACATTGCAGGAGAAAGTCATGAAGATCGAAATCGGATCGTATGAAGCGAAAACAAAGCTTCCCGAATTGCTGCGGCAGGTGAAAACCGGCAAAAGCTTTACCATCACCAATCGCGGCGAAGCCATTGCAGATTTGGTGCCCAGCCTGGGCGTGAGGACGAAGGACAAAGTTGCGGCAGCGGAAAAACTTAAGGCATTCATGCTGGCCGATCCGGTGCGTGGTGTAAATATCAAGGAACTCATCGAGGAGGGGCGCGCGTGAGCTTCGTCCTCGATAACTCGGTGACCATGCGTTGGTTCTTTGGTGACGGCAAGCCACAACAACTTGCCTATGCGCGCAAAGCGCTTGATGCGATGAAACAAGACAGCGCTCTCGTACCCGCGACATGGGGGCTTGAGGTGGCAAACGTCATTGCCAGGGCGGAAGCAAAAGGCTTTGTGACAGAAGCGCGGAGCGGGGCATTTCTTGAGATGCTGGAAGGCGTAGATATTGAGGTGGACGCGGCCACATTCGTACACGCACTGTCTGATACCCTTCAACTGGCGCGGCGATACAAGCTATCCGCTTACGATGCCTCCTACCTCGAACTGGCCTTAAGACTAGGCATACCGCTGGCCACGCTCGACGAAGATTTGCAGAAGGCCGCAAAGAAGGCTGGCGTGAAAAAGTTTGGTTGAAATTCCAAACGGAATTCATCGCTATCCAATAACGTTGAAATGGTGGGTGTACCCCGCTCTTGCTTGCTATCCAAGTGTCAAGAAAGGGGAATGACATGAAACTCACGATGAAGTTTATGGTGCTGTTTTTTGGAGTGCTGATGCTGGTGACTTTGGTGCTGCCGGGGAGATCTCAAGGCGCATCTCAGGATCGCCGGAGGCAACCGGGCATGCCGCAGGAGCAAACGATGGAGCCGGCTCGCGGGGATGAGATGATCAGACCAAGCGGTTTGCAGGCTGTTCTCCCGGACGAAGCCCGTTGTCCGGAGATTGCCTCGCCATTCGGGTCGGAAACCCGCTATGACGGCAGCAGGCGGCCGAGTTGGGAATTCGGTGGCTACCATGGCGGTATTGACATCTCGCTGGCCGAAGGAACCCCTCTTCTGGCCCTGGCAGCAGGCACGGTGGCAACCAAGGACGAAGGGGGACAGTTGGAAGGGAACTATCTGTGGCTGCGCCATTCACCGGATGATACCGGCTTGCCTTACTGGGTCTATTCGAAATACCAACACCTCCTATCTCTCCCTGAACTGTCGATAGGCGTAAGGGTGGTCGCGGGACAGGTGGTCGCACGTTCAGGGAAAACCGGCACCACCGGGGGGCATTTCCGCGCCTATGGGTATCCCCATCTTCATCTCACGACGCGCAAAAGCCCAAACGGTGATCTGATAGTAGGCGCCCGCGGGTCAACGGGAGGTGCGAATCTATTCGATCCTCTTGTGATCTACCACGAAGCCGGCGCCAAACCCCAGGAATCAGCGGTTACAATCCCGTACGCGACCATCGATGGTCGAATCTGGCCGCAGGGCACGCGTGTTGTGTGGCCGGTTGCCTGCCAGCCAAAGTAGTAGAAAAAAAGGGCGAGACCGACGATGATCGAATTCGCAATAGCAGTCATTGTTGCGGCGGCCACATATTGGTTCTTCATTCTCAGGCCGGGGCGGTTGGATTTCTGGCGGTTCGTGGCAAAACACCCGGACGCCGCGTACGACCACTTCAAGGCCGACGGTTGCTGGAAAGTTTTCGAAGGTGAGTTGCCAAAAAATTACCGGAATATCTTGCCGAAGCGGGAATGGGGTGGTCCTTTTCGCATTACCGTGCCAAAGCTCGGCGGCAAACTGGTCCACGTATTTGGCAGGCGCCCGGACTTTGGCCGCTCGCAAGATGATTTTCTAAACAAGTTCGCCCGCAGGACATAACAAGAGAAAAATCCTTTCCAAGATAGGCGGTGTTTCGACTTGGTGGGTTCACCAACAGGCGCAGTTTTAATCACCGGGGCTTCGAGCGGGATTGGCGCGGCCTTTGCCCGCGCTCTAGCTGCTCAAGGCCATGACCTTGTCCTTGTGGCAAGGCGCCGGGAGCTGCTAAAGGGCCTCGCCGACGAATTGCAACAAGAGTTTCATGTTAACGCCCAAGTTTTCCTCGCCGATCTTTCTGATCCTGCCGACGTCGAACAAGTTGAGAAGAAGATCGGCGAGATCGGAGATCTGGAAGTCTTGATCAACAATGCCGGGTTCGGTGTGCCGGGAAAGTTTGTGGATGTCCCGCCTGAAAGAAACGCAGCAATGATTCAAGTCCATGTTCTCGCTACCGTGCGTCTGTGCCGGGCGGCGCTGCCCGGGATGATTGCCAGAGGGCGCGGGTCGATCATCAACGTCTCCTCTATCGCGGCCTTCATGGGAAGCGTAAGGAACGCGACCTACTCGGCCACCAAGGCCTACCTGAATGTCTTTTCACAAGCGCTGCAAGACGAGCTCAAGGGTAGCGGAGTCCGAGCCCAGGCCCTCTGTCCGGGCCTGACCCACACCGAGTTTCACGACCATCCGGGATATGGGGACTATAAAACGAGGATTCCGGAATTCCTCTGGATGAAAGCGGAAGATGTAGTCGCGGAATCGCTCGCTGCCCTTGAGAGAGGCCGCGTGATCTGTATTCCCGGCTTCAAGAACCGGCTGATTGTCGCCGCGATCCGGAATCGGCCGTGCGCCTTTGTGGTGAAGGCGCTTGCCGCCCGTTTTCAGCGGGAATCATGAAATGATAGAATTTATTTTTTAGGGTCATCCACTGAGAAATTGAAATGAAGTATACTGTCCCCGGAAATCCCCGGAAATCCACCCAACTGGGGTAAGAGGCTTTTAAATTAGCTGGCTATAGGAAGGGTCAAACGTGATCTCTTTTTTTCTTTTCTTGTCCGGAGGCGCGTGAGACTCTTCCCAAAGGCCTAAATGTTTAATCCAGTCAAATCTAGCAAAGGAGGTTCTTATGGTTCTTATAAAAAGGTTTCTTTTTACCCCGTGTCTGGTAATCTTAGAAAGTTGCTCAACCCATCTTCCTGGCAACCTATGGAAAGGAGGGCTAGCGATAAGAAAAATTGCTAGTTTGTGCTTCTTTTTTATATTCATTCACCTCGGACTAGCGCAAGGATCTGAACAAGTTACTCCGGAAGGCGATGTAAGGGTAACCTACGCAGAAAAAGACATCACCTACTGGAGTCCAAAGTATGGAATATCTTTCTCCGTGCCGAGGGAGCGCTACCGGATTTGGGCCCAAGAATTTGGTATAGGGCAAAATCCGCTGGGTGAAAGTTACCCGTTCGCGGGGGGTGGTTTTGGACCCAACTTCATCTTGGTGACTAGTGTCAATGGTGATCTATTGGGGAGAGTCCGACTACTCGAAGAAAGATCCCAAGAAGAGGCGGATAAGAAAGTATTGAGCAATCTAGTAGCTAGCTATGAGCGAGAATACCGAGTTCGAGGAGGAAGGGGATCTATCCAGGTGGAAAAAAATTCCGAAAAGGAACTAACCGTGGACGGGGTAAAAACAAAAATGTTCAGCTACACCATTGTTGGGACTACCTATCCGCAAGAACAACAGTGGGTGGCTTTTCCAACTGCGAAGGGATTCCTCAGCATAAGTATAAGTGGAATCGGAAGGCCTTATCGTTCTGTTGACCCGCTGCTAGAAGACCTCCTCAAGACAGTCAAATTCAAAGTGAAAGTGAAGTGATAAGAAGCTCCTTTTGAGGGTTACCCACCGTAATGGGCAAAGGTGTCAGGCATTCGTATTGACTTATTGCTGGAGTTGTTTAGCCAGCCGCGCCTCTGCTTTCGTGTCTCGACTCGCTGCATAGGCTGCATACAACCGACTAACGATGGATGGGTCCCGATGCAATCGCCTTCCAAGCTCCTTTACGCTCATCCCACCCCACTGCCGAGCCAAATAGACCAGCATTGACCTAGCTCTAACCCACTGCCGCTTACGTCCAGCTCGAACCAAATCCTGCACCTCCGCCCCACATTCCTGAGCTAGCAAACGAACTAAATCTGAAAAGTTTGCCCTCGGTCCCGGCACTTCTATCTCCCGCTCTCTGTGACTTCTTTGATCGATTCGCTCCACGAATCTCTCATCTCCCAAAAACCTCTGATCCACAATCTGGTAATAATTCACCTGATGTCCCAAATCCCTCCCCTCTGCCATAAACCGTAAGTACGCCCGCCTTGCCCTTCCTACAACCTTGCCCAGCTGCCCCAGCACCAAGGAAGTCTCTACCTTGACCGCACTGCCCTTTTCCACATACGCCCCATGACTGCTCCAACGATACCTCCACGGGTCTACGGGATGGCGCATCCGAGCGGGATTAAGATGCAAATACCGCACAAGCTCCAATAAGTACGATTCCCTGTCACACAGAATAGCTTTGTAGCGCCCCTGAAATAGGTGGCCCACTTTGTCATACTTCCGGTTATAGTACCGAGTATAGGTGAATTGCAGCCCCTGCATGACCTTGGACAACGGGACCCGTCCAGTCTCTACCAGCAAGTGCACATGGTTTGTCATAAGTACGTAGGCATAGAGGGTAAATCCGTACCGTTCCCGGTAGTGTTCCAAACGATCTAGATAGTATCCTCTATCCGCATCGCTGTGAAAGATAGTCTGACGCTGGTTGCCTCGGCTGATGACGTGATAGAAGGCGCCGGCAAATTCAACCCTGGGCTTACGCGACATGAAGGAAATACTAAAGAAAACTTACAAATAAGTCAATACGAATGCCTGACCCCATGATCCTGACTCCGCATCTCATCCGCGATCCATTCTGCTTAGCGCTTTATGAAGGTCTTCCAAATTATAGCGGGTTGGACCGGTGATGCTCGAAGACACATCATCCAGTTTAGATGTGATCTCAGACGACAGTTCATCTAATTTCGAGTTGAGGCCTTTCACTTCGTCTATCAACTCTCGGAACAATTCTTTAAGTTCATCCATAAACCCTCCTTGCTTCTTTTGCCGTGATAGCCTACGACCTCGGCCTTTTTTGACCTATCTGCGTTAGTTCTTGCCAGATGACTTGGTAGCGATTTGCGCTGTAGCCAGTAGATCTAGGAGGTAGTCAACCATACCAAGGAGTTGATATACGCGTTCTCGGGTAAAGCTTGGAATGAGCTTGTGCATGACCTCATTCCTCACGAATCCAGAATAACCACGAAATAGCAGATGAGCGCTCTCTTGTAGATCCTTCCGATCGCTGAACTTTATCTTAGGGTTGTCACCTGCCATCGCGGCGGCAAACAAGTCTGCACCGGATAATTTCTCAGAGCAACCACTTAACTGGCGTACTCTATCCTCTAGAACCACGCTCATTTCACGAATGACCGTGTCGAACTGAACGGCAAGCCCTTTTTCATCAAAACTATTGATGATGCTCTGGCAACGCTCACGAAGAACCGGATCGAGGATACCCGAATCGGGTGCGTATACGATATTAGTGATCACACTCCGCACCGTCGCCGGTTCAACAGAGCGTTCTGTAGGCTCTGCCATTACAAGTTCGAAAAAAAGCTCTGCTGGGCGGAGTCCTTTAAGAGATCCTACCTCCGCTAGATTGAGGAGCTGCTCGATCCGTTGGTCAAAAGCTTGGAGAATAGCCTTTGGCACTAGTCGGCGCTGCAGCAAGATTTCCTGTCGTCGTTGTATGAGCCGCTGGGCACGTAAGAGTCCTCCGGCCTTGAGATACCTGAGCGTTTTGTAACTGGCCCCGCCGATGGTGACATCACCACGGTGTTCGGGATCCTTGAGTCTCTCCTCGCCCCATTCCACAATGCGCGTCAGTCGTCCTACTTCCTTGTCATAGGGGGACGACGTGAGTTCAAGTTCTTTAGCCACGTCTGAAAAAGTCTTTAGGCGCTCCAATGCAAGCTTTAGTCCTTCGTGGTACTCACGGTAGGTATCCACGTAAAACCAGACATCGCCTACAGTTTTATCATCGTCAGGCTGTGGAATGTTTTCCCAGGTCTTTGGAATCTGCATGGCAGCTCCTGCCAAGTTTAAATGATAGCGGGGATTTGCTTTTGAGGTCCGGCCACTAAGAACTCCAAAATCTCTTCAACGATCACCTGTCAGCCTACGTCCCGTTGCGCCACCTCGGTCCGGCGGCCGAACATGTTAGCGAGCTTGGCCCCCGCCACCACGACCAGCACCAGGGCCAGGCCGATGAGATCGGTCTTCCAGCCGGGATAGATCAGCGTCACGGATCCCACCCCAAGTAAAATGCGTTGCCACCAGAATACCGAGCCAAAGAAATATCCGGACATGGCTCCGGCGAGGGCAATAGTTCCGATCACTGCCGTCGTCGCCGCGAGCAAAACTTCGCCGGTTGATCCGTGCAACAGCAGCGCCGGCTGATAAACGAAAATAAAAGGCGCAATGTAGCCTACAATCCCGAGCCTGCTTGCCTCCCATCCGGTCTGCCAGTAATCCGCCTTGGCAATGACCGCCGCTGCATAGGCCGCTAAAGCGACCGGCGGCGTAACCAAGGACATACAGCCAAAGTAGAAAATGAAAAGGTGGGCGGCCAAAGGCTCCACCCCCATCTTAATTACGGCCGGAGCCACAAACATAGCCAGCACAATATAGACCAACAGGGTCGATGCCCCCATCCCCATGATGATCGATGCAATGGCTGTGAGCACGAGTAAAAGCCAGAGATGACCACCGGAAGCCTCTATGAGTCCGGAGGAAAGGGTCATACCCAGGCCGGTGAGCGAAACCGCGCTCATGATAATGCCGATGACGCCGGCCGCGGGTCCAAGATCTGCGAAGGCCAGCGCTCCTTGTTCGAGCCCGCTCTTTATTTTGCTCAGGCTGAGCCGGGTCTCTTTTCTGAGATAGCAAACCGCCACCAGGGACAATGTTGCGTAAAGGCCTGACTTGGCTACGTTGTATCCGAGATAGCCGATGAAAAAGAGCAGAACGACAATGGGAATAAGAAAGAACCAGCCTTCCTTTAGAGTCTCAAAGAACGGCGGGATCTCTTCTTTATCCAAACCGCTGAGCCCGGTCTTCGCGGCTTCAAAGTCCAGCATAAAATAAAGGGCCACATAGTAAAGCAAGGCGGGGAGAAACGCGGCGACGGCAACCGACCAGTAGGGCATTCCCAGGATCTCGGCCATGAGAAAGGCTGCGGCGCCCATGACCGGGGGCATGATTTGTCCCCCGTTGGAAGCAGCCGCCTCGACCCCTCCGGCAAAAGCGGCACGGTATCCCAGGCGCTTCATCATGTTGATGGTGATCGGCCCATCCACGACGACATTGGCCACCGCGCTTCCGGAGACGGTGCCGAAGAGACTTGAGGCAAAGACGCATACCTTGGCCGGGCCTCCCCGATACCCTCCGACCAGCGAGATGCCGAGCTTGAGAAAAAAGTCGCCCGCCCCGGAAACCTGGATGAACTGGCCGAAAATGACATAGGTGGCGACGATGACGGTAAAAATCTCCAGCGCCAGGCCAAAAAGGGCGCCATCCGAGGTATAGAAGTGGCCGATCATGCGCGCGTAGGAATAGCCCCTGGTGAAGAGGAATCCAGGGAAGTAGTTGCCAAACAGAACGTAAAAAATAAAAATGGCGCCGAGGATCGCGACGGCGGACCCCACGGTGCGCCGGGCAGCCTCCAGAGTCGTGAGGAGCGTAATCCCGCCCAGGACGAGAATAAGGAGGGTAGGCTGGCCATAGAAAAGAGTTACTTGCTCCCAGTTAAAAAAGATGTAGAGGGAGCTGATGGCGCCGGCGGCGGCTAATAGGGCATCGTACCAGGGCAGTCGGTCCAGCGGCGCCTTTTTACCGGCTGGAACCAGAAGAAACACAAGGATAAGGGCGAAGGCGTATACCAGAGCGCGATGGGCGCCATAGAGATGAAGGCCCAGGTAGTCGAAGAAGTCGCCCACATAAAGGAGGATATAGCTGGAGGTGATGAGGGGCAGGGCCGAGATAAACTTCCCCATGAAGCCCGAATAGCGGCGACTTCTCCCCGCCGCCAGGGCTTCACCGGTTCGGTCTAAAAGTTCGGTGGCCTCCATCGGGTTTCTTACCGGCGGCGCCTGGCGATCAGCTCCTGGTTTCGCTTCTCGACTTGAGCCGTCCAGAGCCCCTTCTCTTTGTAATACCTGACCGCCCCGGCATGGAACGGGGTAACGTGAATACGGATTCCGTTTTCGGCCGTCCATTCCGGCAGGACGGAATGAGATCCTTTGTATTCATCGTAGCGGCTGTAGAGGGTATTCAAAATAACCGACACCGCTTCGGGGGGCAGCGTCTCCCGCACTACCATCCCGCAGCCAAAGAACATGCTGGGGGTGTCCCGGGCGGCGAAGGCCTCTCCTTTTTTCCAGACGCCATACATGATCGAGGGCTCTATTTTGTTCACTTTGTCGACCACCTCTTTGGGCACCGCCACGGCATAAAGCCGGCTGGTTCGGCTCACCTCGAGCAACGGCGCCACCGTGGGCAGGTAGACCACAGCTTCAGCCCTGCCCTCCGCCAGACCCCGCGCGGCCTCTCCCACATTGGGAAAGGCAAGCACCTCCACCTGACCGGTCAGGCCTGCAGCTGAAAGAAGCGCGGGGACCCCTCGCTCATACAAGCTTTGGCCCACGAGCTTTCCATAGAGGCGCTTTCCTTTTAAGTCGGTAACGGTCTTAATGTTGGCGTCGTTGGAAATCAGGCCCCACGGGACGATATGACCATCGGCGAAACTCAGCACCGGTTGCGGCCCCATCTGCTTGTAACCGAGAAACCCGTAATAGGCGTCGTGCATGTCCGGGTAGGAGCAGTGGATGCCAAAATCTACTTCCTGTCTGGCCATAAGGGGAATCCAACGGTTGGCGGCGCCGCTGGGCTCGATCGCCACTTTGATGGATAAATATTTCTTTAGAATGCTGGCAAAGGCCCCGCCCACGAGGTAGCTGCTGGTGCCTTCGGCTGCGGTAGCGAAGGAGAGGACCGGTGGGAGCTTGGGGGCCGGATCCGAGGCGGCCCATGTGAACGGAGTTATTTTTCGGGAATCTCCAAGGATAAGCGAGACCGCTAACGTGAAAAGCAAAAGCCAAAGAAACCGTGAGCCCTTTTTCATCTTCTAATCTCCCTTCAAGCTTAGATCTGCTGAGTTTCGCGCCGGCCTAGGTCACTGAGCCCAATGAGACCCGCAGCAACCAGCCCCAGCGGGAATTTTGAGGCCGACACTATTCGATAAGGCACTGTCATGTCAAATCGGGGCCGGCTCCGAGGCAGGGATAGACATTTCGTCCGGCTTGGAGTAAAAACCACTGAGCTTTTCGAGGAACGATATGCGAAATGTCCGAGTGTTGTCGGGGCTGGTCGCGCTGACGCTGTTTCTGGCGGGCGCAGGCGCCGTGCGGGCTGCCGACGAGCCCTTGCCAACAAACCCCGCGCTCGTCAGGGGCGCGCTCGACAATGGCCTCACCTACCTCATTCGCAAGCACGGCAACCCACCGGGTCGAGTCAGCATTTGGCTACATGTTGCGTCGGGCTCGTTCAACGAGACCGACGCGACCCGTGGCCTCGCCCATTACCTCGAGCACATGGCCTTCAACGGCTCGGCCAACTTCCCGCCCGGCTCCCTGATCCCCTTCTTCCAATCGCTTGGAATGGCCTTCGGCCGCGACCAGAATGCCTTCACGGGTTTCGAGCAGACCACGTATCAGCTCGCCCTGCCCGATACCAAGCCCGAGACCATCGACAAAGGCCTGCTCTACCTCTCCGACGTGGCCATGCGTCTGAGCCTCATTCCTGACGAGATCCAGAGCGAGCGGCAGATTATCCTGGAAGAAAAGCGCGCGCGCGCGGGCGCCCAACAGCGCGCACAGGAGTACATCTACGAACGGCTTGCGCCCGAGTCAACGCTCGGACGGCGGCTCCCGATCGGAACCGAGGAGGGCATCAAGGCCGCCGCCCCAAAGGACTTCCGGGAGTACTACTCGCACTGGTATGTCCCGAGCAACATGACGTTGATCGCTGTGGGCGACTTGGACCCTGACCTGATTACCGGATTGATCCATCGTCACTTCGCTGCCGGCCCCAAGGTCCCGCGACCGGCCGAGCGGGACGTGGGTGTGAAACCTCAAACAACGACACGGGCGATCGTGGCCACAGACCCGGAACTCACGCGAGCAGAGCTGTCGATCTCGCGGGTCGAGCCCGCACGCGCTCCAACGACAACGGTCGAGCAGTACCGGGAGAACCTCATTGAGTCTATTGGCACCTGGGTGTTCAACCGGCGCATGGGCGCCGAGCTTGCGGCGGGGAAAGTCTCGTTCCTCAACGCAGGCGCCTCTATACGCCAGCAAGGAAGGGCGATTCGCATGATCGAGGCCGAGGCATCAGGCAGGCCGGGCGAGTGGAAGCGGATGCTGGCGGAACTCGGAGTCAACCTCCAGAGAGCGCGCCTGCACGGCTTCAGCGAGCGCGAAGCGCGGGACGCTCGGACCCTCCTGATTGCCGAGGCGGAGGTCGCCGTCCAGCGTGAATCCACGCTCCCCGCTCGCGCGATCCTCAGTCAGATCAATGGCGCCGTGGCTCGGCGCGAGCTGGCACTTTCCGCGGCGCAGCGTCTCGATCTCCTCAGACGCCTGCTGCCGGGCATCACGGCTCAAGAGATCTCCCGGGCCTTCGCGGCCAATTTTGCCGCGACCAACGTCACCTTTATCGCGAAGCTCCCTTCGGGCGGTGATCTTCCCGACGAAACGGAGCTGATCAGCCTCGGGCGCCAGGCGCTGAATGTCAAGCCGGAGAGGCAGACAGAGGTCGCGCGCGTCGCGTCGCTGCTTGAGAAACTCCCAAAGGTCGGGAAGATCGTTGAACTTGCCGAGCACAAGGCCAGCGGGGTCCTGTCAGCGTGGCTCGACAATGGCGTGCGGGCCCACTATCGCTTCATGGACCAGCGGAAAAATGAAGCGACGATCGTGATGACGCTCGCGGGCGGGCAGATTCAGGAAACTGCCGCCAACCGTGGGATTACCGAGGCGGCGGCGCTGGCCTGGAGTCGTCCCGCCACCGGCAAGCTCTCCAGTGTTCAGATCCGCGACCTGATGATCGGAAAAAAGGTGCGGGTGAGCGGCGGGAGCGGTCAAGACACAATAACCCTCACCGTTTCCGGCAGCCCGGCCGATCTGGAGACCGGACTCCAGCTGGCGCACCTCCTGTTGACCGATCCGATGATCGAGCCGGCAGCCCTCGAACAGTGGAGGGAATCGGAAGCACAGTCAATCGCCGCGCGAAAATTGCAGCCGTCGGGGCTGCTGGCCGAGGCTCTCGCGGCGGCGTTCTACCCTCACGACGAGCCTCGGGTCAAACCGCTGGAAGCCGAGCAGGTTCAGAAGATCAGACTCGGCGCCGCCCAGGCGTGGCTCAGAAAGCTCATCACCGAGTCACCGATTGAGGTCGTAGTGGTGGGCGACATACCCCACCCCACAGCCTTGGGTCTGGTTGAGAAATACCTCGGAGCGCTTCCCGCTCGGGACCGCATCAGCGACAAGACACTGGGAAATCTGCGGGCCATCGCGCGCCCGGTCGGGCCGATCAAAGTCGAGCGCAAGATCAGCACCAAGACACCTCAGGCGGTTGTGATGGACGGGTTTTTCGGGACTGACGTCCAGAATGTTCGCGATGTGCGGCTCCTCACGTTGGCCGCGCGAATCCTGAGCACCAGGATGAACCGCATCATCCGCGAGGAAAAACAACTCGTGTACGGCATCGGCGCGTCATCGCAGCCGGCAAGCGAGTACCCCGGCTTCGGGCTTTTCGCTTCCCGCGCGCCGACTGATCCGGCCAAAGCGGAGACACTCGCCGAGGCTCTCGATGAGATGCTCGCGGCCTTCGCCAACAAGGGCCCTACCGAAAATGAGTTGGCTGTCGCCAAGAAACAGATCGCGAACCTGCTCGACCAGACCATGAAGGAGCCGGACTTTTGGGTGGGTCGCCTCTCGACTCTCGACTACCGGGGGCTCGGCGTGGAGGATATCATCGAAGCGCCGGCAGCGTACCAGCGGTACACGGCCCGGGAGGTCCGCGAGAGCTTTGCGCGCTACAGCGAGCCCGCCTCCCGCTTCCGATTCGTCATCACACCAATCGTCCACTAGCACCCGACCCTAAAGTTAGTTGAATAAATAGGCGTCCCTTCTCGCCTTACTTGCTCTTCATCACCCACACCCCGTCCCAATTGTCACTCGGAGGGTGCGCCTTAAAATATTCGCAGCGCTCGATATACATCTCCGCAACTTTGTCCGCCGGGTTGAGGCGAAGCGCCTCGCGGAACGCGCCCGCGGCCTGATCCCAAGCCTGCTTGCGGTATTCCGCGAGACCGTGCTTGAACTGGTTGAGCGCCTCCATCAGGTTCGGAAAGCTCTCCTCCGTGTGATAATCGAGGATCTCGTAGACCACCGCCGGCTCTGTTTTTCCCTGGACCACTACGCTATCGACCTCCCGGCTCCGGTAGGTGCCTCTTAGTTTTTTGTAGGTGAACTCGCTGACCAGGATTCGCGTGCGATACTGTTTATTGGCGGCCTCAAGCCGCGACGCCAGATTCACCCCGTCCCCGATGATCGTGTAGTTCATCCGCTTGGGAGAGCCGATGTTCCCTGAAACCACCTCGTCGGTATTGATGCCGATACCGATCTCCACCGGTTTTTGGCCGCGGGTCGCCCGGGCGCGGTTAAAGAGGGTCAGCTCGCGTATCATCGCGACGGCCGCTCGCACTGCCCGATCCTCATCGTCTCCACGCGCGACCGGGATGCCGAAGGCCGCCATGATCGCATCGCCGATGAACTTATCCAGCATCCCGCCCTCGCGTTGGACGCAGTCGACCATCAACGTGAAATATTCGTTAAGCAGCGAGACTGTGCCTTGAGCGCCGAGTTGCTCGGTAAGAGTCGTGAAGCTGCGCACGTCGGAGAAAAGGATAGTGACCATGCTGCTGGCGCCGCCGAGCACATCCCGCCCGCTTGCCATCAGTTGATCGGCGATAGCCGGGTCCATGTAGCGCGCCATGGTGCTCTTGACCCTCTTCTCCTCGCTGATGTCCTCCAGCACGATCATGGTGCCCAGCTTTTTCTGTTTGACGCTGATCAGCGGGAGAGTGGCGGCGTTGACCGATACCTTCTCGCCGCCGAACTCCATCTCCGCATCCATGACCACATCCGATTCGCCCGTTTGCCCGACCTGCTTCTGGCGTT
>Ga0209211_10006000_pt1 | contig 17855 bp, 16 predicted proteins | sample RifGroA2_FD_183992 | JGI IMG/M metagenome (GOLD analysis project Ga0209211, IMG submission 183992) | Groundwater microbial communities from Rifle, Colorado, USA - Groundwater A2 (SPAdes) (version 2) | ecosystem: Environmental > Aquatic > Deep subsurface > Groundwater | place: Rifle, Colorado... | reverse complement strand
ATATAGCTGAGTTGAGCAGCTTGTCTGCTCAAACGAAACTTATACCCTCTGGGTGCAACAACGCAGATGCGGTGCTGCTGGATAGTTACCTTTACTTTTCCTCACCCCTTTCGTATAGTGCCAGACCATGAATATCTTCACCGCAGCCATCTTCGGCATTATCCAGGGAGCCACGGAATTCCTGCCCATCTCCAGCTCCGGCCATCTGGCCCTGGCCCATTATTTCTTCGGCGCCAAGGAAGCCGGCCTGACCTTTGACGTGGCCCTGCACCTTGGCACCCTCCTGGCCATCGTCATTTATTTTCGCGATGATTTCCGGCAGATGGGCAAGGCGGTGCTCGGCCTCAACCCGGAAAAGGATGAGGCAAAAAGGCTGCGCACCATGGCCGGGTATATCTGCCTTGCCACCCTTCCCGGCGTCGCGGCCGGTCTGCTGCTGGGAGAGCCCGCGGAAAAATACTTCCGGCATCCCGCCATGGTGGCGGCAGTCCTGGCCGGAGCCGGACTGCTCCTCCTGATTGCCGATCAGGCCAGCAAACGCGTCCATGATTTCGGCAAGATCACCCTGCTTGATGCCCTGCTCATCGGCCTTGCCCAGGCCTGCGCCATCATCCCCGGCGTGTCGCGAAGCGGGAGCACCATCACCTGCGGCCTGGCCCTGGGACTCACCCGGCAGGCGGCGATTCGTTTTTCCTTTCTGCTTTCCGCGCCCATCATCTTCGGAGCCGGGGTCTATAAACTTCCCGAGATAATCGCCCAGGGTCAGATGGGCGGGCAAAGCGCCCTGTTCGCCACAGGCTTTCTGGCTTCCGCCATCTCCGGCTACCTGTTCATTACCTTCCTCATGCACTACATCCGAGCCAGAAGCTTTGCCATTTTCGCTTACTACCGCTTCCTGGCGGCGGCCCTGGTCATTATCGCCCTCTTTTTGCAACGCTGACCAGCCTTGGAGACCATGATGGATCCTGCGCAGCTTCCCGAAAAACAGTATGCCCGCCTCCGGGAAATCCGAAAAACATACCAGGTGGATTTCGCGCCCCTGCGTCTGCGCGGCAAGGAAATTCAGCTGCTGCAAGTTACCGATCTCGAACCGCTCCTGGCCGGCAAAGACCCTTTTCAGGATATGACGGACTTCCCCTTCTGGGTGAAACTCTGGGAATCAGCCATGATCCTGGCGGACCTCATGCTCACCACTCCGCCGGCCAAGGAGGGTCAGACCCTGCTCGAACTCGGCGCCGGCCTCGGCGCGCCGGGCCTTGCCGCAGCCCTGACGGGCTACCGGGTAACCCTTACCGACTACAAGCCGCACATCCTTGATTTTCAACGGGTCAGCGCCGCGGCCACCGGCCTCAAAGGGGTGAAATGCCGCCTGCTCGACTGGCTGAAGCCGCCCACCCTGCCGCGCTTCGACACGATCATCGGGGCGGAGATCCTTTTTCGGGAAGAATTTTTCGTGCCGCTCTTAAACATCTTTCGCTCGCTGCTGGCGGAGCAGGGAGTCATCTACCTGGCCCACGATTTCCGCCACCAAAACCTGCCCAAATTTCTCCTGCTGGCGGAAAAGGAATACGAAATCGCGGTGCGCACCCGCAAGATGCGCAGCGAAGGCAAGGAGATCACCATCATCATCAACCGGCTCACCCGCCGGAGCTGAAGAAAAAAACCATGCACTATCAGGAGATCGACTGGGACGAGATGTGGCGTCAATCCAGAGCCAGAAAATCCTGGAAAAAAAAGAAAAGCAGCGACTGGGACCAGCGCGCCGCCTCGTTTGCCGAGCGCAATCTCTACTCGCCCTTTGTCGCGCAATTCATGGCCCATCTGCAAACCGAGCCGGAGTGGACCGTGCTCGATGTGGGCAGCGGCCCCGGCACCCTGGCCATCCCCATAGCCGGCCAGGTGCGTCACGTTACGGCCCTCGACTATTCCGAGGCCATGCTCGGGGAACTAAACAAACAGGCTCGGGCTGCGGGGCGGGACAACATCACCACGGTCCAGGCCTCCTGGACCGACGACTGGCAGGCGCTGGCCATTGCCCGCCATGAGGTGGCCATCGCCTCCCGCTCCCTGTCGGTGGAGGATCTGGGCGGAGCTTTGCGCAAACTGAACGCCTGGGCCGGCAAGGCTGTCTATGTGGTGGACCGGGTCGGGGCAGGGCCTTTTGACCCAGAGCTCTTTGCCGCCATCGGCCGCGATTTCGAGCCCGGTCCGGATTACATCTTCACGCTCAACATCCTCTACGCCATGGGTATCCACGCCCGGGTCGACTTCCTTACCCTGGACGGCGGCAGAACCTACGGCTCGCGGGAAGAAGCCTTGCATTCGTACCGCTGGATGGTGGATGACCTTACCGCCCAGGAAGAAGAGCGGCTGGCCGCCTATGTGGATGCGCGCTTAAGCCAAAACCCCGATGGCTCCTGGCAGTTAGCCAGACAAACCCCGCCCCGCTGGGCGTTGATCTGGTGGCGCACAGACGGTTCCTGAGTGAAAAAAGAGAATCCCACAAAACACTGACAATCATGCCAACATCCCAGCAATACGACATCATCGTGATCGGCGCCGGCCATGCCGGCTGCGAAGCCGCTCTGGCCGCGGCCCGGATGGGCTGCCGCACCGCAGTCCTGGTGGTCAACGCCGACACCATCGGGGCGATGAGCTGCAACCCGGCCATCGGCGGCCTGGCCAAGGGGCATCTGGTCAAGGAGATCGACGCCCTCGGCGGCGAAATGGCAAAAAACATCGACGCCACCGGCATCCAGTTCCGCCGCCTCAACACGCGCAAAGGCCCGGCGGTCTGGTCTTCCCGGGCTCAGGCCGATCGGCTCCTTTACCGGCTGCGGATGAAGTCGGTGCTGGAGCAGCAGAAAGGTCTCCATATCCGGCAAGGGCTTGCCGACCGGCTGCTCATCAAAAATGGGGCAATTGCCGGTATAGTCACCTCTCTCGAAGAGGAGATCACCGCCCGGGCCGTGGTCATCGTCACCGGCACTTTCCTAAACGGCCTGATCCATATCGGCCTGAAAAATTTCCCCGCCGGCCGCCTGGGCGATGTCCCCTCGCTGAAGCTGCCCCTGCATCTCAAGGAGCTGGGCTTTGCCATGGGCCGGATGAAGACCGGGACCACCCCGCGTCTCGACGGAACCACCATCAATTACACGGAACTCGAAGCCCAATACAGCGACGAGCCGCCCAACCTCTTTTCCTTTGCCAACCGGGGCAAAAAACCGGTGCTGCCCCAGCGGCCCTGCCACATCACCTACACCAACCCCACCACCCATGCGATCATCCGGGCGGGCACCGACCGCTCCCCCATGTACACCGGGATCATCGAGGGGGTAGGGGCCCGCTATTGCCCCTCGGTGGAAGACAAGGTCATGCGCTTCCCGGAAAAGGAGCGCCACCAGATCTTTCTCGAGCCGGAAGGGCTGGACACCGTGGAGATCTACCCCAACGGCCTGCCCACCAGCCTGCCCGTGGATGTGCAGACCGCCATGCTCCGCAGCATCAAGGGGCTGGAGCAGGTCGCCATCATCCGGCCCGGCTATGCCATTGAATACGATTATGTCGATCCGCTGGAGCTGCACCCCTCCTTGGAAACCAAACGCATCAAGGGCCTCTTTCTGGCCGGGCAGATCAACGGCACCTCCGGCTACGAAGAGGCCGCGGCCCAGGGGCTGATCGCCGGGATCAACGCGGTCAGGTATGTGCGCGAGGAAGAGCCGTTGATCCTCGACCGTTCCCAGGCCTACACCGGGGTGCTGATCGACGACCTGGTCACCAAGGGCACCAAGGAACCTTACCGGCTCTTTACCTCCAGGGCGGAATACCGGCTGCTTCTGCGGGAAGACAACGCCGACCTGCGGCTGGGGGAGATCGGCCGGGACCTGGGGCTGGTGGCGGACGAGACCTACCGCTTATTTCAGGCCAAAAAACAGGCCATCGAGGAAACCCTGGCCCTGTTCAATAGCAGCATAATCAGGCCCAAGCAGGAACTGAACGACCGGTTGCTCGCCCTGGGCAGCGCCACCCTCAAAACCGCGGTGAGCGCCGCCGATCTGCTGCGGCGGCCGGAGATGGATCTTGCCACCGTGGCCCAACTCCTCGGCCTCGCCCTGCCCCGGCCCGAGGAAGAGGTAACCCGGGAGGTCGAACTGGCCATCAAATACCAGGGCTACATCGAGCGGCAAAGCGAACAGGTGGACCGCTTTCGGCGCATGGAATCGGTACTCCTGCCCGAAGGCCTGCCCTATCAAAGCATGTCCGGCCTTTCCCGGGAGGTGGTGGAAAAGCTCACCAGAGTCCAACCCCGAACCCTGGGCCAGGCCGCTCGCATCTCCGGGATCACCCCGGCCGCCATCTCCATCCTCCAGGTGCATCTTAAAAAGGAAAACCTGCTTTGAAAATGATTGCCCCTTGGCTCAGGCGGATCGCAGGGACCTTGAAATCCAGTCTCAGCTTCAAATTCATCGTCGGTTGCAGCCTTACCCTGCTGACTACCCTCGGCGCCACCTTCTACATCTTCAACGAGCGCCAGGAGCAACTCATCCTCCGGCAGGCGGAGAATGAAGCCAGGGCGGTTTTCCGCCAGATCGTCCTCATGCGTCGCTGGATCGCCGACCACGGCGGAGTCTTCGTGGAAAAGCTGCCGCGCTCCCAGCCCTCCCCCTATCTTGCCGACCCCGAGATCCTTGATCGCCAGGGGCGGCGGTACACCAGGGAAACCCCAGCCATGGTCACCAAGGAACTGGCCAGGTATTCAAGGGAAGAAGGATTGTTCTGGTTTCATATCACCAGCCTCAAACTGACCAACCCGGAAAACGCGCCAGACCCCTTCGAGCGCCGGGCCCTGCTGGCCTTTGAACAGGAAGGCCTGCGGGAATTCACCGCCATCGAAACCATCGACCACCAGGCTTACCTCCGTTACATCTCCCCCCTCTATGTCGAGGAGGCCTGCCTGCAATGCCACCAGAAACAGGGTTACAAGCTGGGAGATGTCCGCGGCGCCATCAGCGTTGCCCTGCCGATGGACAAGACCTTTGCCGAGGCGACCCGAAACCGGCGCCGGATGTTCGCTTCCATGCTTCTGGTGGTGGGCGCGCTGAGCGGAGCGATGATTTTCATGATGCGACATCTGGTGTTGGCTCCGATGAAGCGGCTCTCCAACTCCATCCAGGGATTTTCCCAGGGCAATTACGAAGCGGTGGAGCTTCTGCCCACCGGGGATGAATTCGAGGATCTGTCCCAGGCCTTTGCCGAAATGGCTGCCCGGCTCACCAGCTACCACGACGACCTCCAGAACCGAATCCACGAGGCGACCAGGGATCTTGCCGAAACCAACCAGAAGCTTCTCGAAACCAATCGGCTGCTTTCCGCCGCCAGCGAGCGCAAATCAGACTTTGTCGCCCGCGCTTCCCACGAACTGCGGACCCCTTTGACCTCCATCAAAGGTTCCATGGAATACCTTACCGCCAGGATGGCCTGCCTTTCCCCCCAGGAAATCAGCACCTGCTCCCAAGAGGAGCTTTGCGATTTTTTCCAGTTGATCAACAAAAACACCGACCGGCTGATCCGCATGGTAAACACCATGCTTGATATCGAGCGGATCGAGATGGGTACCACCACGGCTCTGCATTATGTCCACCTTGATCTGGTTATGGTTATCCGCGAAACAATCGCCGGAATTTCCTGCCTTGCCGAGGAGAAGGGAATGCAGATCAGCACCCTGCTCCCGGAGGCCCTGCCGCTGCGGGGTGACGAGGACAAGATCAGGCAGGTGCTCACCAATCTGCTGGCCAACGCGATCAAGTTCGCGCCCGAGCAGTCAGCCATCACCATCCGGGCCTTTATGGAGGAAGATTCCGCCGTGGTCGAGGTCCAGGACCAGGGGGTGGGGATCCCGACGCCAGAGCGGGAGAAGATTTTTGACAAGTTCTACAAATTGGGCAATAAGGAAGGAAACGGCCTTGGGCTTGCCATCTGCCGGAGCATCATTTCAGCCCACGGCGGCATCATCGGCGTGGCGGACAAGGGGCGGGGGAATTGCTTTTATTTCCGGCTGCCCGCCGGCCCGGAAGCAATAACCGCCACCGACAAGGTCTAATGACCAGGCGGGCATGGAGAGCACGATGAGCAAAACGACGTTGCTGGCCATCGACGACGACCACGACATCCTCAAGGTTCTCAAGGCAAACCTGGAGTTGCACGGCTTTATCCTGCTCACCGCCGACTCCCTTACCTCGGCCCGGACCATCCTGGCCGACCGCAGGCCTGATCTGGTGCTTCTCGACCTGATGCTGCCCGATGGCGACGGCCTGGAATTCTGCTGCGCCCTGAAATCCCTCTACCCCAGCCTGCCGGTCATCATGCTGACCGCCAAGGACAAGGTTTCCGACAAGGTAATCGGCTTCGAACTGGGGGCTGACGACTACCTGGTCAAACCCTTTGAAACCCGTGAACTCCTGGCCCGCATCCGGGCCAGGCTCCGGCCGGTGGCCATCCCCCCGCAGGCCAGTGTTCTAACCGCCGGCAACTTGTCGCTTGATCTGCGCAATCAAATCATCACGGTTCAAGGCAAGGTCGTCGCCCTCACCCCCAAGGAGTTCCAGGTTCTAGCCTGTCTGGTGAAAAACCGCAACAACCTGGTGAGCCGGGAAGAAATCCGGCAACACCTCTGGAGCGATGCCAAGCTTTATGCCTGGAGCCGGGTCATCGACGTGCACATCCAGCATCTCCGCCGAAAGATCGAGGCCAACCCGGCCGCACCGCGTCATATCATTACAGTGCCTGGACGGGGCTACCGGTTTGAGGAGTAGAAGGGCCGCAAAAAGGTACTTCTCCCGACCACGGCACATCATTGGATATTCATTAACCGAAAACACAAAATTTCCGGTTGCTCCGGAAGGTTAACCGCTCAGCAGTCCAGTAGCCGCTGGAAAGAGACCGGCAAAATGTGCTATGATACATGAGCAGGCCGCTGCGGTGCTGCTGAACGGTTAACCTCTTGGGGCCGCCCATGAAACTGCTGCACAATCTTCCGCTCTCAATGCGCATTGCCGGCAGCGCCTTGATCCTTGTGATGCTGGGCGCCTTGACCCTGATGTTCGTGGAAGAAGCACATCTTCGCGAGGTGTATTTCGGTCAGCGGCGCGCCCATCTGGAAGAAGCCTTCCTTTTCAACGAATTGCGCCTGACCCAGGCGATCAACACCCTGCGCTGCAACGCACGGTTTCTGGCCGACACCCCGCCGGTCTCCGGGATCATGCGGACAGCGCGGAACAATGGCTACGATGCCCGCGACGGCAATACGTTCGAGCAATGGGAAGAGCGGCTGCGGCAGATTTTTTCGCCATTCCTGCTGGCGCATCCCGAGTACTATCAGCTCAGCTATATCAGAGTAGCGGATCAGGGCCGGGATATTGCGCACTTCATCAGCCGCAACGGACAAGTCGAAATTGTGCCGCCGGACCGGCTGCGCTGCAGGACTGAGCAAAATTACTCCGCCGCCACTATGGAAATGGGTTCCGGTCGGGTACACCTTTCGAATATCGACCTGAGCCGGGAAGAGGGAAAAAATGACCAGCCCGTCATTCCTACCATTCAGGCCTCGGCGCCGGTTTTTGACGACAACGGCAAGATCTTCGGCCTGATCGTGCTCTGCCTGGACCTTAGACCTTTACTGCAATCCGCCACCTTCAACCTGCCGCCTGGCGTCTCTGCCTTCATCACCGACAGCCACGGCCGGTACCTGCTGCGTCCTGAGGCACTGCGGGATATCGGCTCCGCCCCCGGAAGCGGAAAGGGAATCCGCACCGATTTCCCCACGCTTGTCGCCGCGCTTGATCCGCGCACCCCGAAATTCATGCCGCTCCGGAAACTGGCGACGAAATCCGCAACGCAGTATCTGGCCGCCGGGCGGATCCATTACGATGCCGACAATCCCACGCAGTTCCTGTTTTTGACCTATCACATTGCCGACGACATGGCGCGGCGGTTAACGGCGATTCCCCAGGCCCATGTCATCGCTGGTTTTACGGTATTGCTGCTGGCCTGCGGCATAGTGCTGATCGTTCTACGCCGAACCTTTCTTCCCCTTGAACAACTTGCCGTTGCCGCCGACGAAATCACCGCAGGCGCTCGCGATGTCCGGCTACCGCAGAGCGGCGACGGCGAAATCGGCCGCCTCGCCAAGGCACTCAACGCCATGCTGAGCGAGCTGGCCCGCAGGGAGCGAGACATTGCCCAAATAAACCAAGGGCTGGAAAGACAGGTCGCCGAGCGCACCCAGGCACTGACTACGGTCAATGATCGGCTGGTCAAGGAAATTCACGAACGCGAGCGGGTTCTCCACGATGTCGAGGTTTTGTTCCAGCGCAATCAGACCCTGATGAATACCGCCATGGACGGCATCCACATCCTTGACCTGCAGGGCCATCTGGTCGAGGCTAACGAATCGTTTTACCGGATGCTGGGCTACACCGGAGAATCAAAACCAGCTCTCAAGGTGACCGACTGGGACGCACAATTTTCGCAGGAAGAATTACAGGCGGCATTCAAGGATCTTATCGAAAAAAACATCTTAATCGAAACCAGATACCGCCGCAAGGACGGCACTATCTTCGATGTCGAGATCGCCTGTTCGGGAATCGAACTTGCCGGCTCGGGCTATCTGTATGCGGCAAGCCGTGACATCACCGAACGCAAACAGTCCGAAGCGACTTTGCGGCGAAAAAAACTTGTGATTGATACCGCCATGGACGGCTTCTGGATAACCGATGAGCAAGGATTCTTGCTGGAAGCCAATGAGACCTATGCCCGGATCTCCGGCTATTCAGTGGCTGAACTGGTCACCATGCATATCAGTCAGCTGGAGGCAAAAGAACATCTGGAGGATGTCAAGGAACACCTTGCCAAGTTGATCGCCGAAGGCCGTGACCGCTTCGAGACCCGCCACCGCCACAAGGACGGCCATGAAATCGATATCGAGATCTCCGCCCGGTATCTGGCGGAATCGCGGCAGCTCTTTGTCTTTTGCCGCGACATCAGCAAACGAAAGCAGGCCGCTCTTGAGTTGCAGCACAATCAGGAGTTGCTCAAGGAGGCGGAGCGGCTGGGAAAATTGGGCAGCTGGGAACTGGACCTGCCCAGCGGAGTGTTGCGCTGGTCGGAGGAGGTCTACCGGATATTCGAGCTTGATCCGGCCCGCTTTGCCCCCTCCTATGAAAATTTTTTGAGCGTAATCCATCCCGATGACCGTGACGGGGTAAATCACGCCTACCAGCGGTCGTTGCAGGACCAGCAGCCTTACCATATCGAACACCGCTTACTGTTCGCTGACGGGAGGGTCAAATGGGTGCGCGAACATTGCACCAGCACCTTCGACCTTTCCGGGAAACCGCTGCGCTCGATAGGGATGGTGCAGGACATCACCGAGCACAAGGAGGCCGAGGAAGAGATCCTCGCCCTGGCGCTCCATGACCAGTTGACCGGCCTGCCTAATCGCCGTTGTTTCCTGGAACGCCTCGAGGCGGCACTGTCCGCCTCCACACGTCATGACGACTTCGGCGCGGTGCTGTTCATCGACATGGACAAATTCAAGATCCTCAACGATACCTGGGGCCACGAATCAGGCGACCTGATGCTGATCGAGGTAGCCAATCGGCTCAGATCCTGTATCCGCGAGGTCGATATTGCCGCCCGGCTCGGCGGGGATGAATTCGTCGTCCAGATCGGCGACCTCGGCAGCGACAGAGACAAAGCCTTGCAGCGGTCAAGCCTGGTCGCCGAACATATCCGCAAGACCCTGGCACAGCCGTACATGCTCAACAATCGCCGGCATCACAGCTCACCCAGCATCGGGGTCACCCTGTATCACGGCAAGGATGCCTCGGTGGATAAGGTATTGCAGCGCGCCGACACGGCCATGTATCAGGCCAAGGACTCAGGCCGCAACAAGGTCTGCTTCTTTGACCAGGCAACGCCAATTGAGGGGTAGAAAAAGCCGAATGCGGATAAACACCTGGCCGTTTTGCGGCCGAACTGCCCCGGTTTTACAACCTTCGTCCAAGCTTGGCCTGCTGGAGCAACATCCTCCTAGATATCAAACATGACCACATCCTGCTGCAAACGCTGCTGGGCCAACAAATCGGCAAGGCTGACCGTGAGCGTTGCCAGCAGACACTCCTGCGCCTTTTGCAGCAGGACGCTGAGCGCATCGGCTGATCCAGCTCCGGCCGGCACAAGTTCAATGCCGCCCTCAAGCAGGAGAATAATATCCTTGACCGTAAGGCCCCCAGGATCTCCGGCCAATTTGTAGCCGCCGTTCTTGCCGCGGAAACTGCGGACAATATTTGCCTTGCCAAGCTGGTTGAAGATCTGTTCCAGGTAGTTCTGGGGGATATGCCGACTGGCCGCAATATCCTTGATCTGCAGAGGCCCGTTCTCACTGTATTCGGCAAGATAAAGCAGAGCCTTGAGGCCGTAATGACTTTTGCTGCCGAGGGTAAGCATCGCTTTTACTTTTTCTCGATAAGCAGCGACCAGGCGCCGTCCGCCAGACGTTTCTGCTCGATGATCCTGTGGCCTTCCCTGGTGACGGAACCCGGCACGTTGCCGATCGGCGCCCCGTCGTCCAGCAATATTTCCAGAATCTGCCCCGACTGCAACTTTGCCAATTCCACCTTGGCATAAACAAGATTCATCGGGCAGCCGACCTTGCGGCAATCCTTTACGGCATCGGGTTTTATGGCGTCTGACATGATTGTCTCCTTTCCGGGCTCCCGGTCATTAAGCCATTGTTACAAAATAACATAGCAGTATTAGGCAGCCAGATGGCATAAGGAGCCATATAGTATAAGGCAACATAAATGGCCATGAGGTTTCTGAACGGCTCCTAAACAAGAGAGGACTCTTCGATAAGCTGAATCTCTTCCGAAGATACCTGCCCCTGGCTGATTCTGAAAGATTTCACCTCAATTCTCTCCGGATCAGCCAGAGAAATTATGACATAGCTGATCTCCGGATCATAGGCCAGGCGGATATCCTCGAAAGACGGCCTGGCCGGAGTCTCTGGATGGCTGTGATAAACAGCGCGGAGACGCTGACTTTGGCCGCGCATCGCTTTTATCGCGGCAAACTGTTCCGCCGGGTCCATGGAAAAATGATCCGCCGCCTTGTCGGTGTTGGTCAGAGTAATCGCCGCCTCGACAAGGCCGTTCTTTTCGGCCAGATAGCCGCAGGCTTCATAGGGCAATTCTTCTCTGGCCTGGGCGATAACGACGTCAAGAGCCTTTCTGCTAATGACCAGCATCGCAGGCCTGCCGCACGTTTTTTTCCTGCAAGCCGCAGGCTGGCCGGACGTTATCGGTCAATTCGGTAATGGTCGGATTTTCCCCGCAGAGCGGACAATCTTTTTGCCGCGTCAGCCTGATCTTGCGAAAGTCCATGTTCTTGGCGTTAAAGGTCAGCAGCGTGTCGGTCAGCAGACTGCCGGCCCCGGTAAGAAACTTAAGCGCTTCAGCCGCCTGAATGGTGCCGAGCATGCCGGCTATTGCCCCCAACACTCCCGCCTGGGAACAGGTGGGCACCGCATCGGGCGGCGGCGGCTCGCGGAAGACACAGCGATAACAGGCGGATTCGCCCGGCAGCACCGTCATGGTCTGGCCGTCGAAACGGAGGATGCCGCCATGGGAAAAGGGAATTCCTTCCATGCCGCAGGCATCGTTCACCAGAAATTTGGTGGGAAAATTATCGGTGCCGTCCACCACGAAATCGTAATCGCGGATGATGGCCCGGATGTTTTCCGCGCTGAGATATTCCTGATAGGTTCTGACCGTGACCCCGGGGTTGATGGCCAGCATTTTCGCCTTTGCCGACTCCACCTTGGCTCTGCCGATGTCCGCGGTATAATGGGCAATCTGCCGCTGCAGGTTTGAGATTTCGACGGTATCGCAATCGACGATGCCGATCGTGCCGACGCCGGCTGCGGCCAGATACAGGCTGACGGGACAGCCTAGACCGCCTGCCCCGACAATGAGCACCTTGCCCAGCAACAGTTTTTCCTGCCCTTCCACCCCCACATCCTGCAACAGAATGTGGCGGCTGTATCTTTCAAGTTGTTCCGATGTGAAATCAATCATGGTGATTGAACCCCCTCTCAAGGTCTTCGACAAGATCATCCCAATCCTCAATCCCGACGGAAAGCCGCAGCATGCTCGGCCTCACTCCGGCAGCGAGTCGCTCTTCCGGGCTGTATTCGGCATAGATAGTTGACCAGGGATGCAAAATGAGACTTTTATTATCATTCAGGTTGGTGGCCCGGCGGATAACCCGCAATGCGTCCATAAAGGCGTAACAAACCTCCTCATCCGCCAGATCAAAGGTGAGCAAGCCGCCGAAACTGGCACCGAACTGTTGTTTTGCGACGGCATGCGATCCAGCCTCCGGCAACCCCGGATAATTCACCGCCGCGACCTGCGGATGCTCGGCCAGAAAGCGGGCCAACGCCAGGGCGTTGTCGCAGCTCCTGTCCACCCTGAGACTCAGGGTTTCCAGGCCGAGACTCTGCAGATAGGCGTTATGGGGGGCAAGACAGGCGCCGAAGTTGCGAAACACCTCCTGCCGCAGAGAGGCCATGAAGGCCATGCTGCCAAACCGTTCCGCGGCCCCGGCCAGTTTCGGCGAGCGGCGCCAGTCGAAATTACCGTTATCAATAATCGCCCCGCCCACCGAGGTTGCGCCGCCGGAGATATATTTGGTGGTGGAAAGCACTTCGATATTTACCCCCGCTTTTTTACTGTCAAACAGATACGGGGTCAGCAGGGTATTATCAACCACCAGGGGAACACCATGTTTCGCGGTGATGGCCGCGATTTTTGCGCAATCAGCCACCTCAAGCTGCGGATTGCTGATGCTCTCGAGAAAAACCGCCCGAGTCCCATTGTCGATGGCCTGCTCCAGTGCGCAAGTATCGAGCATCGACACATAACGTACCGAGAGGCCCCAGGGCTGAAAGGTTTTGCTGAGCAGCGACAGGGTATTGCCAAACAGTTTTCTGGTGGTGACGATATTGGCGCCCGCCTCCGCCAGGGTCATGATGGTGTTACTGATGGCGGCCATGCCCGAAGACAGCGCCAACACCGCCAGCCCGCCTGACAAGGACTGCAACCGCTGCTCGAAATCCTGGACGGTCGGATTGGCAAGGCGGGTGTACACATAAGCCGGCTTGCGGCCGGCAAAGGTCTGGGCCAGGGAGGCGGAATTCTCATGCTCGAAGGCGACGCCGTCATAGACCGGCATCCTCAACGCCCCGTTGGGGTCTTTCCCCGAAAAGGTTCCGTGCACCGCTCTGGTGGCAAAACCTTTCATCCCCTGGCTCCCCCACCCATGAAATAGAGAAATTCGACCTCATCCCCTTCAGCCAGGGCCTGTTCCGTATAGGCTTGCCGGGCAACGATCCTGCCGTTAAGCTGCACCGAAACCATGTCCGGCGACTCCACCTGCTTGAGGGCGAGAAGCTCAGCCACGGAAACCTTGTCTTCCGCCAAAGTTTCTGCCTTACCATTAATCATCAACTGCATCGCGTCACCATCCTGATAAAGCTGAGTTGAGAAGCTTGTCTGCTCAAACGAAACTTATACCCTCTGGGTGCAAATTCAATTAAGCCGATTAACTTGATCTACTTAATCAAGTAAGTACACATCGCCTTTGCGTTTGTCAAGTGTCAAGAATATTTTATCAGAAAAACTGAGATCAAGTCATTTCCACAGCCTGTTGCCGCGAAAAATAATCTGGGTATTTTGCCTGAGCAAACGGCAGAAGAAACGTAAGCGTTCAGCAGTGCCACATCTGCTTTGTCATCGGCTTGGCTCATGTGCAATAAATAGCACACGCACAGACCTCGAAGTTTATGCCCCGCAGGGGTACGCATCTGCGGCACTGCTGAACGCTTACATTCCTGGGTTTATCTTAAATTTTGCTGCCCCTGGTGAACGATTACGAAGAAACCGCAAAAAACCGCCAGAATTGCCCAGGGCTTTTTTAATCGATTTCTAAAAACGGAAGGAAAGCGGTCTGCGATCCCCGGTCATTTTCTGACAGGCATCGATGCAGGCGCCGCAGTTATGACACTGGGGGGCAAGCTTATCGGCCAGGGGATTCAGACCGAGTTGACAGACTCTGCCGCATTCGCGGCAGCCGATACAGGCACGAGTTTCCTCCTCGACCATAACGACCCGCATGGTTTTTCTGCTGTGGAACAGACCAAGCATGCTGCCCACCGGGCAGAGATGATTGCACCAGACCCGGCGGACCAGAAAAAATTCGGCCAAGAGAATAATGACGATCAAAACCAGTTCCAAACCCACGGTCCCTTCGTAGATAAGACGGGCGGTCTGGACCGAAATAATCCCGGGGGCCGAAAACAGGCTGGCCAGGGGAAAAGCGAAAAGCAGGGTGGCGGCCAGAATCAGGGCCAGCACCAGATAGCGGGCCAGCGGGGCCGGAGCGGGCGCAAAGAACCTAGGCAAGCCCAGCCTCCTGCTCACCGCATCACAGAGCTCGGACAGGATGTTTTGAGGGCAGACCCAGCTGCAGAATACTCGCCCCAAGACCAGAGCTAAGCCGGCCGGGATTAAGGCCGAGGTCAGAAGAACGACATCGAACCGCATTGTGGCAAGCAGAGACTGGATGGCAATGAGCGGGTCGGTAAGGGAAAGCGGGCCAAGACTCAAGGAATAGAAGCTGCCGCTGACCGCGTTGACCCCGCTGAGGTTAAGCAGCGGCACCGCGACCATGGCGGCAACGGCAAAGATCTGGACAGTTCTGCGAATCGGGGTAATTCTCATTTTGTCCCCCCGGAAATTACGGTGATGGCCGTGGTTTCGGCCGGGCAGACATGCTCACAGATTCCGCAACCCGCGCATTTTTTCTCATTGACCACCGGCCTCAGCTCACTGTCCATGGTGATCGCCTCGTTGAACAACGGGCAGTGGTCGTAACAGCTCCGGCAGAAGGTGCCCTGCCAGGTAAGGCACTCTTTTTTATTGATCCGCGCCGTCCCCATCCGCACCTGTTCGCGCTTTTTCACCCTGCCGTCCAGGGCGCCGGACGGGCAGACCGGCACACATTTCATACAGAGATAACAGGGGGCGCGCCGTGCCTGGATGATCGGGGTCCCCATGATCACCAGGCCGTCAAGAAGACCGGCCATTCGGATTGCCCGGTAGGGGCAAGCTAAAGCACATTTGCCGCAGCGGATGCAGCGGCTAAGAAAATCCGCTTCCGGCACCGCCCCCGGCGGTCTGAGTAAATCACTGCTCATTACTCGTCCTGACCCGCATAAACAGGATAAACCCCGATCACCTGCTCCACCGAGGCCAGCCGCTGGATACCTTCGGTAAGGGCCGCCAGCGATCCGGCTTCGATTACGGTGACGATCTGATTGTCCTTACTGCCATGCACTTCAGTATCCGGCATCTGGCTAAGTTTAGCCAGCACCGCATCCACCGCCCCCACCTCCGTCGCCAGCACTACGCTTGCTATTGCCATTTTCCCACCTCTGTATTGATTAAACCCCTCCCCGGTGACGAGTACCGGGGAGGATGAATTCCGCTGCTCAGCTATAAGCGGAAGCGGTCACAGGGTGCCGCAGGTTGCGGCAAGCGGGACGGCGATGCGTACATCAAGTACGTGAGCCGGACCGATCGCCGCAAGATGCGGTGCCCTGTGATCGCTTTAGGCCTTTTCCACTTTGACCGCGCAGATCTTGAACTCCGGCTGCTTCGACAGAGCGTCGTAAGCATCGGTGGTCAGCGCATTGATCATCCGGTCCGGGTAGTGCATGGGCACGAAGACCAGGCCGTCCCGCGGCACATCCACCACCTTGGCCTCAAGAACGATGCTGCCCCGCCGGGAGGTGACCCGGACCTTTTCCTTGTTCTTGACCCCGACTTTGGCCGCGTCCCTGGGGTTGATCTCCAGATAGGCGTCCGGGGCCGAGCGCTTCAGCTCCGGCACCTTGAGAGTCATGGTGCCGGTGTGCCAGTGTTCGATCTGGCGGCCGGTGGTCAAGGCAAACGGGTACTCGGCATCGGGCGGCTCGGCCGGCCCCTTGTGGGGACGGAGCCAGATGGTCACCCGATTGTTGTCCGCCTTGGCGCTGTAGAACAGCACCCCCTCGGCCTTGGGATCCGCTTGTTTGACCAGCACATCGTACTCCGCGGTGTAACGCCGGACCGTGCCGGGGTGGCTCTCGGTGGGGCAGGGCCACTGGAGGCCGTGGGCCTTTTTCATCCTGGCCCTGGTCATGCCCATGAAGTCATAGGCCGTGCCCTTGGAGCAGAGGCGGATCTCGTTCCAGACATCCTCGGAGGTCTTGTAGGGGAAGAGCCTTTTCGCCTCCTCGGTCCTACCCATGGCCGCGAACAATCTTCTAGCAAAGTCGATCATCACATTAAGATCGGGCCGTGCCTCGCCCGGCGGCTCGATGGCCTTTTCGACGTACTGGTAGCGGCGCTCCGACTGGCCGTAGGTGCCGTCTTTTTCCACCCAGAGGGCGGCGGGCAGGACCAGATCGGCCAGCTCCGAGGTCCGGGTCGGATGATAGGCCTCGGAGACCACCATGAAGGTGTCTTCACCGGCCATCCCTTTCCGGTAAACATCGACATTGGGCAGGCTCTGGCCGGGATTGGTGCAGGCCACCCAGAGGCAGCGGGTAGTGCCGCTGTTCACCGACTTGAACATCTCCATGGCGGTGAGGCCCGGCTTGGCTTTGATTCTCCCTGCCGGCAACCCCCAGAACTTCTCCATCTCCGCCCGGTGGTCGGCATTGGCCACCAGTCGGCCGTAGGGGAGCAGGTGGCTTAAAAGACCGCCGTCCCGGACCCCGCCGCAGGCGTTGGGCTGACCGGTAAGGGAGAAGGAGGTGGCGCCTGGCCGGCAGATCTGGCCGGTGAGGAGATGGAGGTTGTGGACCAGATTGTTGACCCAGACCCCGCGGGTCCGCTGGTTGAGGCCCATGCACCAGAAGCTCATGGTTGCCTTGGAGGTGGCGAACCAGCGGGCCGCCTTGACGATTTCGTGAGCCGGGCAGCCGGAGATCTTTTCCGCCGCCTCCGGGGTGTAGTCGTCGAGAAACTTGACATAATCGTCCCAGCCCACCTTGCTGATTTTTGGCGGCGGCCCGGGATCGGTCATGGTCTTGAAGATCGTGTGCTTGTCGACAAACCCCTTGTCGTAGAGCTTCTCCTTGACGATGACATGGGCCATGGCGTTTAAAATTGCCAGGTCGTTGCCGGGGGTGAAACTCATGTGGAGGTCGGCGATTCGGGCCGACAGGGTCTTGCGCGGATCGACCATGATAATCTTGACGTCCTTGCCCTTCTGCTTGCGTTCGTTGACCAGCCGGAAGATCACCGGGTGGGCCTCGGCCATGTTGGAGCCGATGATGAAGAAGCAGTCGGCATGGTTGATGTCGTCGTAGGCGCCCATGGGCTCGTCCTTGCCGAAGGTCGAGACGTAGCCCACCGCGGCGGAGGCCATGCACAGCCTGGGGTTGCCGTCGATGTTGTTGGTGCCCAGCCCGCCCTTGAACAGCTTGTTGATGAAATAGGATTCCTCGGTGTACGACTGGCCGGAGCCGTAGAAGGCCACCGAGTTGGGGCCGTTTTTACGGATGGAGTCATGGAATTTATCGACCATGACACCCATGGCCTGATCCCAGGAGATGCGGACGAATTTGTTGCCCTTGCGGAGCAGGGGATACTGCAGACGGTCGGAGGCGTAGAGAATGGCGGGAAGAAAATTGCCCTTGAGGCAAAGAAACCCCTTGTTCCAGTTGTCCTTGTCGCCCTTCACCGCCA
>Ga0209211_10005996_pt1 | contig 17859 bp, 17 predicted proteins | sample RifGroA2_FD_183992 | JGI IMG/M metagenome (GOLD analysis project Ga0209211, IMG submission 183992) | Groundwater microbial communities from Rifle, Colorado, USA - Groundwater A2 (SPAdes) (version 2) | ecosystem: Environmental > Aquatic > Deep subsurface > Groundwater | place: Rifle, Colorado... | reverse complement strand
TAGATGAATATATGGCACGGCTCATGCCAGAGGATAAGGTACTTGCGATAGAAAAGTTTAAACAGAGGCATGGAATGGTTGCAATGGTAGGGGATGGCGTAAATGACGCCCCTGCAATGGTAGTGTCAGACCTCGGTATAGCCATGGGTGCAGCAGGGACTGATGTTGCCATAGAGACAGGAGATATAGTCCTGATGTCTGATGACTTATCTAAGATACCTTATGTAATGAAGTTGAGCAGGAGGACAGTAAACAATGTCAGGCAGAATATCATAATCTCTTTGACCATCATTGCCTTTTTAGTCCCCATAGCCCTGATAGGCTGGATAGGCATAGTCCCCGGGATACTTATTAATGAGGTTGGGGGACTCATCGTTATTATTAATGGCCTTCGCCTCCTGCGGTAAAAATTATTTCCGGGACAATTGTTTTCTGATAGCAGCATTTCTAAGGGACTCATATTGAGGTCCGTATCCGCCTTCGAGGAGTCTTCTTGCGCTCATTATGAGTGAGATAGTTACAGGGGAGTCATAGGCGATCTCAAGCAGGGTTGAGCCGCCGCCGGTAGACCTGAATCCCATATCAAATTTTCTATTACTCTCCTCTTCGTACGCCGAGGTCATGAAGTTTGTACTTCCGCCGCCTATCTCCTTTACTGCATCTTTATTTGAATTAATGGCCTCTATCAATCTTCGGGTACCATCAGCATATCTTTCATCATCTACACCAAGGGGTCCGTTCCACACAATGGTCTTTGCCTTTTCTATTACGCCCGCGTATAGATCTCTGGTCTTATCCCCGATATCAACAATCTCATCGTCATCATTTAATTCATGCAGACGGACCGACCTTAAAATTGTCTCTCCCCTTTTTATTACATAGTCTACGGGAACTATCAATCTCCGGCCAATGAGTGGATTTGGGTCTTTAAACTGGAACTTGTTATAAAGTCTCAGCAGGCCCTGTGCGAGGTTTATCTCTTCTGCATTATACTGATAACCCCCATTTTTATCTGAAGAAAAGCCCTTGAGTTTAACCTCACGAAGGCCCCGGAGATCTTTTCTCATCTCACCAGGTAATCCGGCAAGGTCTTCATCCTTTAGCATGGTCAACTGGGCGTATACAAAGGTATACATAAGATGACCGCCGACAAGTACATAATCAACGAGCTTTTCACCTATATGGAGGTTTAGTTCCGGGTTAAACATATTACTCCAGTGGGTAGTCTTTTCAGACCTGAAGATTGCCCTCATGAGGGTCAGGCTGTCCTCGACCTTGTCTCCACCCACAATAACTATATAGGGTGAGCCTGGTTTCTTTATCTTCATATGTGCCTCTATCTCATCAACAAGGAGGCTTCCGGCAAGACCTGGAATATACTCATGTATTCTATTGGATGACGTTTCCTTTCTGTGTGCTGTACCAAAAGAGTTCTGGATGCTTACATCAACAACATATGTAAGGATCTTTGCCAGATCGTCTTTATTTTTTGTTTCATCTGAATGGAATCTTATATTATCGAGCAGCGGTATGACACCATCCTTAAACAGGCCTTTCAGATAATCAGGTGTGAATTTATCAGGCCTGATAGTTCCGGACTCTGACATGAATCTTATAATCTCTGCCTTCTGTCCTATTGCCTTTGAAAGTGGTTCGAGGATCGGATCAAGTGTAAACGATGGATCAATTCCCCTGGGCCTCCCCAGATGTGTTACTAACAGAGGGATAACCCCTGCTTTTATCAGCTCTTTGATGAAAGGTGCGGCCTGAAGTATCCTGAAGGGGTCTGCAACCCTTGGCTGCCCCCCTTCACTGCTTGGATCCTGACTTATCAGGGGGACATTAAAGTCAGATTTTACAAGTGCGATCTTTCCTTCAAGCTCTTCCAGATAATCAGAGGCCTTCAGGTATCCTAATACTCCATCCATATCCTCAGCTTAATATCCTTTCAAGATAACAATGGACCAGAAGTGGATCAAGTTCATATATGGCCATAAAGAGGGCGGGAAATAAGAATACGATCCCGGCAAGGAGTCCTACTTCTGAAAAAACAGGGCGGGTCTTTGTTATTGCAGGAATTCTTAACGAATCATTGATAGTTATCAACCTTTCAACCCTCTGTGTAAAGATCCCATTCCTGTTATATAAGCTGAAACCGGTTGTATAACTCGGTAGGTGCAAGCCCGTATTATATGGGGCATGTTTCTTCATCTTAATTAATGCAGAGGCAACATCGAGTGGCTGTCCTGTCAATCGAGCTGCCCATTCGTCACCTATCAGTTCTATTTCTTCTTTCCACCAGTTGAATAGATAGTGGACATTTGGAAATATATAAAGGCTATTCCTGCAAATAAGTAGGATTCCTTTTAAAATATTGTCCCTCCTTTTATAATGAGAAAGCTCATGGCTAAGAAGACCCCGGAGTTCACCACCTGTCAGATTTTTCAGGACACCGGTGGATATGACCAGGGTATTCGATATGTATCCCCAGATAAAGCTGAAGAGGTATGGAGTATCAATAATCTTTACCTTTATTCTGTGAACCTTTTCAATATTCTCCACCAGACATCTTGTCTGCCAATCTTCATTGGCCTTTGTGCTGTAGTCTGACAAGGATGTTTCATTAAAAGATGCCCCTGTTATGCCATTCTTGTTTCGGAATCTCATTACGTTTTCATGGGCCTTTCTATAATTCCTTATGCCTGTTACTGCATAGAGCAAGGGGATGAGCACAAGGAGAATAGCAGACATTAAGAGTCCATTGAATAGAGGTGTTTCTGTTGGAATAAAAGAAAATATATAGCAATAGGGTTCATTCAGGCAGAACATTGCCTTTCCTGGGATTTTAATAAAAAATGGCGGTGCAAAAGAGGAGATTATCATAAATCCTGAAATCACAGGGGGTGAGAGTAGTGAGATAAAAAACAATCTGCTCTTTATATGTGGTGAAGAGATAAGAAATTTGCCTGCAAGGGACAATAGAAAGAATATAAAAGACAACAGGATATTAAGAATGGCAAAATTTAAGAAAAGCAGACCTATATAATATAGCTTTTCCATATAGACTTAATTTAAAATACCATATATTTGCAGCACTGGCAATAAACATTACCTGGACGGTTATGGGACAGACATCTCACCTACCTCCTATATCAAAAATTCAAACTTTGAGTTGTATGATCCTCTGACTGGAACCTTTACAACCACAGGGAGTTTATTAATAGGACACGAATCTCATACTTCAACACTGCTTTTAGATGGTAAGGTGCTGAACATAAGGTTTGAACAGCCCAGAGATTCAAAAATTGGGTTTATAAAAAGAGTTGGGGTTTGTCTTCTACTGGTTAGAGTAGCATTTGTAAATTCCGCCTTAAGCAGAATACATTTATCGTCAAATATAATTTTCAGGTGGTAATTAAAAACTGATAAGATTTTTGAGGGGTTATGCTATAATAAATTTGTTATGAAGACCAAGGTGAACAACAGGCTTTTCTGGTATCTAAAGGATGGGATTGAATTTGACCTTGAAAACCCATCCCATGTTGATATGTATGTCCAGCAAATCCTTTCTCATGGAAAGGCAGAAGATATCCAAAAAATGTTAGAGATACTTCCTCCTGAAAAATTCAGGAAATCCTTTAAACGGATAAGGAGATTTCTACGACGAGAAGTAAGGAGATTCTGGGAGGCAGGGCTTGGAGATACTGGAGAGGATTCATAAAGAAACATTAGTGTTCCTTTCAGAACTGCCGGAGATAAATGCGTTTTATCTTACGGGTGGTACAGCATTATCTGCTTTTTATCTTAACCATAGAAAAAGCAATGATCTCGATTTTTTTACATCAACAGAAGAATTAATCCTCCCTTTTAGCTTTAAGATAGAAGAAGTCTTAAAGGGTAGAGGATATAAGATTGAACGCACAAGGGGATTCCATTCCTTTGTAGAACTAAATTTATCGTCCTTGAATAGTTCAACAGTAATACATATTGCACTTGATTCACCTTACAGGTTTGAACAACCAAAAGATTCGGAAGAATTTCATGGTTTAAAGATTGATAGTCTTATCGATATTGCAACAAATAAAATCCTTACGCTATTTGGAAGGGCTACTCTCAGAGACTTTGTGGATGTGTATTTCCTTATTAAGGAAAATTTCTCAAAGGCTGAGCTAATAGAAAAGGCCAGGTTAAAAGATCCTGGATTTGATCTCTACTGGTTAGGAGTAGCCTTTGAAAGAATTAATAATTTTTCTGTTGATTCTCCAGAGATGCTTCTATTAGTAAAACCATGCAGTATTGAAGATCTCAAGAATTTTTTTAATGAATGGAGAGAGGAAATATACAAGGAACTTACTAAATCAGGAAATGATTAACGGTGGAATATTACCCTGAGAGATTCAAACTTCAACCTCCTATCACCTCCTATATCAGCCTTGACAGCGGTTGCTGTCTCATATACTTTAAAGATGTCATGAAAAGATATGATGTGATTATCGTTGGCACAGGGCCATCCGGTATATTCGCTGCATGGGAGCTGATTTCATCCAATAGTGGTATAAAGATCCTCATGCTCGATAAAGGCGGTAGCCTTTCTGAAAGGGTGGAAAAGACTAAGGAAGGTGTGCACAGGGCAAAGACAGAGGAACCGGATGTTATCTCCTGCGGATGGGGAGGAGCAGGTGCATTCAGTGACGGTAAACTCAACCTCTCACCAGAGGTTGGGGGCTTTTTAAAAGAATATATAGATGGAAAGACCCTTTTATCCTTAATTGAATATGTTGATAAAATCTATTTGAAATTTGGTGCACCGGACGAGTTGCATGGCACAGAGATAAATCAGATCAAAGACCTTGAAGATGAAGCCCTCAGATATGGATTACGATTCATTCCCTTCCCGATCCGCCATCTTGGCACTGACAGGTGCATCCCGGTACTCGGAGGGTTTCTTGCAAGTTTAAAAGATAATGTGGAATTTCGACCGCATACCGAGGTAGAGGAGGTACTTTTCAATGAAACCCCCATGCCCCTTCGGGGCACAAAGGAGGATGAAAACCCCTCCCCCTTACCCTCTCCCTTCAGGGGAGAGGGATGGGCGGGAGACGGATTAGAAGTTAAAGGTGTAAGGACCGGATCGGGGGAAGATATCCAGGGAGATTTTGTGATCGTTGCCCCTGGCCGGAGCGGGGCGCAATGGCTTGAAAAGGAGTCAAGGAGGCTTGGGCTTACAACGCTTACGAATCCTGTTGATATAGGGGTCAGGATTGAGGCCCCGGCCCCTGTAATGAAGAACCTTACTGATGTGGCCTATGAAGCAAAACTGGTATTCTACTCAAAACAGTTTGATGACCAGGTAAGGACATTTTGCATGAATCCATATGGTGAGGTTGTAAGGGAGTATCATGGGGATCTATGTCTGGTCAATGGGCATAGCTATTCAACGAAACGGTCAAACAACACAAACTTTGCCATTCTTGTAAGCACCGTATTCACTGAACCATTCCGTGAACCGATTGCATACGGCAGATATATAGCGAGGCTTGCAAATCTCCTTGGAGGGGAGATCATTGTGCAGAGGCTCGGCGACCTCCTCCAGGGGAGGCGCTCCACAACTGAGCGGATCAAGCGGGGGACTGTAAGGCCAACCCTTATTGATGCCACACCCGGAGATTTAAGCTTTGTAATACCATACAGATACGTATGCGATATAATAGAGATGTTGCAGGCAATGGACAATCTGACCCCTGGTCTCTACGCGAGGGATACACTTCTCTATGGTGTTGAGGCAAAATTTTATTCTATGAGGCTGAAGCTGACATCGTTTTTTGAAACGGGTATCCGGAATCTCTTCGCAATAGGGGATGGTGCAGGTATTACGAGGGGATTGATCCAGGCATCTGTTTCAGGTGTAGTGGCTGCGAGGGAAATATTGCAGCGGATATAATTATATCACTCGCAGATTTTTTCCAACCTTCCTGAATTTATCCAGAACAAAATCAAGGTCACTTCTTTCATGGGCTGCTGACAGTTGCACCCTGATCCTGGCCTTTCCTTCGGGTACAACCGGGTAACTGAACCCAACGACGTACACTCCTTCATTAAATATTGCTGCTGCCATATCAACAGCCAGCGTAGCCTTACCGAGCATTACCGGGACAATGGGGTGTATACCTTCTCTTATATTAAATCCCATACCCGATATCTCTTTTCTAAAGTATGCTGTATTTTCCATCAACCTATGACGGAGTTCCTGTGACCCTTCCAGAATATTCATCACCTTGATTGCCGTAGATACGATCACCGGCGGGAGGGAGTTTGAAAAAAGGTATGGTCGCGATCGCTGCCTTAGCATAGTAATAATCTCACTATGGCTGGATGTAAAGCCACCGGCAGCTCCGCCCATTGCTTTACCAATCGTACTCGTTACGATATCAACCTTTCCCATCACACCGCAATATTCAATCGAACCCCTTCCTGAAGGGCCAAAAAACCCTGTAGCGTGTGAATCGTCAACCATAACGAGGGAATCATACTTTTCTGCCAATAAACATATTTCCATTAATGGTGCAACATCTCCATCCATAGAGAATACGCCGTCAGTAGCTATAATCCTGAATCTTGCAGTACCTGTCTCTTTTAATTTTTCCTCAAGGTCATTCATATCCATGTGTCTGAACCTGAATCTCCTGGCCTTACAAAGCCTGATGCCATCAATAATAGAGGCATGGTTTAACTCATCACTCAGGATGGCATCCTCTTCACTGAACAATGTCTCAAAGAGTCCTGTATTTGCATCAAAGCAGGAGGTGTAAAGAAGGGTATCCTCTATGCTCAGAAATGAAGATAATCTTTTTTCGAGTTCTTTATGTATATCCTGTGTCCCGCATATAAATCTGACCGATGACATACCATAGCCCCATTTTTCAAGCCCGACCTTTGCTGCTGCAATAACAGACGGGTGATTGGAGAGGCCAAGGTAGTTATTGGCGCACATATTGATAACCTTTTTCCCCTGTACATTTATGGAGACCCCTTGTGGTGAAGATAATAGTCGCTCTTCCTTGTATAGATCTTTCTCTTTTATTATCCTGAATTCTTCCTGCAGATATGATTTTAAATTTGAATACATTCCAATTGTTAACAGGCCAGCATTTATCGTCAGGCTGGAAGCCTGACCTATTAATTGTTCCCGAATTACAACATCAGCACTACCTTTATCGCCTTCTTCGGTCTCTCCATCAACAGTGCAAATCCCTTTTCAAATTCATCAAAGGGTAGTTTGTGGGTGATAACATGTGATATGTCAAGCCTGCCTGATTTCAAAAGATTATGCATCCTGTACCATGTGTCAAACAGGATACGGCCATTAATACCATATAGGGTGATACCCTTGAATATAATCCGGTTAGTAATATCTATAGACACGGGCTGTGGAAACAGGCCAAAGGCCGAGAGCCTTCCACCTTTTCTCAGGAGACTTAACCCCTGCTCAAGCCCTTTTTCACTTCCTGACATCTCAAGGACAACATCCACGCCAACCCCGCCGGTTATATTCATTATAGTGGATATCAGGCCTTCTTCATCTCCATGGAAGGTTGCATCAGCACCCATCACCTTTGCTGCATCCATCCTTGATGCGTGGTGTCCTATGAGCCCGATCCAGCCTGCACCTGATACACGTGCAATACCTGCTGAAAACAAACCAATAGGACCATCTCCTATAATAATAACCGATTTACCTGTTACCGGTTCAACAAGCGTACAGTACACAGCATTACCAAGGGGGTCCTGGACAGATGCAATTTCCGGCGGCAGGCTATCGTCATTTTTCCATACAACCTTCGATGGTACAGCAACATACTCTGCGAAACAACCATCCCTGTCAATGCCCATTATCTTAAGATTACTGCATACATGCTGCTGACCTATCCTGCACTGGAGACATTCACCGCATACGATATGGCTGTCCGAAGATACATAATCTCCAACTGAAAACCCGCTGACTCCATATCCTGTTTCTACTATTTTTCCGGAAAACTCATGGCCTGTAATAGTGGGGAAGTGTTTAATCCTCTCCTGCGCCCATCTGTTCCATTTGTATATATGCAGGTCAGTACCGCAGATAGAGGCTGCTAATACCTTTATAAGGACTTCATCGTGTTTTATTGATGGAATATTGACTTGTGAAATTTCAAGACCTGGATGTGGCCCCTTCTTTAAAATGGCCCGCATCTTTTCGGACAATGCAGATCTCCCCTTATTATAATTGGCTGAAAACCTCTTTTATAAACCTTTTAACTTCGGATGGTGTAAAGGGTTTTTCTAAATATCTGCAGTCGGTCTCTTTGAGAAAATTTCCTGTATCAGTACTTATAACATCCCCTGTAGTAAATACCACCCTGTTTTTAAGGTCTGGTCTTATGTCAGCCAGTATATAATAGAAATCCTTACCATCCAACTGCGGCATCCTTATATCAGTAATAATAAGGTCAAAATCATTTGACATAATCTTTTCTACTGCAAATCTGGCGTCTGAGATTATTTCAGCCTCATAGCCCATCTCTGAGATGATGGATTTTAAAAGATCGAGGATATCCCCTTCATCATCTACTACAAGTATCCTCTTCTTTTTTCCCCCATTGAATACTTTTCCTTCGGACTCTGTCTTTATGTCTTCGTCTTTTATTATTGCCTTCTGTTCAACTACCGGAAGTTCAATAAAGAACGTAGACCCTTCTTCAGGCCTGCTGATAGCATATATTTCCCCCCCATGTTCCTTAATAATTCCATATGAAACACTCAACCCGAGACCCGTCCCCTTTCCTATATCCCTTGTAGTATAAAAAGGTTCAAATATCTTTTTCAGATTTGCCTCGGGTATACCTATCCCTGTATCTGAAAAGGAGACTTTCATTATTCCGTTACTGTGTTTAGACATTACAGTTATTTTTCCATTACGCTTATTTTCTAATATAGCATGGTGGGCATTATTTATGATATTTAAAAAAACCTGTTGTATCATATAAGGATCAATCATTGTGTATGGCATCTTATCTCCCAGGTCCATTTCAACTTCAATATTATCCACGGTCAACTGGTAGGACTTGAGCTCAACAGTATGTTTGATAATTTCATTAATATTGCAGAACTGTTTTTCAATCTTATGCTGCCTTGCAAAGCTGAGGAGATTTTCGATAATCTTTTTACATCTCATTGCAGCGTTATTTATCTTACCAAGCTGTGTTTTAAGTTCTTCATCCTTTGTTGTCTCATATATAAGCTCACAGTATCCTATTACCCCTGTAAGCGGGTTATTCAATTCATGTGCAACTCCTGAAAGTATCTCACCGAGTGATGAGAGTTTTTCTGCCTGTATGAGCTGCTCCCTTAACATAGACTCAACTGTTATATCCCTGATATACTCTATCCTGTTTATCAAATTTCCCTTGGCATCAGTTACAGGGAACACATATCTTTCCAGGGTCTTGTTATCGGGGGTAATAACACGATCACGCCGCGGCATAGTTATATCAGTCCCTTTACTTATATCACATTCATTGATTATATCTTTACAACCATAAACCAGGTCATAACATTTTTTCCCTATTACATCCTTTTCCTTCATATCATAGGCCTCGAGGAAAGACCTGTTAACCTCAAGAATAGTACACGAGGGGTCAAGGAGGAAGATATAGTCCCGTATACCATCATAAATAAGTTTTAGTTTATCCCGCATCCCCCTTAGCTCTGATTCCTCTTCTACTATCTTCATATTTGCATCAAACAGCTCATTAGTCTTTTTCTCAAGTTCCTCATTTAAGATCGTGAGCTCTTCATTTGCAGACTGTAACTCCTCCTGCTGTGACTGCGCCTCTTCCAGCGAGACCTCCAGCTCCTGATTCGTTGCCTGCATCTTTTCATTAAGGGTGGACAGCTCTTTTGATTTTTTCTCTAATTCAAGGAGATAGTTTTCCCTGTCTTTATTCCTATCCTTTATATCGGAGATCATCTCATTAAAGGATCTTGCGAGTACAGATACCTCATCTTTAGTATACTTTGTTAAATGATCTGGTACGCTAACATCCATGTTGCCATTGGCAAAATCCTTTGCCCTTTTTACAAGCAGTTTGAGGGGGTTTGTAATCCTTGATGTAGCTAATAAGGCTATCATGATGGCCATGATGGTCCCGAGTATTGTGGCAATCAGGATGTTTTTACGATTTTCATTATGCAGGGCTGTAAACCTCGATTCCTGAACCCCTACAAAGAGAGAACCAATTGTATTACCCTTGTTGTCTCTTATAGGATCAAAAGCCGCTATATAAGTATCCTCCATGATATTTACATCGCCCCTGAAACCCTCTCCTTTATGTAATATTGTTGTAACATCCCGGGGTAACAGGGTTCCTATAGCCCTCTTGCCACCGTGAGTGGGCATTGTTGTTGTAATAGTTACACCATTCTTTGATATGGTTACGATTGATCCTGGAATCTTCTTTGTTATAGTGTCAGGAACAAAATTGTCTTTATTTAAGATATCTCCGGTTATTATGGCTCCAATAACACTGTTCTGGTCCATAACAGGGACAACTACAGTGAGCATCAGTGCATCAGACTCTATTGTGGAGTCTGTTTTGTACTCAACTTCTGTATCTTTAGTGTTGATGGGTATTGCCACTTCATTTGCCAGGGCTTCACTCTCCTTCAGAAGTTGCTCATTAGAAATAATCTCTGTAGAGATGACAGTTTCGCCACTTATCAGGGCCTTTTCTATTAACCCATTTATATGTATAGTATCTCCTGAGTTGTCGCTGTTAAGCCTCGCAATAACCCTCCTGTCTTTGTCTACGACCATCCAGATATCAACATATGGCCTTTTACTCTTCCAGAATCGCATCATGTCCCTAAGGGAGTTTTTATCATTTCTAAGTATTGCGTTTTCTACAATTTCTGTGACCTGGAGCATCCCGAATTTCATCTGGTCTGCCCTTACATAATACTGTATCCAGGCTGCATCAAGGCTCTGTTTTGTTGTCCTTACGATCTCTTCATGTACATTTTTTGAAATAAGCCTTTCAGATACTATGGCTAAAATAATCAGAGGGAAGATTACCACTACGAGGAATGATAAGATTAATTTTGTCCTGAGTGATGTGTTTAATAATTTTTCCATTTATTTAAATCTTCTGGTATATCTTCTCCTTGCGGAAGATATCCCGGAACCTGTCACGGAATATAGATGGTACAACCTCACTCCTTCCGAGAATGATATAGCCCCCACTGTTAAGGGAATACCAGAATTTTTCAAACACCTTTTCCTGCAGGTCCTTTTCAAAATAGATAAGGAGATTCCGGCAGCATATAATGTCCATATGTGAGAGATGTATATTTGATACGATATCATGGACCCCGAATGTTACAAGATTTCTTATCTGAGGGCTGACCTGATAGTAATTTTCTGATGGTTTGAAGAACTGACCTAACTGGAAAAGATCAACATTTTTTAAAGACTCTTCACAATAAATCCCTTTTCTTGCAATATCAACAGATGCATCATCTATGTCAGTGGCGAATATCTTTACCTTTAAATCCTCTAAGGCATGCTGGGTTGAGGAACGCATGATCTTACTAAGCAGAATTGCTATTGAATATGCTTCTTCACCCCTTGCGCATCCAATGCTCCATATCCTCAAACTGTTATTCCCATCTGTTTTTGGTTTTACAATTACCTCTGGAATTACATACTGCTCGATCTGATTAAATACATCAGTATCCCGGAAGAATTCACTCACCTTTATTGTTAACTGATTAAAGAGATTATTAAATTCCAATGGCTGGACATCAAGAAATTCTATATAATCTTTACAGTGCAGTCTGTATGAGGCGAGCCTTCTTTCTATGCACCGTCTTAGACTGGACTTTCTGTAACGCCTGAAGTCCCATCTCTTCTTAACATACATCTTTTCGAGGATTATATCTAAATTATCCTCTGATAGCTCAGGCTGTGCCATCGTTATTATTCCTATGTTTTTCTTATAGGGGAAAGGTAATCTTTTATCTCTCATTGGCATAATAGCAAACTACTTTTCACGGGTCAAGGAATAAATAGGTCAAAAAATCCTAAAACAATCCGATATTAGATTTGGTTAAAGACAATGGATCGCCGAAAGTTTCCAAGAATCTCCTTATTGGGGGAGATAATTATAAAAGCAAAAGATTCCGGAGAGCAACTCCAGGGCTATGCTATTAACATAAGCAGAGGAGGAGTCGCCTTCTATTCTGAGAAGCTCTTTAATATTAATTCAGAATTATCTTTAACACTCTTTTTTAAATATGAGGATGAAGAAAGGAGAGAAGAGGTCTCATGCATTGTAAGGTGGATAAAACCGGTTGGTAATATATTTGCCATTGGAGTCCAGTTTGAAAATATCAGGAAAGAGAAACAGCCGATGATCTTCAAATACCTCGAGAATAATGAATATATAATATTTTAGTTTATTGGCAGGGTAAAACTGAATGTTGTACCTCCTCCAGAATTACTGTTCACCCAGATTTTTCCACTGTGTCCATGGATGATATGTTTTACAATGGCAAGGCCAAGACCGGTGCCACCGAGTTCCCTGCTTCTTCCTTTATCTACCCTGTAGAACCTCTCAAATATCCTCAGCAGGTCCTTTTCCGGAATGCCGATCCCGGTATCTGTCACGTCCACCTGCATCAAGTTATCTAGTATCCTTACAGAAATCCTTACAGCCCCCTTGTTGGTATATTTTATGGCATTATCTATAAGATTTACTATGACCTGCTCAAGACGTACCCTGTCTCCCATGACCTTTGGAAGTTCTCTATAAGTTTCTCCGGATTCGATTATAAGTTCTATCCCCTTATCCTTAGCCTGTTTCTCAAATCCCTGTATAACATTTGTTATAAGGACTCTGATATCAAGAGGCTCGAATTTCATGGGTATCTGATGAGATTCAAGCATGGAGAGTGTTAGCAGGTCTTCTATCAGTGCAGTCATCCGGTTGGCATGCCGGTCAATGATAGTGAGAAAGTTTTTCAATACACCTTTATCCTCCAGTCCGCCATCAAGCAGTGTTTCTGCATAACCCTTTATACTTGCGAGCGGAGTTCGAAGCTCATGCGACACATTCGCAACAAAGTCCCGCTTAATTGCCTCAACCCTCTTTTCCTCAGTCACATCATGAAAAAAACCGATTACGCCATTCAACCCATTCTGTGAGAAGGGTATAAGCCTTGCCTCAAGTATCTGGTTCCCCTTCCCCTTGATTGTAATCTCCTTCGACTGTCCGGTTTTTAAAGAGAGGACTGTTTCTACAGTGTTCAAAAGGACAGCATCTTCTACTACCTCAGTAAAATTAATTCCTTCAAGGGGGAGGTTGACTGCAAAGGTCTCCTGGAAAAATGGGTTTGCATACAGGATGAGTCCTTTATCATTTATGATAACTACCCCCTGCTGCATCTCCTTTACAACAACCTCAAGCAACTGTTCCTTCATAAGTCTCTCATCCCTTATTATTCTTCCCTGAACCTGTAACCGAACCCCCTTACAGTTTCAATATATCCAGAGGCCTTTCCCAGCTTCTCCCTGAGTCTCGTGATATGGGTATCAACAGTCCTGTCTGTTACATAAAACTCTGATCCCCACACCCTGTCGAGTAATGTCTCCCTTGATAAAACACGGCCAATGGATTTCATCAACTCAATCAGGAGCCTGATCTCCGTAGATGTAAGCTTTACCGGCTTGCCATCTACAGTGACAGATAATTTATCTGCGTCGATATGGATGGGACCTGCATTCAGTGAATGTATCTTCTCATCAACCCCTTTTCCTCTCTTTAAAACGGCCTTAATCCTCAGTATGAGCTCCCTCGGGCTGAAGGGTTTTGTTATATAGTCATCCGCACCGAGCTCAAGACCAACGATCCTGTCCACCTCTTCACTCTTTGCAGTCAGCATAATAATGGGGATATGTCCGGTGACCTCCGATTTCCTGACAGCTTTGCATACCTCTGTCCCTTCCATGCTCGGCAGCATGATGTCCAGCACAATAAGGTCAGGCTTCTCTTTCCTTGCAAGGACAATTGCCTCAGGCCCATCCTTTGCAGTAATGACCTTGAATCCACTCTTCTCAAGGTTATACTGAAGGAGGGTGAGGATATCTATCTCATCATCAACGACCAGAATCTTCTTCAGATTACAATCTCCTTTTGCACCACAGAGGCGCAAAGATCACATTGATTACTCCTTCTGCAGTAAGTCCTCAATCTTTACACCAACCTGGGCGCCATGACCCCCAAAGACAGAGCCGGCAATACGTTTTTCATAACGTTTGAGCGCAATGTCATATGCCTTGTCAGGCAGGGAAATGTATCCCACCTCTTTAGAAAGGGCGGCGCCGTTCTTCATATAAAACTCCACGAATTTCACGACCTCGGATTTATCAGCAGATTTCCTGTTAATGTAGATAAATATAGGTCTTGCTAATGGCTGGTAAGTACCTTTTACAACATTTTCATACTCCGGGAACACAGGCCCTATCCCATTGGTATCATTTTCATCATCAACAGGTACAAGTTTCAATCTGTCCTTATTGTGATCATAGTATGCCACACCAAAGAAACCCAGGGCAAGTGCATCCGTTGCTATCCCCTGGACAAGGACATTATCATCCTCACTGGCAGTATAATCGCCCCGGCTTGCACCACCTTTGCCTACAATAGCCTCTGTGAAATAGTCAAATGTACCTGAGTCAACACCGGGTCCAAATAGGTGAATCTCCTTATCAGGCCAGCCCGGACGTACCTGACTCCACTTTGTAACCTTACCCTGGGCCGCTGGTTCCCATATCCTCTTTAATTCTTTTACAGTAATATAGTCAACCCAGTTATTCTTTGGATTCACCATTACTGCCAGCCCATCGTATGCTACAGGGAGCTCAATGTATTCTATACCATTCTTCTTACAGAGTTCAACCTCTGTTGGTTTTATCGGCCTTGATGCATCGCTGATATCTGTCTCACCGATGCAAAACCTCTTAAAACCGCCACCGGTACCTGAAATCCCCACAGTCACCTTGATCTTTCCCTTTTCCATTTTCTGAAACTCCTCGGCCACTGCCTCTGTGATTGGAAATACTGTAGACGAACCGTCTATTTTGATTATTGGTGCAGCAAAATTCATTGCAGATGTAAACAATACTACTAAAACTGCCATAAAACCTGTTATTAACTTTTTCATTTTTTCCTCCTTAACTTATAATATTAGAAATAAAGTTGTGCCTGAACCTGATAGACATCCTTTTTATCATCATCAGATAAATATCCACTGGCATTTTTATCATATTCCGTATGGGCCCAGTTCATACCTACCTTGAAGCTGTGACCCTTGCCATACCAGTTTACTCCAAGTGTAGTAGTCTTCTCCTCCTTATCATCACTGTTGGAGTCCTGATCAAATATCTCGTAACGTACCACAGGCTCTATATTTGGGCCTTGAACAAAATAACCGGCCTGAACATACCAGCCGTTCGGTTCTTTATCGCTCTTCGACGGATCAGTGTACTCCTCTTTCCATGTGTTATACTCAAACTGTCCTGTTATAGCATTCCAGTGACCCGAGATATCAAAACCTGTAAGGGTTCTGTCCTCTTCATAGTTGTTTCCTTTGTACTCGATCCCCTGCTGGGCTGCATAATCTGCCCCTATTGTCAGATGCTTCCCATTACCGAGGTGTGCATCGCTCTGACTCTTTTCAATCCAGCCAGGCGGAGATATCTCTACACGCGCTATATAGAGAGGACCGGATTTATGAACAGTAGTTGCAGGGGTTCCTGAATGAATCGTGGAGTTCGGTTCCCAGCCATCCCCGAGCGCAAGATTATAGGTAAATATCCCCTCTGATGCCTTCCCATGCAGTACAAGATGTGACTGATAGTAATCGTCAAAGAGCTTCTTTGCAGCCTCTGTGGAAGCAGGTCTATCAACTGTGAGCTGCTTTGACGAAGATGTAAGAGATACACGGGAGTAAGGGAGCTTTGCCTTGCCGAATCTAAGATTAAAGAGTTCATCAAATTTATAATCAATATTTGCATACTGTATCTTTACTTCATTTGTGGGAGAACCACTGCTGGAAGCGAATTTTCCATTCTTATCCGCCTCAAAGATGAGGCTGTATTTTAAATCCTGTACCAGTTGCCCGCCGAACTCAAGACGGATTCTCCGTATATAAATATCCGTTTCTGACTCATAGGATTTCTTGTCTTCACCGGTCGCCATGTCTCCCAGATCAAACCTCGGTTGGAGACGTATCCTGGTGGTTATATCCGTATCGTCACTAATCTTTACCTTTAGCCCCTTTGTCTCTTCACCAAACATAAACTCCTGGGCATATGCTGTTGCGGTTAACATCAGAAATACTATTCCTATCATCAATAATTTCCTCATTTATTTACTCTCCTTTTTAATTGATTATTTATCTTCATGCCTCTTCTCATACTCCTGCAGTGCAAAGTCGTTGATGCATGGCAGATACTCTTTTCCTTGACGGCTTCTAAATATGGACACTCCATCTTTTTCTTCACCTCCTTTTTATTATATTTATGTTGAAATTATATAGTGGTCAGATTGCAGGAATATAACGGGAATGTTAAGGTTGTGTTACACTATACCGGACAAGAGAGAGCAGACCCTAAGATATTATGACTGGTTCAGTAACAAGAGTAGTGGCTTGCGGAAAGGAATACAGCCATCATCTCCTATATATGATCCTTCATCGGGGTCAAATACGATCTTATTAAGACAGTGATTACTGTTGATAATAAATAATTCCAGCTACTATATGGGAGCAGTTCTGTATAAATGGTGAAAGATGGATTCCATATCAACTAAATATTGATAGAAATTTTGTCCCCATCTTATTTTTTTCTTCACAACCTGAACCGTTCCCTTTTCCCTGCCAGAAACCTTGCCTTTGTAAATTTTAATTGCTTTTCAATCTCCGAGAATATTTTATTTACTTCTTCTTCTGCATATTCATACGAGCTCTTGTTTGAGCAATTTCCTAGTATCCTGATTTTCTCGAGAATCTCGTTGGTTCTTTTAGATGCTACTCTTTTAAAACGTTCATGTCTGTTTTCTTCCATCTTTCGATTTCCAGTCAACTTTTCTTTTTCTTCCCCTGTTTTATTTTTTTAATCTTTCGTAAAAATTTTAGATCCTCTAAATCCTTTATCCTGCCCGCAGCCTTCTTCATCTTTATAAGATCGTTTAGTGAAGCAAAATAGACGAAAGTGTCACCGAACTTTGCTTTTACTTTATTTTTCCACACCTGATCAAAGGTAATACCTTTTACAAACGGGTGAATATCTGTTTCAACAGCATATTGGCGAATCAATAATTTCTTCTGGATTAAGTCTTCGATCTCAACATCCGTTACATCGTATCCAAATTCTTTTAACGCTTGCAAGGCTTTTTCAGCATTTGATCTTTCAGGTTTTATAAAAATGTCTATATCCAAGGTTGCGCGTGCATACCCATGAACAGGAAAAGCAGTTGCGCCAATTACAATAAAATCAACATTATGTTCTTTTAATAATTTCAAAAGATTTTCTGTGACCATGTTTCTCCAGTAATCGTATCATCTCTTTTGTTTTTTGAAACATCATTTCAAATCTCTTACGGGTTGTAAGTGACATTTGATACTTTAATTCAAACTCTATTTCTTTCTTTTCATTATGCTTGGATAATTTCAATATTGGACACATATAATACTTGCCTTTTTATCCTTGTTATTTTTAAAATATATGAAATATTATGCTATTTAATAATAAATGTCAAGATA
>Ga0209211_10005995_pt1 | contig 17863 bp, 16 predicted proteins | sample RifGroA2_FD_183992 | JGI IMG/M metagenome (GOLD analysis project Ga0209211, IMG submission 183992) | Groundwater microbial communities from Rifle, Colorado, USA - Groundwater A2 (SPAdes) (version 2) | ecosystem: Environmental > Aquatic > Deep subsurface > Groundwater | place: Rifle, Colorado... | reverse complement strand
AGAAACCCTTGAAAATTACGAGCAAAAGCTCCTCAATTTAGCCTTAAAAGCTGAAAATAATAAGTTTGATTTTTCTTCTTCAAAACCGCTCGATATACTTAAAAATATATTTGGCCATAATGGATTCAAACCACAGCAATTAGAGATTATTACGAGAATCCTTAATAGAGAAGGCAGTACACTAGGCATTATGCCGACAGGCGGCGGAAAGTCAGTTTGTTTTCAGATTCCTGCTTTGATTCGGGAAAATCTTACTGTTGTTGTAAGTCCATTAATTGCCTTAATGAAAGACCAAATAGACAATCTAGCTAAAAAAGAGATTTATACTGCTTTTTTTGTAAATTCTTCAATCTCTGAGAATACTAAAGAAAGAATCCTTGGTCTGGTGGAGAACAAAAAAGTTAGATTATTGTATCTTGCTCCAGAAAGCTTAAAATCAGAGAGAATTTTGGAAGTGCTGAAAAAATTAGATATCGGTCTATTTGTAATTGATGAATCTCATTGTATTTCAACGTGGGGGCATAATTTCAGGCCAGATTACTTAAGGCTTCCAGAAATTATTGAAGAGCTGAATCATCCTCAAATTTTAGCACTTACTGCAACAGCAACAAAAGAAGTGGAAGAAGATATCCAGAAACAGCTTAAAACTCAATGCAAGGTGTTTAAGGCCTCTTTTGACCGTCCTAACCTATATATTGATATTGTCTCATTGGGAAAGAATGTTAAAAAAGAATTGTTCTTGGTTAGTTTATTAAAGCAATTAAAAGGCTCAACTATTATTTTTGTTACTTACAGAACCTCTTCTGAGAAAATATCAGAAATCTTAAATTCAAACGGAATCAAAAGTGTTAATTATCATGCCGGGTTAGACAGAGAAGTCAGAGAAAAAATACAAAATCAGTTTATTTCTGGCGAGTCCGGAGTAATTGTGGCTACTATAGCTTTTGGCATGGGAATTGACAAAGCAGATATAAGGAACATAATTCATTATAACATCCCACAATCAATAGAAAACTATTATCAAGAAATTGGAAGGGCTGGTAGGGATGGGAATCCTTCTAATTGTATCGTATTATTTACAAAAACAGATGAAGATAAAATTAAGGATTTAATATCCAGTAGCTGGCCTGATAAAAATAAAATCGAGAACATAATCTCATACTTAAAAAGCAGAAATAATAAATATATTTTTACAACAACTAAAAAGATTTGTTTTGATTGTGATATTAAAGAAATACCCACTAATCTAATTTTACATAGACTAGAAGAATCAGGAGCAATAAAGATATTCACGAATATTATTTACCAAGGTAAACCACTATTCAACAAGAACTATTTTAAAATTCTTGAAGAAAATACTGAATACAAAAAGGACTTTGAAAAGATATTCTCTTGTGATTTCTTCAAGAACAGCAGAAGGACTTGGCTTGTTTTGGAAGAATTAGTGAATCAAACTGGGTTAAACTATTTTAGGATTTTAGAAATTTTGAATCATCTAAGAAAAAATGGACATTTAAAATTTTCCGAAATTATGCGCAAAGACCTTATTTGGATAAAAGACAAAATAAATGACTTTGATATTGCCCCTTTAGTAAATCTCTTTGATTCCCTATTAAACCATGATTTAAGCAAAGTGGATTTGTTGATAAAAAGCCTAACGAAACAAGGATGTATAAGAAAGAACATTCTAGAATATTTTAATGAGCCACATTTAATGGACAAATGTGAAATGTGTTCTTATTGTGCTGGAGACAAACTGGCTGAAGAAATAAAGCCAGAAATCAACGAAAATTATGCTAGTGATGAAGAAATTGAAAAATTAATTGACTTGGAAATCTATAGTGATGAGCAAAATTTACCCTTAACACTATTATTAAGTGTGGCTCAAAATAGGGAGATTGAAGAAAAAGATTTTGTAAAGATATTGGTTGGTAAACTGCATAAATTAAGCAGTAAGTGGAAATTTGAGCTGGATTGCTATGGAATATTGGATAATTTCAAAAATCAAGAAATTGTTTTAGAAGAACTTCTTAAAGGCTTAATAAATAAAGAACTCATAAGCGAAGAAATTGACGGAACACTTAGAATAACAAAAAAAGGCATTGAATATGTTTCAAAGAATAAATTGGTGTCAGAAGCCCCATATCATAAAAGATTAGAGAATTTAAGGTTAGACTACCCTCAAGCTTATAAACCATGGACTACTGAAGAAGAAAAACAATTAACTGAACTTTTTAGTAATAGTAAATCTGTTAGTGAAATTTCTAAATTAATGAACAGACAATCAGGCGGTATAAAAAGTAGATTAAAAAAACTAGGTTTAATCAAAGACTAACGTCCCACCCCCTAACGAACAACTAACTAACGAAACGACGAAATGTCCCCCTAGATATATGTTCTTGATTGCTCACTTTGTTCGCTAGATAGAAACGAGCCACTAAAAATTACTCTGCGGACGCAGGTTTTCGGAACTCCGTAACCGAAAACGAACTTAACAAGAATTCTATAAGTTAAGTTCAATAACTTTTAGTGGCTAAACGACTGATAGGGGGACATTTCGACGAACGAGCCGACGAGGGGGAAGTTCCTACTTTTTACTCTTATCTTCTAATTTTTTCTTCTTCTCTTGTTCAGAAAGATAGTTCTCTCTTGATGTAATTGGGCGACCTAATTCTTTTTCTGTATCCTTTCTTGCATTGCCTGCTACTCTTCCGCCTCTTTTAGCAGCATCTTCTACCTCAAGAAATCCTTGCTTATCTTCTTTTCTTGTAATTTCAGTAGATACTCTTTCACCCAGCATTGTAAAAATCAATTCCAAATCGTTCATGTGGTCTCGCAAGTTTTCTTTTTTCAATCCCTTAAATTTTTTATATTCGCTTGGGGTAATGCCAAACGTAGCTTTCGATATTTCAGCAGTTAAAATGGAATACTCTCTTTCTGTTTTGACGCTCCTTTTCTTCCATTCATCTGTTAGTTCATCTCTTATGGCAATGCCTCTGACTCTCTTTTCAATCCAATCATCAGAATAACCTTTCGCTTTATATATTTCCTTCATGCGTTTTTGGACTAGTTCAGGGTTTTCTATTTCCTGTACTCTATCATAGCCAACTTGAGCTAACCATTGCTTAAATGGTTCTGCCTTTTTTGAAGGAATGGATTGGATAATCCTAAAAGCGTTTTTGGTATTAACGCAGTCAGTTTGGTATGATTTGCCATCAGCAGACACTAATTTCAGTTGTCCGATTTTTGCGGACAACTCAAAACCCTCTTCAGTAAGCCTTGTTTTCAGGTCAGACCAGTACTTTCTTGCCCTTCCGCTTTCTGTCAAAGCTTCAACTATATCAACTACAGAAAACCACCACTCCTCATTAAACCAAGTTCTTCGGATTTTTTTGCCTTGAAAGACTACTAGTGCTTTATCGGAGTCGGTCATTTTTCAGAAGCACCCCAGCTAAACTTTAATAATCCTAAATTGACTTCAAAGCCAAAATTACGTTTAAATTCCGGTTGATTTTCTACAATATTGATACCCATAGGAGTTATTTTCTTTAAAATAAAATGTTGAATACCTTTCAGATTACCTAAGGTAAGAATAATATCAATTACACCAATATCTTTGAGATATTTTATTGCTCTATCAATCCTATTACCTTCCCATTTGGTAGTATCCAATAATTTTTCCGGATTCGCAGAATCGTTATCATTTACATAACAATCATAAATAAAAAGTAGGATTTCTCCAGCATCTGATTTTATTGTCATTGTATACACCTTTTTTGTAATGCATCTCCGTTATTATACACAATTAATTTTTATGGGTATTGAATCCTTATATTTTAAAATATTAACCATTTTGACAATCTGCAATTAAATCATCTAGTACTTGCTCACCTCCATAATAATATGTTTCGTAACAAGAACTCCAGAAAGCACTTTTTACCGCAGGAATATTATATTCTTCTCCAGAGCATAACTTACTACATTCCTCAATTTTGGAGTTAATTCTTTGTTGTTCTTTTAATTTTTCTTGTAACTTCTTTAAAGATTCTGAAATATCTGGAAATTCTGTTTTCTCTTCAGTGATAGCCTTAATAACACATTTATAAGTGATGCACTCATAGTTTAGATTACAGTCAGAATTAGATACACACCCAACACCACACTTCCCTTTAACAATCCCTTTGTTAATCAACCCCTTACAACCACTTAATTTATTTTGACAACTCATGAATTCAAAACCAGAACAATCATCAGCAGAACACTCGTCTTTGCACGAAATTTTATCATCTATCTCTTTAGACTCTTGTGTATTTGTTTTTTCAATTTCCTCAACTTTTCCATATTCATTTATTGTTATTAAATTTCCGTCCAATTTATAATCTTTATAGTTCAACAAAACCTTTGAAGCATGATTTATGTTAGTTTGGCTATAACCAGTTACTATTATTTGTGTGTTCCCATTATTTTCTACAACTAAAATAATCCCTTTATTTTTAGGTATTCCTGAATATGTGTAATCATCTACACATTTGGAAGAATCAAATTTAGGAAATAAATCGGCAATTCCTTTATTAATACATTGGCTACCAACTAAGATAGCATTCTTACTTTTAATATTATCAAGTTCGCTAGCCAGTTTAGTTTCACCGATAGCTATTGGATAACCATTATTCTCAATAGAATATGCTAAACTCATAGCTATATCTGTTATTGAAATAACATCTGCACTAGGAGCTTTATCCCCAATAATTAAAACACCTTTAAAGACACCACCCTGTATTAGAAAATTTGGATAATCTCCTAAATCATATTTTGTTTTAGTTACAGATATTTTAATTTCCTCCGATTCATTTTTTGATTGAGCAGTAGGTGTAATCTCTTTTTGTTTGACTTCCATATTTGGAGTTTGGTTTTGTTTTGCCTCAATTTCTTTTGTAGCATATCCTGTTGGTTCTATAGAACAGGCAGTAATTAAAAGTGTGCTAATCAATAATCCCAATATTAAATGTTCTAATTTCATTTTTTAAGCATTTGAATTTTTGATTCAATAACAGCTTATACTATTTAAAGTGCTTATCATAATTTTTAACCAACCAAAACTGATTTTGTCTTCCAACTTTTTTATATCTAACAAGACCTTCATGAACTAACTTTAAGAGTGCAACTTGTGCTGTATTCCAAGAAACTTTTACATCAGTAGCTATGTCTTCAGTTGTAGAAGGCCAATCTGCTTTTTTCAAATAATCTAAAATCTTTTGTTTTGTATTGCTCATTAACAAAACCCCCAAACTTGTGATATACCATAAGACTAACCGTAACTGGTATATAAACATTACTATCAAAAACGACGACGAACGGAACTCCCCCTAACAAACGAAACGACTAAACGAAATGTCCCCCCTTGACGATTATTCTTGATTGCTCACTTTGTTCGCTTGATTGAACTACGAGCCACTAAAAATTACTTTGCGGTCGCAATTTTCCCGAACTTCGTAGCGGGAAAAGAACTTAACAAGAATTCTATAAGTTAAACACACTTCCTTCACCAAAACTAAAGATAATTCCTACTTAGCCTTATTATTTTTGCTTTTTTTCTTCCACCTGTAAAACCCGTAAGAAGCCAGCGGGAACATTACAGCGACTATGACAATTGTCAGTTTTGCCATTGGCGGAAGCCCGGCTTTTTCAACGGCAAGTCCTGTGATTTTAGATGTCTGGTTTTTTGCAGAAGAAGCTGCTGCCACATTTTTCACGCAGGCATTGCATACTCCGCCGCAGTCAATATCCTCTTCATTTTGGTTCTTTATCTTGTCAGAGCAGGTTTCCTGCTTCTTTGCAGTTTCCTGAGTTGATGCGCAGGCTCTTGAAGCTGCAGGACTGCTGTCTGATGATGGGCATGGCGTGCTTTGGGTGTGCTGGGCTATTTTTGTATAAGAGCATGTTCTGGTCTGCTGCGCGTTATTGCAGGCTGACCATTCACCGCATTGCCATTCCATGTTGCAGACGTAAAATGCTGCTCCTCCACCGCCACCTCCACCCCCTCCTCCCCCACCATTATTATTGTTGTTGTTGTTTCCAGACGAACAGGAAGTGGTTTTAGAAGCGTCATTATCATTGCAGTCGGAGCCTGCGCTGCATCCATCTCCGTAACCGTCTCCATCAACGTCACGGCACTGCTCTCTTACGCCGGAATGATTTAATCCTGTAATCTTGTACCTGCTGCCCAAGTCAAAGCATCCATATCTGCCTGAGGTTGAGTTGTCGCAGTTTACAAGCGACTCGGCAGAGCCTGCGCAGTCGGATGTAAAATTATTCAGGGTGATATTTTCCATGTCTTTTATGCAGACGCTCTTTGCTGTGGTGTTGAGCTTGTCAATGTAGGCTGTTTTTGTGAAATTAAAGCCGCTCAGGTCTATTCCTGATATTATTACTGCGCCGCTGCCGTTTTTGAAGGGAGTTATGTTTATTCTGCCGAAGTCGAGTATTTTTGTTGCATTGAAAGTCCAGTTAAAGTCAAGGATTGGGTCTGAGCCGTTGCTTATGACAAAATTATGCGTGCCGTTGAATATGCCTCTTAAATTTGTGGAGTTGCCGTTTATAGTTATGTTTACAGGTATTGACGAGGTAATTGAGCTTAAATTGCCTGAGAGATAATCTGAATCATCGTTAATGCCGTCATTGTCATCATCCGTATCATTAAAATCGGGATTGCCGTCATTGTCCAAGTCCCTTTCGTCAATTACTGTGATGTTCACCAATACTGAATCAATGTCATTTGTATCATTGATTGTTATGTTAAATTGGTGGTTTCCGCTGCTTGAGAGGCTTGTGAGCCATTTGAATGCATTGTTTTCCAGCGTGAACAATGAGCTGTTTATTGTGAAAGATAATGCGTCATTGTCTGCGTCATAGCCGTTGAGCGAAATGTTTATGGTTTCTGTTTCCCTTGCTGTAATGGACAAGTTTGTGATGTTTATTGACGGTTTAGTGTTTTCGATTGTTATAGCGGTGCTGTTTGCCCATTCGCTCCAGTTGCTGTCGAAAACCCTTGCTGAAAATATCCAGCTTTCATTCTTTTTTGTGTAATTTGGCGTTAAGACAGTTGAGTTTGCAAGCTCTAAAAATTCAATTGAATTATTGTACCATTTGGTTTCGTTTAAAATGACGGCATCATTGTCTAAGTCGCTTGCCGCCCAAAAACCCGCCAATGTCCCATTAGTCCTGTTTAAGTAATCGGTGGAATTTAAGATAACTGAATCAATTACTGGAATCCTATTTGTATTGTTTATAGTCATATTCCATTGTATCGATGATTGAGAGAAAGAGTCTGACACTACTGCAGTAATATTGTAGGAGCCTGCTGTCGTGTAATTTCCTATGAGTGTGTAATTGATATTAGCAGCAACAATAGTGCCGTTATTGTACCAAGTCACGTTGATAACATCATCCAAATCTGTATCCTGATAAGTTAAATTGAAAGTCTGGTTTGAAGGCTCATTTATTGAGAAGCTTGTGATGTTTGGCGCAAAGGAGACTATACTAATTGGATTGTTGGTGTTGTTGATTGTAAGATTCCACTGTTTTTCTGAAGATAAGTCACCATCGGAAATTGCTAAAGTTATGTTGTAGAAGCCCTCTATTGTGTAGTTTCCAAGAAATGTGAAGTTTGAGTTTGATACTGCCAAAGTTGAATTTTTGTACCAATTAAAAGCCAAGGTGTTTCCTTCATTGTCATGCGCCGTTATATTGAATGTCTGGTTATTAGGCTCTGATATTGAAAAAACCAAAGTATCTGGCTGGAATGAGTCGATTACTGGAGCAGTGTTGTTGAAAATTAATGTCCTTAACTCTGTAACTCCTTTATTGCCTTTTGTGTCATTCCCCCAGACTTTGTAGGAATAAGGTGTTGATGCAATTGGGATATTTGTTTTGTTTTTCCACCAATTCAAGCCAGAGCCTTCCATTGTCTCGTTTGCGCCGTTCCATTCCAATGTGGCGTTTAAGAGGATTTCATTTGAGGAAATGTTGATAAAAGTGTAATTGGCAAGAATTCTTGTATTATTGGATTCTGTTGGGTACACAAAAGAAATGTTGGGAGAAATTGTATCAAATATTCCAATCCTTAAGAATGGGCTTACACCTATATTGCCAGCAGAATCGTTGCCAAAAACTTTAAATGATATGTTTGCTGTTAGTGCAAAATTAGTCTTATTTTTAAACCAATTTAATCCAGAGCCGCTCATTGTTTCATTTGTGTCGTTCCATTCCAAGATTGCTTTAGTAAGTATTTCTGTTGAAGTTATATTGATAAATGCAAAAATATTGTCAATAGAGTTATTTGATGGCGTTGGATTTGTAAAACTGATATTAGGAGCAGTCGTATCCAATGCCAGTAATGCAGCGTAAATGCTTATTCTCGAGTAAAACAATCCAGAGCCCCCAGTATCATCTATTATTTTTCCTGTGTCGTTTAATTTCTGCTGGATTTGCAAAGGTGTTAGTATTGTGTTGTTTTCTAATCTTTTGAACTGCCTCAATAGGGCGAATGCTCCTGCAACGTGAGGGGCTGCCATTGATGTGCCACTTAAAGATACAAAACTGTTTCCTAAATGGGTAGAGTTTATATTGACTCCAGGCGCAGCTAAAATATCAGGAAAACTGAAATGCCTAAATGCAAAACTCGCCATTGAATCGGATTTATCGACAGCAGTAACTCTTGTAGCATTCTTAATACATGCTGGAGAAGCTATGCCTGCAGTAGCAGTAGGATAGGTAGGATTAATAGTATTGCCAGTTGCAACCACAACAGAAATATTTCTACCAATTGCTGTATTTATGGCGGCGGCTACCTGAGGATCGTTAGAATCACAAAAATTGTTGTATTGTCCTCCACCTAAACTCATACTTACAACAGAAATATTGAATTGCGAAGCGTTATTAATACACCAGTCTATTCCAGCAGCCACATCCTCACTAGAACCAATGCCATCAGAATCAAGAACTTTTATGGCAATAATATTGGCTTCAGGCGCAATCCCTATATAAGTTTCATTAGTTGAAGCTACAATCCCAGCAACGTGAGTGCCGTGCCCATGGTCGTCCATCGGGTCATCATCATCAGTAACATAGTCGTATCCTGAAATCACTTTTCCGCAATTCCCATTTAGAAACTGGCTTTGATTGCATCCTCCCAAGGCAGCATGAGTGTAATCAACTCCTGTGTCAATGACGCAAATGGTTTCTCCTTTCCCAGTTATATTCTGATTCTGATAAATTAATTTCCATGTATTTGTGGCATTAACTATATTCTTGCTGTCGCTTAAAAACAAGCTTACAGGCTTTGGCTTGTAAATCATCTTAATTCTTGGATTATTTTTCAGCTTCAAATACGCCGACTTCTTCAATTTTCCAGAAAAGCCATTAACAGTAGTATAGGCATTTTTCAAGTCAAAATCGTAGTCTTCTGCTGCCTGCACTGACAATCCCCTGATTTCGCTGCCTTTTTTCTTTAGCTTTATCTCATTAAATATGCCTTCCTGCTGCTTCCTTATCATTGCTTTTTTTGCTTTGAAATCGTTTCCTTCATCAGATTGGGCTGACTTAGCTTGTTTAAGCTGCGCTTTGATGCCTGCCTGCGGGGCATTTGTATAATCATCATTAAGAACTATAATAACTTCAGCTTCCTCTTCACTGCCGAAAATGTCTTCTATTTCTTTATCTTGAGCAGAAAAAACCATTACTGCGCATAATAATAGAGATAATAATAAAGAAACCAATATCACTGCTTTTTTCATATAGTAATCAACAGAATTAAAGGTATTTTTAAATCTTTACAGGATAATATAAACACATTGAATCGAGTAGGTGTATATCGGTATTGGCTAAAAATTCATTAAACCGATACATTTATAAATACGTAAATATTATTTTAATTATGATAATTTCAGAAAGGCTCTACAACCGGACCAAATAAATATGCACCACTCCAATATGAACAGATGGTTGAGTTGATCGAAAAGTTGATTGCTGATGGAGAATTTACTATCTACAGGAAAAAAGGAGAGGTAATGATTTTAGAAAGGAAAAAAATATTAGATTTGATTAGACCTCTGAATAAACTTCAATTGCAAAAATTAAAAGAGGAATTTTTAGTTGAGTATATCTATAATTCAACCTCCATTGAAGGCAATACCCTGACTTTAAATGAGACAAAACTTGTGTTAGAGCAAGGAATAACTATTGGAGGCAAAAGCCTCAGGGAGCATCTTGATGTCACAAACCAGAAAGAAGCAATTAATTACATTGAGGGTTTTATTAAGGAAAAAAAACCATTGAAGGATGTTGATGTTATAATGCTGCATAGAATTACATTAAAAGGCATTTCCGATTATTGGGCTGGACGCTATAAAGAATCGCAAAATAGGATTATAGGCTCAAAACACAAGACAACTCCGCCTTATAAGGTAAGCAGTGAAATGGGCAATCTTACTTATCTCATTAACAATAATCCAAACAAATTAAATCCAATAGATCTGGCAGCCTTTGCGCATCACGAAATTGCTAGAATTCATCCTTTTGTTGACGGCAATGGCAGAACGGCAAGGCTGCTTTGTAACTTAATCTTAATAAGCAATGGCTATCCGCCAGTGGTAGTCAGAGCAAAAGAAAGGAAAAAATACTTTGATTGCCTGGAAAAGGCACATTTTGGCAATTTAAAATCATTTGCTGATTTTATAGGCTTAAGAGTGGAAGAATCTCTAATAATGTACTTAAGCGTTTTTATAAAAACAACAAAAAAAAATGAATTATTGCCTTTATCTATTTTAGCTAAGGAAACCCCCTACTCGCAAGAATACTTAAGCCTATTAGCCAGAAAAGGCGTATTGCCTGCCACAAAAATTAATAATATCTGGTATAGCAACAAAGAAGAGATTGATAAGCATATTAAAAGGGTCGGGGCTTGATAGTATCGGTATTGGCTAAAAATTGAACTATCCGATATCTAGATTATGTATTGATTTACCACTTTATTATACAGATTGGGATTCAAAAGAGCCTTCCCAAATCCCATCCCTGCATTAAAAGACTGTTTGCTCATTATATCTGAAAACAGGTCAAGCAGAGACTTTTCAGGCTCATAATCAACAAGCTCTGCTGTGATGGCTTCTTTTTCTTCAATGAATTTAATTGCCTCATCCTTGCCTCCAATTTCATCAATTAAACCGAGTTTTTTGGCTTCCTCTCCAAGATAAAACAAGCCGTTGGCTGCCTTTTCAACTTCATATTTCTTCATGTTCCGGTTTTTTGCGACTTCTTCAACAAAAAAATCTCGAATTGAATCGAGATTTTTTTGTAATATTTCCTGTTCTTCCTGCGTTAATTCCTTGAACGGGTCTCCAATGTCCTTGTATTTTCCTGAAACAAGCCTTCTGTAGGTTAGATTATACCTATTGACAAGCCCTTCAAATTCAAGGTAAGAGCCAATAACCCCGATAGAGCCTGTGATTGACATTCTGCTGGCTACTATATAATCAGAAGAGGATGCAACCCAGTAAGCGCCTGAAGCACCGACTTCCCTTATCCATGCAACTGTTGTCTTGTTTGTTTTTTTAATGGCATTTGCTATTTCCTCAGAAGCGACTGGAGAGCCGCCTGGGCTGTTGATTTCCAGTATTATTGCCTTTATGTTCGGATTTTCTGCTGCTTTCTCTATAAGCTCAATTGCCTCCTCTGATGACACCACTTCATCAAACAAATAATCCCCATCATCTCCAAGAATAACCCCTTTTACAGGAATGACAGCAACATTTCCTGACAAGGATTCAACATCAGAGCCTATAAACAAAGACATTATTATAGATAGAATAAAGCCAACGGCAACCAGGGTTATCAATAAGAAAACTGCCCTGCCCCATGTAAATTCCCTGATGTCTTCCTGTTTTTTTGCCATTCTAAAAGTTATATTTCTGCACTACCTCTGTCTTGCTTAATATTTCAGTCAAAGTCTGCTTTGATTTGCTGAAAAACATAAATAAAGGGTCAAGTACCCATAACAAAATAAATGGGAATATGGGCAGGAATAATATGTTCCTTATAAAATGCTGCCATAATTTAAGCTCATTGCTCTGGCTTCTCACATGCAGGTTCATAAGCTTTTTGCCTATGCTCTGCCTGAATTTTGCCTCAAATGAGATGAAATAAAGCATTATCATGAAGGACATGAAAACTGACACTATAGTTATTCTGCTTATAAAATGAGGATTGGAGTTGAGATAAGCATACATCTGGGAGAAACTATAATCTGAAGGGAATAATTCGCTGAAAAAAGGCTTGAAGGGGATAAGCACGAAAAAATTCACGGCAAGCATGTCGATTAAAAATGCCATAACCCTTTTCCACAATAATGATGGTCCTGTAAATTCCCTGTCTTCAGGAAGATTAAGCTTCATTTTATTCCTTCATCCGATATAATCAGTTTCGCTTCCGAGCCTCTTGCCAAGCTTCCTGATGGCTATCGCCTTTGAGACTTCATTGAGCTGCTCGGTTTTCTTTATTATCTCAGCCTCAACATTCTTTATTTCCTGATCCAGCTTGTTGAGATTTATGTTGAGCCTGAGCCTTGAGTTCAAAACCTTTAAGATTTCTTTTGCCCCTTTTATTCCAAGATACAAAGGATGCCCGTATGTTTCTGCCAGCAGAGAGACTGCTTTAATGTCGTGCTTTCCCGCCATTCCGACAAGCAGCCCCGAAACTCCAATGATGGGGCCTACAATCCCGTATAATTTCTGGTTTACGTCCTCGGCAGAATATTTCTTGATGATTTCCTTTGAATTGCCTGTGCAGAACACCCTTGGCTTTTTGGGAATTTCCGCCAAGCCAATGCCTCCAAGAGTAATCGCTTCAGTCCCGCTAAATTTCCTAAGCAATTCAAGCATTTTGTCCGAGAACTCGTAGGAGCTTGCCTCGTCAACCGGCTGGACGTCGCCCCCTACAAGAAGAAGGTCATTCCTTTTGTCATTGAATTTTTTATAAAATACGTCTATTATCGGAAGCTCGACAAGGTTATCTTCATTCACGAAAACAGAATGTGGAAAATGATAGGAATTAATTTCATAAAGCTTGACGGCATTAAGCTCGTCAATGAGGAAATCAACAGAAACCTTGCCTACATTCCCTATGCCGGGCAAGCCTTCAACCATGATTGGCTTGTTAAGTTTAGGTATTTTTCCTTTTTGGCTTATCTGCCAATTTTTGTCCATCTTAAATCAGTCCTTTTTCCTTGAACTCACTGAATTTTGCCTTTCTCCTGTAGCAGGCATAGGCATCATCAGGGCTGTATTTTGGAGGCTTTGCCTGAACGGCAGTTCCGCCGCATTTGCAAAGCCCTTTCATTGTGTAAGAGCCGCATTTCTGGCATTTTAGTATGCGGTTCATTTTTTGGATTCCCTTGTAAATTCTCCTGAGCCTTCATTCTTTTTGATGATGCTTATCGCGCTTTCCGCGCTTTTCTCCAGCAATTTTTCAGCTTCTTTGTAGTCGGCTGCCTTTATAGTGAGCCTGTATGCGCCTGAGCCAAGATAGGAAATGCTTACTCTCTCTTTTGATACAGACTCTGCTTTTGACAATGCCTCTTTTACAGCGTCTATTCCGTTCAGCGCATAAGTAGTCAGCTTGAGATTCCCTACCAAGGTGACTTCCGGAAGCTTTATTCTCTGCCTTATGACTTCCTCAAGAGGAGCCACATATTTTTTCTGCACGCCAAGCTGCTCAAGCGAAACATTGTCAGCAACTACGCCGCTAAAGCAGCTATTTAAATTCTCGTATTTCTTAAAAACAGGCTCTGTTATCTCCCTGTAGAACTGCGCTGAATCGACTCCAAGCTTTTTTGCAACTGTCTCAAGTATTTTTTCTGCGTCCTGCTCTCTCTTTATTTCATCAATCTTTTTTCTTTTTTCAGTCTCATTTACCCTTCTTAACGACAGGTCAATATGGCCTTTTTCCTTATTTACACTGAGGACCTTGCACACGACTTTCTTGTTTTCCTTGACAAAATCCCTTATGTTTCTTATCCTTCCAGGGGCGACTTCAGAAATGTGTATAAGCCCGTTTTTGCCGTACTCATCCAAATTGACAAAAACAGAATGGTATTGGACGCTGGTGACTGTACAAAGAACCAACTCATTCTCTTCAGGGAAGCCTTGTTTCTTAAATAGCATTTTGACATAAAAAATCGCACAATAAATAATGTTCTTTGCTTATTAGGAACGAGCATGAATTGCTCAACTGATTATGCGAGTGAGTATAGGTTTGGGAGATAAGGAAAAAAATTTCATTTGCAAAATAAATGAAATTTTTTTCTATTCAAGTACCTCAAGAATCCTTGCCCTTACTCTGCTCTTGCCTCCTGTAGGGTCTGCAAGAGGCTTGCCTGACTTAGCGCATATAAGGCAATCAACTGCAGTGGATATCTTACCGAATATTATCTGCTCATTCTTGCATTTCGAGCATCTGACCTTGATGAATTTGCTTACCGGCTCTCTTATTTTCATAGTATTGAGGTTTATAGGTCTATTTATATAGTTTTCTGATGTGTTATTAATGGATTTTTGTTAATTTATAATCTTAATTTTATATTTCTATTTTTCTTGCGGCAATTGCCTTTGTTTCTTCTTTTGCGTTAAATGCAGGTAATTTTCTTTTGAAACAATAGACCTGCCTGTTTTTTGCTCTAACTCTTTTCTTGTGTTTTTTGCAATATAGTAAAAGGCTCAAAAATTTGAGCAATAAATTACCTTTTACTGCTGATTCTTTGCATTCTTCAAAGCCTTCAGAATCCTTGGATATATAGTTACGGACTTAAATAATTGAGCATATTATGCTTAAAAGGATTTTTGCTCCAATAGGATTCCAAGCCTCTCAAAAGTTCTTTCTCCGAGTTATGTGATTTGTTTGCAGTTACGTTCTCTCTTGTTTGCTTCCAGCACTCTTCTACAGCGTTCATGTCAGAAGCCCCAGTCGGATAGAACATATAATGTATTTTATTCCTCTCTAAATAACCGATAACAGTTTTATTTTTGTTCCACGATGCCTTATCCAAGAGAAAAAGCATGTTTGGATGTTTCATTCTCAATAATTTGATGTTCCAAAGAACTTCTTCTTTGGTTTGATATTTCATTTTGTAAAAATGAAACTCTTTGGTTGATGTATATGCCCCGCCTACATTTACAGCTTTTTTCGAGCCATTCTTATAGACTACTGGTTGGCTTCCTTTGAATGCCCAGCATCTTCTTACGTCAGCGTCCAATTTAAACCGAGCTTGGTCATAAGTTGTAATTACTACATCATCGCCCAAATTCTCTCGTTTTTTTTAAAGTCCCAAGAGAGCAATTAATCCATTGTAATATTCTTTGGCAATGCCGTGGGGTGTACCCAATTCCAAAATTGGAATTAATAAATTCGATTGCATCTTTTGTTTTATACCCTCTTCTGTATCCATCTTCCAGAAGAATGCCCTCTTCAATTGCAGAGCCGAGCATGCTTAGCTCTTCTTCATCAAGCTTAGGCTTAATTCCTCTGCCTTCTTTATCCTGAAGGGAGGCAAAGCCTCCTGATTCGAATCTTGCTTTCCAGAATGGCACAATTCCATTAGAAATATGAATCATCTTTGCCACTTCTCTTTGTGTCCAGCCTTCTCTCAGCAATAAGATAATATGAAGTCTTTGTTTTATTTTTCTGTCTTTTTCCTTTTTGTATTTTGTTTCTAATTCATTCACAGAAATTTCTTTTAATAGCATTTGTATCGCCAAGAAATTCTATGTATTATGTCTTTTACTATATTATATTTATCAACGAGTTTCTTGACTTCCTCTTTCGCTTGTTCCTTAGTTAGTTGTCTTAAAAACATGAGATACAAAAGAAGTTATTTGATATATAAATGTTCTTCCATTCCATAATAATTTTAAACAATCCATCCTTTTATTGGAATAATGAGCCGAAAAATAGAATATTCCTTAATTGCCCTGATTTTCATTATTTTTATAGCTATTGCAGCAAAAGGCATTTTTACCGCTCAGCCCGGAGACGAGAATGTATATTACTACATGGGCAAGATGGTTTCAGAGGGCTATGTCCCTTACAGGGATTTTTTTTATGCGCATCCGCCTCTGCAACTGTATATTATGGCGCCTATCTTCAAGCTCTTTGGATTTAATTTTTTCATATTAAAGCTTGTTCCGCTTGTCTCCACAATAACAACAGGATTTTTTCTTTACCTGACAGCCAGGAATATGTTTGGCGGCGGCAAGGCGCTGGCTTCATTGGCATTATTCTTATTCAGCTACAGCACAATGTTCAATTCAGTTTTTTCTTTTGGCATAGAGCTTGCGGTGATGTTTCTTATTGTAGGATACTATTTTTACTCGGTGAAAAATAAATTGTTTATTGCAGGCTTGTTTTTCGGGCTTGCAGGCATTTCAAGATTTTTAAGCATTATTCCCATTGTTATAATCATTTCTTCATCTTATTGGAAGGAAAAAAGGAAATTTTTTATTTTGTCTTCGGGATTTCTGGCTGTTTTTATTGGTGTTAACATGGTATTTTTATTTGAGGCAGGCTCAGATTATGCTTTTTCCGCTTATAAATTCCATTTGCTGAAGGGCGCGGAGCAGTTTAAAGTTTCGGAATATTTAAATGTAATAAAGCTGAATTGGATTTTATTTTTTGGCTTTGCCGCGTTTATCTTTGCAAAAGAAAAAGCACAGCTAAAAGAATTTACAATCATTTCCGCTGTTTATCTTATAGCTATGGCACTTATGGCAAGAGTGTTTAATTTTTATTTTATGATTGCATTTCCTTTTATGGCATTAGTCGGGGGATGCTGCATTTATGATATTTTAAGCAACATTAAAAATAAATCAAAAAAATATTTTATCATCATTTTGATTTTTGTTATTGGAATTTTTTTGTGGAATCTTGCGTCTGATACTTTATTTCTGCATAAATTTGGCTTTGAAGGATTTGAAAGAGGAGAAGATATTAAGGAGTTTATATTAGAAAAATCATCTTCTTCAACATTGCTTTTTGGAGACAGTTCGACAGTTCCATTGATAGCTTTAATGGCAGGAAAGAAAATAGCGCTTGATGTAGTTGATACGAATCCTGCCGTGTTCAATACAGGCGCGCTGGATATCAGCAAAACATTGGAAAAATTAAAAGGCAGCGAGGTTATCTTTCTTGCCAGGAATACAGAAGGAATCTCGCAATTTCCTGAAACAAGAGAATTTCTAAATGAAAAATGTGATTTACTCTCAAGCTTTAACGACAAGCTGGAAGGGCTGTATCTGGTTTACAGATGCAATTAATAAAAATAGGAAAAATAGAAGGATTATTTGAACTCAATCTTTCTTGCCCTGAAGCCTGGCCCCTGAATATGGGTTTTCTTGCATTCCTTGCACTGAAACCTTAGGTCAGTTTTTTTGCTTGTCTTCTTTCCAGTCATTTTGAACTGACTTATTGCCGGTTTTGAGTATCTGCCCATGTTGCCTTTGCCCCTTGCTCTGCCTCTTCTTCTTGCCCTCACTTTTGAGCCGTAAGTCAGGCTGCTTGGGTTTCTTTTTTTGTTCAAGGCGACATTATGCTCAGTATGCTTCCTGCAAAAAGGGCAATACGTGTTTCTTGTCTTTGAAAGCTTCATAGAACTTGTGATAAATGGGGGCTTTAAAAAGGTTTCTTTCAGGATACAGTGTTGCACAATTAGCCTTTCTTTTTAGGCAATCTCATAATCAGCACATTTAATCCAAATTTCTTAAGTATCTTTTTAACTTGCTCTTCGTCCTTGCTATCAACAACAATAGCGGACTTGTCC
>Ga0209211_10005993_pt1 | contig 17867 bp, 22 predicted proteins | sample RifGroA2_FD_183992 | JGI IMG/M metagenome (GOLD analysis project Ga0209211, IMG submission 183992) | Groundwater microbial communities from Rifle, Colorado, USA - Groundwater A2 (SPAdes) (version 2) | ecosystem: Environmental > Aquatic > Deep subsurface > Groundwater | place: Rifle, Colorado... | reverse complement strand
GGTCCCAATACCCGGATGATATACCCCGTGAGATAAGGACTCCGGAAATCCTCCAATGCTTTTTTGTTGCTATCTCACGGGGTATACTTTCCCGATGGATTTACGTGCGCAGATAGCTCCCCTCATCAAAGGCGACGCGCAGGACGACCCTGAAACGCTCCGCAAATGCAGCCGCGACACGAGCATTTTCGAGCGAAAACCCGCCCTGGTCGTCTCGCCGAAAGGTGCGGATGACGTCTCCGCGCTCGTGCGATTCGCCGCAGAGGCGAAAAAACGCGGAGAATATATTTCTCTCACCGCCCGTGCCGCGGGCACCGACATGTCCGGCGGACCGCTCACCGATTCCGTCGTCGTCTCCTTCACGAAGTATATGAATGCAGTGGCCGATATCGGTCCTGATTATGCGATAGCCGAACCGGGTGTGTACTATCGTGATTTTGAAAAACAAACGCTCGCGAAGAACGGCACCATCTTGCCCCCCTACCCTGCCTCGCGCGAGATGTGCGCGCTCGGCGGCATGATAGCGGACAACGCCGGCGGCGAGCTGACGCTGCGGTACGGCAAGATGGACCGTTACGTGCAGGAACTCGACATGGTACTCGCCGACGGTTCATGTGCGAGATTCCGTCCGCTCACCGCTCCGGAACTTGCCGCAAAGAAAGCCGAGCAAACTTTCGAAGGAGAAATTTACCGCCGCATGGATGAGCTCCTTACCGGGAACCGCGGGGTCATCGAGGCCGCCCGCCCGAATGTCACGAAAAATTCCGCAGGCTATGCGCTGTGGGATATCGTGGATACGAAGCGCGGTACGTTCGACCTCACGAAGCTCATCGTCGGCTCCCAAGGCACGCTCGGACTCATCACCAAGGCCAAGCTTGCACTGCTGAGACCCAAACCTCATCACGCAATGCTCGTCATTTTCCTTTCCAACCTCGACACATTGCCGGAGATAGTGCGGCGCGTGCGCGCTTTCGAGCCCGAATCATTTGAATCCTACGACGACCACACCTTCAAGCTCGCCGCCCGCTACGGTTACGACTTCCTCAAACATTTAAACATCCGGCAGACGCTCGCGCTTGGTTTTGCGCTCATTCCGGAAGTCTGGGCCCTCCTCACACGTAGCGTTCCGGAGCTCGTTCTCCTCGCGGAATTCGCCGAAGATACGGACGAAGCGGCACAGGCAAAAGCGCACAAGGCGCAGGCGGCGCTCGCCGACACGCACGTCCGTACGCAGTTCGCGCTCGGGACGATGGAAAAGAAATTCTGGAAGATACGGCGGGAAAGTTTCGCACTCCTCCGGAAACACGTGCACGGCCTGCATGCGGCGCCTTTTATCGACGACATCGTCGTCCATCCGGACGATTATCCCAAGTTCATTCCCGAATTGAATGCGCTTCTTGCACAATTCGACCTGATGCATACGATAGCGGGACACATCGGCGATGCGAATTTCCACATCATTCCGCTCGTGAATCTCGCAAACCCCGTGCACCGCAAGGCCATCCTCGAACTCACGCCCAAGCTCTATGAGCTCGTCGCGAAATACAAGGGCTCGATAACGGGCGAGCACAACGACGGCATCATCCGCACACCGTATCTCAACCTGATGTACAGCCCCGAGGTGCTCGCGCTCTTTGCGGAGACGAAACGCATCTTCGACCCCGAAAACATTTTCAATCCCGGCAAAAAAGTAGGCGGCACGATGGCCGACATTGAGAAGTACATGGTCTGGCCGAAAGCGTAGAGCAGGTTTGAAAATCTTCGCTTCAAGGCCGGGCGCCGGAGCGCGGTATTTTTGGCGGTTTGAGCCACTCTTCCGTCAAAAAACTGCGCTCCGGCGCTCCGTAGAGATTTTCAAACAAGCTTCAACAGGTGCAGGAGAAAGAATCCGGCTATCGCGGCGACCGAGAGCGCGCCGACGACCGCTTCGGCGAAAATAATGCCGGAAAGCTTCGACACATCCGTCTTGCCCTGCAGGCGCGCGACGACGGTGACGACGATGAAAACGACGATGGCGAGGGCGCCTTTGCCGAGCCAGTGGTGGGTGAACGTCGCCTTCAGCCAATCTTTGAACGCGGGAATTTCTTCCGCGCTCACGATGAGTATTGCGAGCATGGCGGATGTCACCATTGCGGCGATGGCTACGGCGCGGACCCATGAAGAAAGTGAGCGCATCATATTGAGCCTGAAACGATAACCCCCGCCGCCGCGGTAGCCGCGCCTACGCAAAGCGCGATGAGCGTGAGGAATGCCGTACTCTTCCGGAGCGCGTCATCGGGACTTGCACGCAGATACGAGACCGAGAGCGCTATCGAGACGGCGAGGAACGGAAGCACGAGGAAGATATGTTCTTTCGTCTCCATAAAAAAGGCGTGCCCTGCCGGTAGCGCACCCGCAAGAATACGCGGTTTGACCGCGGTGCCGTAATACGTCACGTAGTAGTACGCCGACGTCGCCCATGAGAGGAGGAAAAGTGCCACGGCCGACCACGCAATGCGCGATACGAACACATAGTTCGGGGCTTTTTTCAGAAGGTGCATGAGGACGACGTTGTGTATGCCGATAGCGATAACGCCGCTCAAGACGTGCACGATGAGTACGGCGGCAAGGGTGGTCGTCATATCGTTTTGGGCGCATGCAGGCGCGCGCGGACCCACCGCAGACCGACGCCGACCACGACGACGGCGATGATGTAGTAGACGAGTATTTCAATATACGACGCGTTGGTATCTCTGAGAGATCCCAAGATGAGCGCGGTATACCACGACGTGAGCGACACCGCCGCGCCGATGGCGAGCGGGATGATGCGCGCCTGCAGAAGCAGGGCGTTGCCCACAAGGACTCCCACCACCGTCATCTTTGCCAGGAATGTTGCGCTCGTGAGGAGGTCGGTGTACTCGGTGAGGCGCAGGTAGAGCAGGAACCCGAACCCCGAAATGACGAGGAGAAAGAGTCCTGTCCGCATGACGGTGTAGGTGACCGCAAGGGTCTTGCGCTCGTCGTCCGTGATGATGTCGTCGCTATTGAAGCGCGTGTAGTGTATCTCGGCAAAGGTCGCCGCTCCGACACCAAGGACAGTGCCGATAATGTGCACGATGACGAGGAGATCATAGACCGCCATAGCGCAAATCTAGCAGTAATTGGGAGGGAACCCTAAAGCAGTGGGGATAACCGAACACGCCGAGTGGACAACCGCGTTTACATTACGATAGACAGCAGTATCATTCACCTCATGAACATGCTCAAAAGCAGGCGGAACCTTATCATCGCCATACTAGCGGTCGCCGCGGCGGTCTTACTCGCGTACAAGTATGTGCCCGCACTTCTGCAGGCGCGAAATGATGCGGCGCAAGGCGTGACCGACACCGACCCCGTCGTTTCGCGCGAGGTAAGCACCGTCGCCACCTACGAGGCGCCGGGAGGGACGGACAAGGTCCGTTTCACCATCGGGCTCGATGCGGGCGGCAGGGTCGTCTCCGTCAAAGCAAGTGACGCACTCAAAGGAGACGAAGTGAGCGAAAATCTTGCCACGTTCTCGACGGGATTGCTGGTCGTCATCCGCGGCAAGAAATTGAGCGAGCTCACCGCCGTCGACCGCGTCGGGAAATCGTCGTTGACGACAGCCGCATTCAACGCCTCGATCCTTGATCTGCAAAAGCAGTTGTAAGCGGCGCGATGATGAAAAAAGGAGAGGGGTTCACATTTACCGGCATCGGCACGGATTGGTGCGTGCTCACCGACGGCGGCGAACTACGGCAAGATGCCCGGACGGGCATCACGGACTACATACGTGTTTTCAATGAGCGCTTTTCCCGGTTCCTGCCGGACTCGGAGGCGTGCGCATTCCGTAAGGCCGAAGCGGGCGAGTATCCGGTATCAGAAGAGTTTGCGGTACTTCTCGAACGTGCAGGCGGATTACGCCGCCTGACCAACGGCCTCTACGACCCGGCGGTGGGCGGATTGCTGGAAGAGGCCGGGTATGATGCCGCGTATAGCATGGCCCCCCGCCCCGGCGTGGAAGAGTTCCGGTTACCGAAATGGGAAATTCGCGGGCAAGTGCTCACGATCGACGGCCCGGCCGTCTTCGACCTCGGCGGCATGGGGAAGGGTTACTGCATTGACAGGGTCGCGGATATTCTTGAGACCCTCGGCTATACGCACTACCTTGTGGATGGCGGAGGAGATATCTATGCGACGACGAAACGTGGCGGAGAGCCGTGGCACATCGCGCTCGAGTATCCCGGCAAGCTCGATACCGCGGCGGGAACAGTGGAACTCGCGGACCAGGGGCTTGCGGTGTCCGACACCTTCCGGCGGCAATGGGGAGGGTGGCATCATATCGTACATCCGTTTTTGCGGGCACCGATAGAGGGCGTCCTCGGTGTCGCGGCGCTCGCCCCCACCGCGTGGGATGCGGACTGTGCGACGTCGGCGCTGTTTTTCTCGGATACGCAGGAATACGCCGCGGTCGCAAAGTCACTGCATGCGCGCTATCTTGTCTTCCGCGCCGACGGGAGGACCGAAATCAGTACCGATTGGGAGGGAGAGTTATTCGTCTGAGATGTCGCCTGCGGTGATTTACACACCCTTCGAACCGAATTCGCGCACTTCCGCGACCCACGAATCGTGTTTCGCGGTATCCGCGTGCTCGCACGGACCCATCGTCGTGACGTGCACTTTCATGCCGGAAAAACCGAGTATGCCGCGCGCGATCTCATTCGTATAATCGCCGTATTTCAATCGCGTCATAAAAGGACTGTGAGCGCCGTCAACGACGATGACACGTGCGGTCTTGCCCGTAAATAATTCCACGATATCGCCGGTCCCCTTATCGAAGTGGAACGCAAAGCCGGGAAGCCATATCCGGTCGAAGAGGCCCTTGAGGATGGCGGGCATGCTCACCCACCAATTCGGATACAGGATGACCACATGGTCGGCCCATCGTATATTCTCCTGCACGGTCACGAGGTCCGGCTCGAGCGGCTGGATCTCGCTGTACCCCTTGTGCAGCACCGGGTCGAACCGCAGGTCGCCGATGTTCTGCCGTCTGATCACGTGGCCCGCCGCGCGGGCCGCGCTCTCGTACGCATCCGCGAGCTCCGCCGTGAACCCCTCGAGATACGAGTGTCCGACGAGAATGTAGATCTTGTGGCTGGCGGTCACAAGGCCCAGTATACCCCGTGAGATAACTCCGGCGAAACTCGCGTCCCCATTGCTGCCACGTATCTCACGGGGTATACCGTATAATGAAAGCGTGAAAAAAGTATATTGGGAAATACTGGCGAGCGTGATATTCGTTATCGGCGGCACGTTCCTCGCGTACGACCGGCTGGCGGGCACGACGGCTTTTTGGAATGCGCAGTCCGTTTGGAGCACGGCGCTTATCGTCAGCTGGACGATGATCGCGGTCGCATATTATTACGAGGGCTGGTTGATCCACCACGGACGTTCCCAAGCGAATATATCCGCGGTCACGCCGGCGCTCATCTTCGTCGCGCAATGCATTCTTTTCGTCAAAGGCGTTTTCTTCAATGACTGGTCGCTTGTCTTCGGTGCTCTCTTGGTCAACTCGGGCGTTGTTTTTTGTCTCTACCAGATCGGCAAGAGAAAAAGGTGGTTCCGGTGACGGCGACACGTCTTTTGCACTTCGGCGCGGACGCCGATGCGGGCGCGGTTTTCTATTTTCTATTCGGTGGACTCACCGGGAATCGGACCCGGGCCTCGGCAATGCGAATGCCGCGTAATACCACTTTACTATGAGCCCCAGCGAGCAGCGAAATGAATATATCATATTCATCACTCACTTCAATCTGTCTTGTCCCTGCGGCTACTGCCGCAAGGACCTCCCTCACCTTCGTTCGGTCGGGCTGCCGGGAATCGAACCCGGACTACAAGACCCCCAGCCTTGCGTACTACCACTATACGACAGCCCGTTCTATACCTTTCTTTTTTCATCCCCCAGACGTGCGTGATTGAACACAATCACCTACTGGGTACTACCACTATACGACAGCCCGTTCACCTTACAGCCCGTTTGGATGATGTCCCTCTGGTCGGGCCGCCAGAAATCGAACCCGGTCTTTACCCTGACTGTTTGATGATGTTCTTATTCGGGCCGCCGGGAATCGAACCCGGTCTTTACCCTGACCGTTTGATGATGTTCTTATTCGGGCCGCCGGGAATCGAACCCGGTCTTTACGAACCCGAATCGCACGTACTACCGGTATACTACGGCCCGAATAAGAACATCATCTGCGAATCGCACGACTACCGGCCTACTCCCCATCGTCGACTTACCACGTGTCATCGTCCCCCGATGTCCACGTGTGCACCTTGTAGGATTCGAACCTACGACCTTTCGAATGTGAATCGAACGCTCTAACCAACTGAGCTAAAGGTGCGTGCGGGGATTATGTCCCAGAAACGCCGATTGCTCAAGAAAGCGAAGGTTACTTTATCCCCACGATCTTGTACTTCTGCGCGCCTTTCGGCGTGTCGAAGGAGAAGGTGTCCCCTTTCTTCTTTTCCATCAACGAGGAGCCGAGAGGCGAGAGGTGCGATATCTTGTGTTCCTGCATATTGGCCTCGGCTGAGCCCACGATCTGGTAGGTGTGCTCTTCTTTTTCGCCCTGTTTTTGTATCGTAACGGTGCTTCCGAGGGACACGGTGCTTCCCTTGCTGTGTTCGATGATGCGCGCGTGCGACAAATTCTCCTCAATGACGCGGATGCGGTCTTCCGTAGCGGCCTGCAGATTCCGCGCCTCTTCGTATTCGGCGTTTTCAGAAAGATCGCCGAGAGAACGCGCGTACTCAAGCTGCTCGGCGATCTCGCGCCGCCGCACCGTCTTCAAATGTTCAAGCTCGGTCGTGAGCTCGTCGAATTTTTCTTTGCTCAAGTAGTTCGTTTCATCATTCATATCTGGCGCGAAGCATTATACAGGGACGGCTTCGTGGTGCAAGCAAGTGTTCTCGTTCATTCGAGATATTCCGGATGATTCGCGATGAGCCAATTGAAAAACGGTACGAGTCCGGGCGCGGCACCCGAGAGCGTGCCCGCGGGAGCGCGCTCCAAGACGGCCGCGTATGCATAGCGGGGATTTTCCGCAGGCCAAAAACCGACCGACCACGAATTCATGAATTGATTGCGCGTGCCTATCTGCGCGGTGCCCGTCTTTGCGGCGAGGCGTATGCCGGCGATATTCAGCGATTTTGCCGTCGCGTCCTTCCGGTCCGAGGTGACCGCGAGGCGCATACCTTCGCGCACGACCTTCAGGTACGCGTCCGGAATGCCGACGCTCGTAAAGCGCGCCGGCTCTCCGGCGGCTATGTGCGGCGTCAGAAGCGAACCGCCGTTCGCTATCGCGGCGATGAATAGGGCGGCCTGAAGCGGCGTTATCTGAAAGCCGTACTGCCCGATCGCCGTGTGATATGTGTTGCCGATACGCCACGGGTCATCCGGACCGAACACTTCCGCCTTCCACTCCGGCGTCGGTATCACGCCGGCCTCCTCGCCGGAGAGCGCGATCCCGGTCGGGGCACCCAGCCCGAATCTTCGCGCGTACTCATCCAGCTTCGCGATACCGAGGCCTTTTTGCCGGCCGAAACCGCCGCCGATGGTATAGAAATATTCGTCGGAAGATACGGCGATGGCGGTCCGCATATCCACCCACCCGTGCACCGTCCAGTCGCGGAAGACGGAGGGGTGCGCGGGGTCGTACGGGTTCGGTATCGTGATAGCCCCCGTCGAAAGAACTTGGGTATCCGGCGTGACCAATCCTTCGTTGAGTGCCGCGGCGGCAAAGATGGGCTTCACGATCGAGCCGGGAGCGTAGAGGCCGCTCGTCGCACGATTCAAGAGCGGGGAAAGGGGGTCTGCGCCCGCTTTCGCGGTCGCCCGCGCATCGCCTTCCGCGAAAGCCGCGTTGTCATACTCGGGAAAACTGACGAGCGCAAGCAGCTCGCCCGTGCGCACATCCACGATGACCGCGGCGCCGCCTTGAAATCCCTGCCTCTCCGCATGGGCGGAGAGTGTTGTGTGGAGCTTGCTCTGTACCTCCGCATCAACAGTCAAACGCACGTCCTCCCCCTTTTGCGGAAGCACGACGATATTTCTCCTGCTCACCCGCCCCTCGGCGTCGGTCTCGATCATTTCGCTGCCGTTCCCACCTCCGAGCGCATCATCGAACACAAGCTCAGCTCCCGAAACGCCCGTATATTCCTCGCGCCACCACGCGCCGCTCCGGTCGGCCTTCGGGTACCGCACAAAACCGACGAGATGCGAAAGTCCCGGGCTCTCGCTGTAGCGCCGCGCGGCGAAGGAAGTCCCGCCCGGAAGCCCGCGGTCCGGGGTCGTCGTTGCGTCTGGGGTATCCTGCGGCGCATTCCACGCAAGCTCGCGGCCGGTGCGGTCGAGGATGCGACCGCGCTCGGCAAAGACCACCGACCGGTCGAGACGGTTGTCCCTTGAAATATCCGCGTACACGGCGCTGTGCACGATACTCAAGCTCTCGCTGTAGCGCCGCGCGGCGAAGGAAGTCCCGCCCGGAAGCCCGCGGTCAGGGGTCGTCGTTGCGTCTGGGGTATCCTGCGGCGCATTCCACGCGAGCTCGCGGCCGGTGCGGTCGAGGATGCGACCGCGCTCGGCAAAGACCACCGACCGGTCGAGACGGTTGTCCCTTGAAATATCCGCGTACGCGGCGCTGTGCACGATACTCAAGTCGAACGAGCGTCCCGTGAACACGAGAAGTACGACCGCGCATACGGCTCCGACCGCGAGAATGGCCCTTCCCGCCACCGGTCGTATGATGCGTCCCTCAAATTGGGGTTCATCCCGCCCGGGAAGGTTGGAGGAATCCAAAAATATCTCATCGGGCGCGATCTCCCGCACCTCCCGGTTTTTTCCGCGCGTTCGTGCAAACATCAGAGAACTATACCCCATGGGATAACCACTCCGATAGTGCAGATAATTTCTGTTTGTACGGATAATCCCGATTCGCCGACACACTCGATGGTATCTATCCCACGGGGTATACCAAAGATCAGCGCCGGAGGAGAAATTCACTCCGAAGCGGCTCCAATCCCCATGCGAGTACGAGACCGGCAATAGTGAATAGCGGAAGTGTCGCAAAAAGCGTACCCGACGGCAGCCACAGAAAATCGACCAGCATCCCGAGTATGATGACCTCCCATGCTCTGTACCGGAGCGCGAGAAGCCCCATGAAGACGAGGGGTACCCACGGCGGAAAGAATATCGCGCCGAGGACCCCCGCCACTATCAGTGATATGCGCATATCGTTATGTACCGGGCGGAATAACGTACACAAATTGTAGCGCGCCAAGATTCACCGGCAATCCGATGTAGACCTCCGTAGTCGCGCTCGACGGGGCGGACAGTACCGAGCCGACGACGCCGACCGCCCGGCCGCCGAAAAGACGCGAGGTGACGGAATCGCCGGGAGCCACTTCAAGGCCGCGGGGAATTTCCGCGCGCGCGTTCCCCCCTCCCCGGCCTTCCGCGAACGCACTCGCGCCGCGCACAACGACAGGCACCGACGTGTCGGGCGCAAAAAGCTCCAGAACGAGCGCGGTGCGTTTGCCAACATCGCTCACCCGTCCGACGACGAACCCGCCGCCGCCGGCATCATTGGTCATGACAATGCTTCCCTCCATGACACCGTCCTCGGTTCCCGCCCCGATCGAGAATGTGCCGAAGGGAGAGCTCCGCACCGATGAGACGATGGGGGCCGTGATACCTTTTTCGGCCTCCGCGAGACGTACGATCGCGCGGAGCGCCGCGTTCTCATCCCGCAACACCTGAACGGCCGCGGCGCGCACCTCGAGTTCCGCCACCTGCTCCCGTAGCGAGCGATTGTCTTCCGCAAGCGTGCGCCGGCTCGAGAAAAATCCGCTGTCCGCGATACGGGTAAGCGTGTGAGCGCCCGCCGAGTAGAGAGACCCTCCGCCGGCGCGCACAAGTCCGCGGACTTTTCCGCCCAAAAGGGCGTCTATGCCAAAAACGACAAAAACAAAAATCGTCGCGATGAAAAGGCGACGCCTCCCTTCATTCTGTCGGTACGAGTTCATCATCGCTCTTCAAGAGGGCTTCACGGAACAAGTCGATATCGTCGAGCACCACGGAGGTGCCGCGTACGACGGCGGTCAGGGGGTCGGACGCGACGACGACGGGTACGCCCAAGGCGACCGTGAGGAATTCGGGCAATCCGCGGATAAGCGCGCCGCCGCCGACGAGGTAGACGCCGCGTTGCATGATGTCGGAAATTATCTCCGGCGGTGTGGTCTCCAAGACCTCCTTGACCGACTCCACCAACTCTTCAATCGAATGGCCGATGGCATTCCTGACATCCTGATCCGTCATCAGGATCTCGCGCGGAAGCCCCGTCACGAGGTCACGCCCGCGCGCCACTGCCTCAAGCCGGTCGCGGCCGGGGGCCACCGACGCGATGGCTATTTTGATGTCTTCGGCGCTCTTGTCGCCGATGAGCATTTTATATTCGTTGCGCGCATGCCCGACGATATCCGCATTGAAACGGTCGCCCGCGATGCGGACATTCCGCGCGTTGACGAGCCCGCCGAGAGAAACGACCCCGATGTCGGTGGTGCCGCCGCCGATGTCGATGACCATGCTCCCCGACGGTTCGTGTACCGGAAGTTCGATGCCGATAGCCGCGGCCATCGGTTCTTCGATGATGTGGACCTCGCGCGCGCCGGCGGCGCGCGCCGCGTCCCTGACCGCGCGCACTTCGACCGAGGTGATGCCGGAGGGAATGCCTATCACGACCCGCGGACCGAGGAGTTTGGTGTGCCCCGCCTGCGCTTTGCCGATGAGGTACGAGAGCATTTCGGAGGTCACCTCGAAATCGGATATGACGCCGTCAACGACCGGCTGTACCGCAACGATGTGCGCAGGCGTCCTGCCGAGCATGTCTTTCGCCTGTTGGCCCACCGCGACGACCTGCCCCGTCTTCTGGTTCATCGCGACTATAGACGGCTCGTTGATGACAATGCCCCGGCCCTTCACGTACACGAGCGTATTTGCGGTCCCAAGATCGATACCGATGTCGTTGGAAAAAAGACCGAGCACGCGCTCTCTCCATTCCAGAAATCGTCGCGTGATCTTACTCATATTATTTCGTGAGGCGCCCGATGATGTCGCTCTCGGGTATCATCGTCGTCGTTCCGTCGGCGCGTGCCACGACCTCGACGCCTCCCGACGACATCGTTTTCTCAGAAACCACCATGCGCACCGGTATACCGATGAGGTCCGCGTCTGCGAATTTCTCGCCCGCGCGGATATCGCGGTCATCATAGAGGGCCTCGATGCCGTGTTCGGCAAGGAGTTCGTAGAGGCGATCGGCTTCCGCGACTACTTCCGCATTGCCGCTGGAAATGGAAATGAGATGCACGGGGAAGGGCGCGACTTCTTTCGGCCATACAATTCCCTTTTCGTCGGAGAGCACTTCCACGATGGTGCCCATGAGGCGTCCCGGGCCGATACCGTATGAGCCCATGACGACCGGTTGCGCCTCGCCTTTTTCGTCCTTATACGAAAGGCCGAGCGCCGTAGCATATTTGGTCCCGAGCGGAAAGATGTTGCCCACTTCGATCGCCTTGGCTTCTTCCAGCTCCTCCTTCTTGAGGCCGAGGTCGGCAAGCACCGCATCGGTATACACTTCCTTATTGACCGCGATCCTCTTCTCCCGGTGTACGTACACCGTATCCTCTCCCGCATCCGAAAGCGTCTGGAATTCGTCGCTGTATTTCGAGAACGAGCCGCCGGAGGCGAACGTGCGGAACGTCTGCGCGCCTAAGCCTGTGCGCTCGAATATTTTTTTGTATGCCGCCGCGCATGTCTCATAAAAGTCGCGGAACTCCGTTTCGCTTCTGCTGAAGGAATACATATCCTTCATCACGAATTCACGCGTGCGTATGATGCCGCTTTTGGCCCGCAATTCGTTCCTGAATTTCGTCTGGAATTGGTAAACGGAACACGGAAGGTCTTTGTACGAAGAAACGTACTCGCTCATCAGGTCGGTCAAGGGCTCCTCGTGCGTCGTGGCGAGTCCGAGCTCGCCGCCGCCCTTCAATGCCGTTTTGAACCACACGTCTATTTTCTCGTCATCCCACCGGCCGGATTTTTTCCAGAGCGCCGGCGATTGCAGAGCCGAGAGCACTATTTCCTGCCCGCCGATGGCGTTCATCTCCTCGCGGATCAGTTGTTCTATGTTCTTGAACACGCGCAGACCGAGCGGGAGGTATGAATACACGCCCGCCATTTCCTTATGGATGAAACCTCCGCGAATGAGAAGTTGGGCATTCTTTGCGACTTCGTCTTTGGGCGCCTCTCGGCGAGTTTTCGTGAACAGGTGAGATTGGCGCATGGTCCGAGCATTGTACTGGGATACGCCCGCTTTGCAAAACGGACCATTCTCCCCTCAGAACGTCCAGAAACTCTTAGAGGGTGTTTAAAAACTCTCAGATGCGAGGCGCGGAGAAGCGGGCGAGGAGACGTATGACTATACGGCGACGAGCACGCAGAGGCTCCGCAACGAAGCAGATGGGGTTTTTAGACATGCTCTAGGCGAGTAGGCGAACGATATCCTGATAAGTAACCGTAACCATGAGGAGCGCGATGAGAACTATCCCGAACACGTTCAGTATATGGACGGCGAGACGGGGGGCATTGCGCCTTCGCACCGCCTCAATGCCGAGAAGCACCAGGCGTCCGCCGTCGAGCGCGGGAATGGGAATGAGATTGATGATAGCAAGATTGATCGAGATGAATCCCGCGAGCGCAAGGACGTTCCCGAGACCGTTGTGCGAAGCGTCGCCGACGACCTGGACCAATCCGAGCGGGCCGACGACTTCGGAGAGATTGAGCGCGCCGTGCAGTGCGTTGCTCAACATCGTCCACAAACTTCCTGCAACCGTGCGGAATGCGTTCCATGTGCTCGTCAACGCCTCCCTCCCGGCCTGCCCCCATGGAAGCGACTCATCGCTCACCAGTGCGAGCGCGACGCCGAATGCGGGCCTTCCCGCCGCATCCGGAATAACCGCATGCGCGGGAATGATGCTTGCGGTCGTCGTCGCGCCGGCATGCAGAAAGGAGACGGTTATCGCCTTCCCGCCGCGGGTACGGACAAAATCCGATACCGCATCAGGTGCAAGGCGGCCCAGCTCGACGCCTTTCGCGTCCCTCATCGCAAGTATCTCGTCACCCGGAGTGATGCCGGCGGAGGCGGCGGGAGAGCCGGCGACGACGTCGGCGACCAGCAGCCGGACGGATTGACCGGGCTCCGCGGTTGCAATAACCCGCGGAATGCCGTCATGAAGCGCGGCGGTAAAAAGCATCCACCCGACGAGCGCGTTCATGGCCACTCCCGCGACGAGGATGAGCGCCTGTTTCCATCGCGCCGCATCCACGAGACTTCCGCGGCCATGCCGGCTCTCACCTTCATCGCCAAAAAGGCGGACGAATCCGCCGAAGGGTATCCAATTCAGCGTGTACTCCGTCTCCCCGATCTTGCCGAAGGTAAATGCCCGCGGCGGGTATCCGACGCCGAATTCGTCGACGCGCACGCGGCATATCTTCGCGACGATAAAATGCCCGAGCTCGTGCGCGATGATGAGAAAAACCAGAATGCCGATGACGAGCAGCGCGGTAAGCATGAAAATCAGCTGCTCATCTCCGCCTCTTTGGACTCGAACGCTTTTTCAAGTTCCCCGTTCGCCGCATCCACCTTTTTTTGCAATTCTTCTTTCAGTGCGAATTTGTCGTCTTCGGTGAGCGTGCCCTCCTTTTCTTTGGTCTGAATATCTTTCCACGCCTCGTCGCGCGCGATGCGTACGGTAGTGCGCGCCTCCTCCAATTTTCCCTTGGCGAGCTTCACCAACTGCTCCCTGCGGTCGGCTGTGAGTTCGGGAAATGTGACGCGGATACTCGCGCCGTCGGATGTGGTACCGACACCGAGATTGGCGGCCGTGATAGCGCGCTCGATATCCTTGATGAGGCCCGCGTCGTAGGACGTCACGCGGAGCGTACGCGCATCCTCGACACTGACGTTCGCCACGCCCTTCAGGGGCGTCATCGAGCCGTACGCTGATACCGAAATGCCGTCGAGAATAGCCGGAGCCGCGCGGCCGGTGCGCAATCCGCGATATTCTTTGCCGAGCCACTCCCGCGCGGCCGCAAATTTTCCGTCAACTGTTTTAAAATCGTAGTTCATCCTCCGTATTGTACTATCATAAAGACGGTACGAGAAGCGCTACCTGCTCCAGAAGCGGCTTTACCAACGCGCCTTTATCGCCCATATATTTGCGGGCCCGGTATACAGCTGTGAGGCCCTCTCCGCCTCTCTTTTGAACGCTATCTTCGAGGATGCGCTCGACGGATGAAAGGAATGTGAGGATGGCTCCGGCATCCCGTTTGTCGTCCTCATCTTTTTCGAGCAGCGGCTTCAACATGTCGAGTCGCTCCTGCGGCGGTGCGGCGAGGAATATTTTCACGTCGACTATCGGGCGTTCGACCGCGGACGTTTTGAGCGTGAGTATCTGCGCGCGCGAGCGTAAGGTAGCTAGAAGCGTGTCCGGTGCGGGAATGACGAAGAAGAACATGGCCCCCGCCGGCGGCTCCTCGAGCGTCTTGAGCAGCGCGTTCTGCGCTTCCGTTGTCATACCGGGCGTCGCGATGACAAAAATGCGGTACGGACCGGCTACGGGGCGGGAGCCTGCGCGCTCGCGTAAGTTCCGCGCATCCTCGACGCCGAATTGTTTATAAGCGCGCACATATAGATCGGGATTTCCCTTCACCGCCACCCCTTCGCGCTCCAAAAGTCCGAGCACGGAGGGAATGGTCTCCGGCCCTCCGATGACCAAATGCGTATTCCCCGCGAGTTTCATAAAAATAGTATACCCCGTCGGTGGATAACCGCGATATTGCGGACCGGAAGGAGTATACTGTCGCGCATGCCGGATAAAAAACGGATACAGAAAACCGCTCTTGCCGTCACGCGATGGATCGGCTCCCCGACCTCCGTCATCATCCACACGATCCTTTTCATTTCGTGTTTCCTCGCGGTCGAAGAAGGCCTCATCCTCTTCGAGAACATGCTACTTATACTCACGACGATAGTTTCTCTGGAGGCCATCTACCTTTCCATACTCATCCAGATGACCATCAACTACACGACGCAGGAACTCGCCGAGGTCGGAGAGGACATCGAGGAAATGCAGGAAGACATCGGCGAGATCCAGGAAGACGTCGGAGAATTGCAGGAAGACGTCGAGGAAATAGGCGAGGATGTGGAGGACATCAGCGAGGAGGTCGAGGGAATGAGCGAGGAAGAAGCGGCGGAAGAAGCGGAGGAAGAGGCCCGCAAGACGGAACAGAAAAAAACGCTTGTTGATATTCAGGGCGACCTGCGGAAATTAATGAAGGACATCGAGCGGCTCCAGAAAAACGGACAACCGCCCGCGACCGGTGTTTCCTCTTCCTGAAAACTATCTCTTACTGATTATCGCCTTCTTGTACGCGTCGAGGTGTTTGAGCGCCTCGCCGGTCCCCTTCGCGACGCAGTACGGTGCGTCTTTGGCGACGCGACATTTGACCCCTGTGCGGCGGAAGACGAGCTCGGCAAGATTACGCAGGAGCGACGAGCCTCCCGTCATGATGATGCCGTTGTCGATGATGTCGGCCGCCAATTCGGGCGGGGTTTCCTGCAACACATCTTTCATCGCATTGACCATCGTGCGCAGCTCCCGCCCGATGGCGCGCACGACTTCGTTGGTCGAGAGCTCAATGGAACGCGGCAGACCCGTGAGGTGGTCGCGGCCCTTGACCGACATCGTCAATTCCTCTTCGATGGGGACCGCGGAGCCGATGCGTATCTTCACCTCTTCCGCCATTTTGTCGCCGATGGTGAGATTGAAGGTCTTTCTGATGTAATCCGCGATGGCGTGGTCCATCGCATTGCCCGCGCACTTGACCGAAGTCGAGGCGACGATGCCGCCGAGGGATATCACGGCCACGTCGGTCGTGCCGCCGCCGATGTCGACTATCATATGCCCGCGCGCCTCGTGGATGGGAATGCCGGCACCTATCGCCGCGAGTATCGGTTCTTTGACCACGTAGGCTTCGCGGGCACCCGCCTTGGTCGCCGCTTCCACGACCGCGCGCCGCTCCGTCGAGGTGACGCCCGCGGGGACGCTGATCATCACTTCGGGGCGAAAGAGATTCCACCTGCCGAGCGACCGTCGGATGAAATACCGCAACATCGCCTCGGTCACGCGGTAGTCGGCGATAACGCCGTCCTTCATCGGTCGGTACGCGATTATCTCACCGGGTGTGCGGCCTATCATTTCTTTTGCTTCATTGCCGACAGCGAGAATTTTATTGTCGCGCACCGAGACGGCGACGACCGAAGGCTCGTTCAGCACGATGCCCTTGCCGGGGACGTACACGAGTACCGTCGTCGTGCCGAGGTCAATGCCGAGTTTTGGCGCAAATGAAAAAGCCATAGTCAGAGCATTGTAGCTGTTTGTGGGTGATTGACAAACAGCGCATGCATCCGGGACGGGTGCGGCTCAATTCCGTTTTGAGAACGGCGTAACGTCGCCGTTCTCTCCGGAAACATGATTCTTGGGATTGAGCAGCCACCAAAATTTCTTGGAAAAATTCTTCGAATCGTCGCAGACGCGCTTCAGATAGTAGAGGTCTTTCGTGGGTATCTTCTCCAAGGTCTTCCCCATCCGGCCCATGCTGATGGGGGGCAAGCCGTCGCGCAGGCGGCTCGCGTTCAGCTCTTTGCAGAAATATTCCATGAGTTCCCCGCGCTCCGTCTGACGGGCCTTCTGCACCGCGCGCTTGATATGGATGCTGATGTGCTTCATAGCGGTATTGTACACTTTCGGCTATAGTTTTCGCATGCGCGCAATCCTGCCACAAGAGAAGAACGATGTACTTCGCCAAAAAGCGAACGATATTGCCGTTGCCGACATCAAGAGCAAGTCCGTCCAAAAACTCATCGCCGACATGAAGGCGCTCCTCGCAAAAGAGGAGTACGGCGTGGCTCTCGCCGCGCCGCAGGTGGGAGTACCTTTGAAGTTGTTCGTCATTTCCGGCCGCGCTTTAGCGCGAGGCGGAAGGAACGCGCCCGACGAACCGGAATCCGATGAGGTCAGACCTCATCGGATTGAACCGCCGCTACTACCCGATCAGGTATACATCAATCCGGAGCTGCTGAAGATATCACGCGCAAAAAGCCCCAAACATGAGGGATGTCTTTCCATCCGCGGCAAGTGGGGCACGGTACCGCGCGCGGAGAAAGCGACCGTTCGCGCCTACGATGAGAGAGGGGTACTCTTCACGCGCGGTGCCTCCGGATTCCTCGCGCATATTTTTCAACACGAATTAGACCACTTGGAGGGCATTCTCTACACCGACAAAGCGACCCATGTCTATGACGAACAAGAAGAAGAAAAGTGAACTCCGCTTCGCCTTTTTCGGGACGCCCCAACTTGCGGTGACGGTTTTGGATGAACTCGCTTCCGTTGGGCTCACGCCGTCCCTCGTCGTCACGATGCCCGATGAGAAAAAGGGGCGCGGTCTCTCGCTCACTCCCCCGCCGGTTAAGGAGTGGGCAGATACTCACGGTATTCCCGTGCTACAGCCGGTCGTCTTTACCGACGAAATCATCAAAGAATTAAAGAAGGGTTCCTTTGATGTGTTCCTCGTCGTGGCGTACGGCAAGATACTCAATAAAGAGGTGCTCGATATTCCGCGCCGCGGCTCTCTCAATGTCCACCCGTCGCTTTTGCCGCGCCTGCGCGGCCCATCTCCCATACGCTCGGCG
>Ga0209211_10005991_pt1 | contig 17875 bp, 24 predicted proteins | sample RifGroA2_FD_183992 | JGI IMG/M metagenome (GOLD analysis project Ga0209211, IMG submission 183992) | Groundwater microbial communities from Rifle, Colorado, USA - Groundwater A2 (SPAdes) (version 2) | ecosystem: Environmental > Aquatic > Deep subsurface > Groundwater | place: Rifle, Colorado... | reverse complement strand
TTGGCGAAAACAGGTAAGGTTCATCCGATAAATCATGGCGGACTTATTTTTACGGTTTTAACTTCGCCGCCAGAAGGAAAACGGTAGAGATTGCCGATGTTTGACGGGAAAGATATTAAAGTTTAGGATATGCGATCGCTTATCTTTTTCTTTAATAACTATTCAGTGGGGTGGTGGGAAGTCGAGCGTCATAATTTTCTGGCGTGCTTTTTAACCAGTTCGGCTATGGCGTCAAGTTTTGGTTGGTCCGGTTTGTGAATTTGGTTGCCGATTCTAAAATACTTGCCTTGATAATAGGTAAGCGGTTCTTTTTCCGTCTGTTTGACATTTTGGACCTGGCCGATAAGCAGGGGGTGATCGCCGACGTCTATAAATTTGATGAGTTTACATTCAGCGTTTAAGGAGGATCCTTCAATCATAAGAGCGTTGATGGTTTCAGCTTGATAAAATTTAACTCCTAACTCTTTAAGGACGCTGATTTTATCGGTTGCTTTTCCATGAGTGTTACCGGCAACGCTGGAGATAATATTTTGATCAAAAGCTGTGATATTTACGCCAAATTCATTGGATGATTGAATATTCTCAAAAGTGGTTTTTCCGGGACGGATACAGACTGCGATCAGTGGAGGAATGTAAGAAATCTGATGGGTCCATTCGCAGGCCATGACGTTATGCCCGTGTGGTCCGTTGGTGGTGATCAATCCGACATTGGTGACAAATTGGGTTATTTCTTCCATATGTTAAGTGTTAATTATTGACTGGACCGGTCTGGGATCAATATATTCTTATAACAATTCTAGGCCGATTGCATAAATCCCGTTTTTCTTGATGCCTTCTTTATATTCAGTCAACGAATCATAACTTTCAATGCCATGTTCGACTGTTTTTGGTTCGCTTGAGAGGATATTTTCCGATCCTTCTTTTTCCAACATTTCTTTTACGTTTGGATAGTGGTGGACAAAAGAAACTTTTACTTTTAGATTTTCGTTTGAAACATTATTAATGAAAGTTATTGAATCTCCCGGCTTTAATTCTCTATACGGAGTTTTATCAAAGGGGGTTAGTGTTCTGCCTTCAACTTTTTTAGTTCCGCCTTTTATTGCTTTAAAAGGTCTGTCGTTGATGTCTAATGTATATCTCATGAGATTTGCTGAGTGGGTCGGCCTAGGGCCGTTTGATTCTATAAGTAAACCAAACTATATAATTTTTCTCCATGCTCTAAATTCTTTTACATCAGCCGAAGCTAATCTAAACCAGTCACCATTCATTTTCTTTGTAGCGAAGCTATTAAGCCAATATTTTTCAATGCCTTCAGGATCAAGTGTTTCTATTGTATGAATATGTTTTGGTTCTTCAGGTAACTCAATTTTATTTTCTTTCCAGCGTCGCAATATATTTGTGGTGTGGCCTATCCTATATTGGTTGTAGCGTCCATGTTTAATGAGATATACCCAGCCATGAATTTCTTTTCGTTCTTTTGTTATCTTCCGATTATCATAATCTTTATATTGTTCGATTACATCAGCACATATTTTAATTACACCATCGTAATCATATTTTTCTGCATACTCAAGAATGTTGCTTGCCAAATCTTTTATATTACCTAGTTTTCGGTAAAATATGCTCGATCCAGGGAAGTTTTTTTCTTTGTTGTTTTTTACTTCTATTTCGGCCTTAGTTGGCCATTTACCCAATTCTCTTATAAGTGCAATAAATTTCTCACATAAAGCGTCATGTTCGTATGGGGGTTTTAAGAATGTATTAGGGGAAAGACCAACTTCTTTTTGAAGATCAGTAATCTTAGCCCAATATTTATGCCAGTAAAAATTTTTAATTCCGGCGTTTAGATTCAACTCTTTTTCACTTGGGGCTTTTCCCCCCTTCTCTTTTGCAAGTCTTCGAGTTTCATTTAAAATTTCCTCTTTTGTATACGTACTTTTAGGTTGGTTTAATTATATTTTAGCCCGTCCAATTTTGTTGGGAACCGTGGACAGAGTTAGAACCTATTTTATCAATTCCTACCAAACTATACCTGCCTACAGAATCTAAATTTTTCTAAAAAAATTTAAAGTTAAATCAAATGAATCTAAGCTTAGGTTATTGATGGAACAATTCTTGTATTCTTTGATTGAACACGTTATATTGATATTGAAAGGATAAAATGATAGTCAATTACTTTCCTAAATACTATTTGGTTGACAACGAAATATACGTTGAGGTAAAAGAAAAGGGCGAAGATAACGTTGTTGGCGTTAATGACTTGGGAAACCCCTACAATCCCATGCGGGCAATATTAAACGGCGCTAGAATTACTAAAGATGAATTTGACAAAGGGGCGATAAAACGTAGAAAAGAATACTCAATATATTAGGACATTCTAAGAAATTTTCTTTTTGACACTTTTTAATATTTCTTCCACTCCATCCGTAATGTTTTTTGAAATTACACATAAGTGACCAAACATCCCCAAAGCAAAAATAATAAATAAGACAAAATCGCCCTTATTTAGTGTTCCGCCATTTCGTAGCATTGGCCACTTAACCAAGACAAAATAATATCCAATTAATCCAGCGACAAGAAAATTAATAAAATCGTTCCATATTTCAATAAATTTTGATTGCCAAATTTTATCCTTATATTGGTTTGCCAAACTACTGTACTTTATTAAACCTAAAGCGAAACTGGACAAAATTACTATTGTCAGAACATTTAAGTCGTCCATGGTTATTTTTTTAGCTATTGTTGGTGTTAATTGCAGATTGACTTTTATCCATATTATTCCTTAAATATATAAGTTACTGCAATTACCGTCAACCATCCTCCTATAAAAGCTCCTAATAAACCGTAAGTGTAAAACGCTTCACCACCTCTTGTTTCAAGTCTAGTGCCGTATCTAAGACATTCCCTGTCACAATCTTCATCTGGTTGACAAGTAATTGGCCCGACGCTTTCGATACAATAGCTTTTAGAAATTGTTAAACTATTTAATTTTGGATAACTAGAAAATACACCAATAACATAGCCTAGCACCGCCAAAGTAATGAATATCTTTTTACCCCTACTGGCTTCCCTTATCGTCTCAATTATATCTTTAACCATAGATTTATTCTTTATTTATTATTAGCTCTATTTCTGCCAACAAATCTTTTTGTCCCTGTGGGAGTTTGGGCAGAATAGCATCTAAATATCCTTTATTATTAAAATTACCTGCTGCAGTAGACATGGCTTCTTTATCGTCTATATACATGTCCAGATAAGGTTTAGTAGATTCAACTATTTTAATGGCCTCTTCGTTACCGTTTTCTGCAAAATGTTTTGCAATAATATCTAACGCTTCTACAATCTTTTCTTTAGGGTAGGGTAAAACCCCTTGCGGTATCTTAGCCATAAAAACCAACATTAGAGGTCCGTTACTAATTTCAAGAAATTTACCCCAATCCAACCTGATACGGTCAGCTAATTTTAAATCCATTTTTTCATTACAAAAATTTTAACCGTAATATCAATAAGTGCCAACGCCAAAATACAACAATCTACAATATTTAAATAATTTACATAACCTATATAACCTTAATCAAACCACCTTTATAGTAAATCTTCATTTCTACAATTTTTCCATAGCCTAGAGTTGCGATAAAAGAGCTAATAATATGTTTGTTAGAAGAATTTAAGGTTTTTAAGAGGTCAGATTCTTTATCTGAATCTGGCTGTGCGTTGTCGTTATATGGTAGATGTGTAAAAGATACGTTAGACAAATCAAAAATAATTTCAGTAAATCCCTCTTCTGAAATGCCGTTATGTATGGCTTTCGACCTTAGCAGCTGGCCGCTATGTTTTTCTTTGTCTAACAGAAACCAGATGGAGTCATACTTTGTTAGTGCTGATATGGGTGAACTTTCTCTTGAAATTGCCGCTTTTATATACAAATAAGCCTCTATCACTACTCCATCTATTGACATGAACTTCGATATCTTTGCTACTTCTTTATTACAGGATTCAGCAATTTTTTTACCCATTACACATGCGTCAATTAGAGATTGTGGCGTTGTTAGGCCCTCGTAGATTGATACTGAATTCATACTTTGAATCTTCGAAAGTATTGTGTTTTCTCTAGTTACTGCGTTTTTAATACTCTCTGCGCTAATCTCCGGTTCTCTGGTGATTGTTTTTGGTTCAACGAAAAGTTTACTGTAAAGAAATGCTGTCAAAAGTATCGAAACAGAAACAATAAAAAGGCTTGCAAACGCTCTCTGAAACGTTTCATTTTTCAGAACTTGAACAGTGAAATTATTAAAATTATTATTTTTTGACATAACATTCCTCTCCGCATATTTTGCCTCCCACATATTTTCTAAGTTGTTCTACTATAGAAGATATTTTGTCAATGTGTATTATAGCTAGTATAACAGCGATGCTATTGAATAGAATTAACTCCAAAAATGAGCGTTTCAATAGCCACTCGCTCAATCCAATATGAATTCCAATTATCCCGAAAATTACAAGTGTAAAAGCACTTGTGAGAAATCTGACTGCTGGAAGTTCTAACGCGTCACCAAAAAGAGAAAAGAATATTAGAAAAAAAAGAGTTACGCATGTCGATAAAAGCGTAAGTTTTAATACTCTAGTGAATTTTGAAACCATCATAATGAATGTTTGTAATTGAGAACATATTTAAGATATTTTGCCTTTCAACGAATCACTGATTGAAGTCGCAAATATAGTATATCTTTTAAGATAAGAAAGAAAATAGCAAATCTAAAATGTTCACTAATATGTGCTTAATTATTGCTTTACAATCATACTTGATATACTCAATCTATGGATGAACTAGGTCGCCCACCATATCCGGAAGAGCAGTATCAATCTTGGCTTGACGAATTATCTCCGTTTCTTAAATTGGGAAATTCACTAAGTTATGCCATTGAAAAAGCAGAATTAACGAAACATCGGACCACCTTGTACGAAAAATATAACCTGGGCGATTGGTTTTCGGATAAAGTTGACGTATTTATGAAAATGCCTGGGGAAATCGTTAATAGCATTTTCACTAGGATGATTAGCGCTATAGACGATAAAGTAAAACAAGAACAACCGCTTACTACTGAAGACTATAAAAATCTTCGCTTCTTTGCAGAAAAACATAGAAGTTGTCAACCATTCTTCACTAATCGGACAGAGATGGATGTTAAAGATTTTAAGGGGGCAACCGCACGGGTGATTGCTCAATTAGAAGAAACAAACTATGAATCTGTAGCCCTAGAAGCTAGGAAGACGCTAAATGCCATGAATCCTGCGACACAAAATTCTTCAGTCTAAAACTAAAATAAATCTTGAGTTTTAACTTCTAACGTACGGGCAATTTTATATACTGTTTTCAATGACGGTATTCTATTCCCATTCTCAATAAACTGAATGAACTTAGCGCTCAGTTTCACCTTCTCTGCCAGCTGTTCTTGAGTTAAGCCAGCTTTTTTTCGTAGTTTTTGTATCCGATTTCCAAGTTTCCTATCTTTTTCGGTAACCATACTTAGATGGTATGGTCTTGAAGAGTATAATTAAACCAACTGTGTGTAACCTTTTAGCTTTAAATACCACTTGATTTTATACCAACAACTAGTTACTATCGAAAGTACGAATGGAAACTCAAGTTAAGTGGTATCAAAAAACATGGGGAATACTAGCCTTATTATTGCTCGTTTTTCCTTTGGGACTCTATCTCATGTGGAAATACGCCAAGTGGAACAAAACCGTTAAGGGGTCTATAACCGGTCTTTTTGTAATATGGTTAATTTCCAGCGTTTCTCGAGACAATACATCTAAAAGGGAAGCGTCTCAGACATCATTGCGGCCATCTCCTACAGTACAAGTTCAAGTCAAAAATATTGACTATGAAGTAATCCAAGCTTGGGAAATTCCAAATGGCGGATATGGCAAAGTAATTGTTATATCTCCAGACAACCTCAACGAAGAAGACATGACTATCCTTGGGGATAAATTAAAAAAGGATACAAAGAGCGACAGAAATTCATTTATATCCATATTTACAGACAAAAAAGCGGCTGAAATGAGAGACAGATTATTCGATGCAGCAGATAAACTAACCAGCGAAGAAGAAAGCTTTTACGATGCTCATTATGTTGGTGATTATAAAAGGAATATCAACTCGGGTTACCACCAATTAACGATTTACTTCGATGGAGTGACGGGGACGAACAGTAAAACTATCAAATATTAGGTTAGCTTTATTTTTGAACTCCAAAATATTAAACTTAATCTTAAGGTGACAAAACAAGACAAGATTTTGGCTAGACTTGGACCCGTCAAGATAAGAACAGGAGGTTGGTTCATCAAAAAGGAAACTATAAAAAGATTGACATCTAGTGAGAGTCTTAGAAACTTTCTGAATGTTGACACAGCAAACGAACATGAGGTTGATAAATACTGCGTAGAAACAGGTTATCACCCCTTAGATATCACTCAAGGATGGGCAGAAGGATTTAGAACTGAGCAAATTTCTGTAAAGGAAATGGCAGATAAAATTGTCCAAGGACGAGTTGGAAACGAAGAAATTGAAGAAATCGCGCAGCGTCTCAGGAATGTTGTTATGAGAGCAAAAGTTCTAAACGAAACAGAGCTTGAAAAGCTTAATGAAGATTTATACCGACTTAAAAAGAGTGAGGATTACTATAAAATCCTTGATGAAGGTGGTTCGGATAAATACCTTGTTTATGTTGCTGAATACCTAACTTCAATAGACGAAATGTGGGGTTGCATTTATAGTACCCTCAAGACCAATAGACCCCTTAAGAAATGCAGAGACGTTTTCAGGTGTGCTAGATTTTTTATACCTAAACTACAAACTCCTAATCAGAAATTTTGTACTCTGGAGTGCGAAAATCGATATAATCATAGGGTATCGTATAAGAAAAAGGCACGTAGAGTAGGAATAATCTCATAATTCTCCTGTCAGTTCTCCTTTATTCTTTAACATAAACAGACTATCTTGGTTTTGTGACAATACAAAACAATAGCTACAAATCAAAGGATATTTTTGAGTCGGCTTGGATTTACTCACAAAATATAAAACTCCTCAATCTGGAACCTGACGGCAAATACTCTTGGTTTGTTTTTCAAGACGAAACTCTGTGCAAAAATCTCGCTTCCGATTATTGGTCACAAAAAGCCACGGGCAACATTAAGCAGTTTGTAAATAGCTTAAAGACTCTGAAGGATTTAGTTTTTAGCCGCAAGTGAGTTTTTATGGTCCAGTTAAGCAAACAAGCCATTGAAGAATTTAAAAAGATTTACCTAAATAAATTTGAGGATAAAATCTCTAATTCTCAAGCGAATGAATTTGGAGTTAATCTTCTTGAATTTTTTAGATTAATTTATAAACCAATTCCCATTAGTGTCAAAATACAAAATGATAAAACCACTAATTAAGCTAAAAATTGTCAATAAAAATGGACAAAAGGTAAGAATGGCTGTCACGCGGAAAATTAGAAGAATTCATTCATTTCTCAAGGCGGATAAAAGCAGGGTTTGCCTTTATAAACTGTCGGTCCGATATGATGGGGACTTTAAGAACGAAGGCAACTATGCAACAAAAGAAGATTTGATTTTTGCTCTTAAAACTTTTTTAGAGAAATGAAAAACCTTAATCCTACTTCGGGACTGAAACAAATAACCAGCGGATATATTTGCCTTCCAAGAAAAACAATCGTAGAGCTTCTTAAAAACAGAGAGATAAATCAGCTTGAGTTGGGCTACTTTATTATTTTTTTAATTTCAGCTGACTGGGATACCGATGTATTTAGAAATGGTTTTATAAGACATGAACTACCACGACTATCCGGAATATGGGGTATTCCCTATTCCACGTTGCAGGAACATGCTGCTAATCTGGTCAAGCAACATCTTCTAATAACGGAGAAAAATACGCTAAAGATAAACAATTTTGAGCGTTTTACTTCTAAGGGCGCGCAAGCATTTGTCAAAGATAGGCCAACTACCCAAGATTTAAAAAAACTCTTTCCAAAATTACTAAACATCTCCGAAATCTCGGAGAATGATGAGACTAAAGACGTTTTTCCCTTTAGAGATTCTTCTAAAGGTAAGTTTAATGTTTATTCAAGGAAAGTAATTATTAAGCAAGAGATAAGAACTCAGGAACAATATGAGAAAATATATAAAGAGGGTAACTTTTTAAGTTTGAAGCCTGACGATATGCGATGGGTTGATGAAAATGTCACCGAGGAAATTGAAGTTGAAACTGGAGCTGATGAACTAGAGCAAAGTGTAGAGACATTCTTTGACGGAGACTGGAGAGATTATCGCCGACAGTTGATTACAACTTAAAATTGTGAAAAAATAAAAAGGTACTCAATTTATAAGAATTGTTTTTTGATGGCCGTCTTGGACAATCTGAAGCAATTCTTGATTGAGTACACCAGGGCGGCCATTAAAAGTCCTATGGCATATTTAGACAGAGAAACACTAGAAAAAGTTAAAGGTTACAGACTTTTTGTATATCTTCGCAAATCTTCGGAAGATTCCGAGGACCGGCAAATTGCTTCACTTCCTAGGCAAACTCATGAAGTTGAAGACCAAATGATTCATAAATATGGCCTAAAAATCGTAAGGGCAAAACCCGATAAACCCTACTATGAGGAGAGTAGAACTGCTTTTAAAGAAGGTAGGTTGGAATTTAACGATATGGTTCGAAGGATAGAAGCAGGAGAAGCAGAGGGGGTTATCGTTTGGCATGCTAATCGCTTAGCAAGAAATTACGGCGATGGTGGACGTTTTGTTCAGATGATTTCAGACAGAAAAATTAAGATTGTTATTACTTGTAGTGGTTTTTATGAAAACACCCCCAGAGATTTGGAATATTTAATGACGGAGTTTACACGGGCGACAAGGGATAGCGGAGATAAGAGCGAAGCCGTTAAGAGTGGGAATAGAGAGCGTTTTTTTGAAAAAAAATTATGGATTGGACCGGCTAAGCCTGGATATTTAAATTACACTGACCCAATAACGAAAGAGAGGACTACTCCGATTGACCCAGACAGGCTTCCATTGCTTCAGGAAGCCATAAGGCTTATTCTGAACGGTCGTTATACACCCATGGAGACCCTGCATTGGCTCAATGAGGAAAAAGGGTATAGAACTAAGAAAACCAAAAGACAGGGTGGCAAACCGATGAGCAAGAGTGGGTTTTATCGGCTCCTTGCTGACCCATTTTATTATGGCTTGATGGTCAGAAAACAAGGAGAAATTGTAGGAATTGAAACAGGAAATCATGAACCAATGATTATCAAAGACGAGTTTGAGCGACTACAAATTATTCTTGGTCGAAAAGGCCGTCCTCACTTCACCAAACATGAGTTTCCATACAAATCGGTTCTCCGATGCGGTGAGTGCGGTGGCTCTGTTACTTGTGAAGAGAGATGGCAGATTATCTGTCCAGACTGCAAGACTAAGTTTCATCGTGGAATCAAAACTACTGCTTGTCCAAACTGTCAAACGCTTATTGAAAATATGCACGGACCGAAGATTTTGCATTACGTCCACTACCACTGTACAAAAAGAGTTCATAAAGATTGTTCGCAGGGCTGCATAACATTAAAGCGACTTGAATGGAAAATAGATGAGACCCTTAAAGGGTTTGAGATTTCGGAGGAGTTCAAAGATTGGGCTATTAAATATCTTAACGAACTCACTGACCATGAGGTCCATGACCGTGAGGCGGTCCGACAAAACTTCAAAGGAGACTACGATGATTGTGTAAAGAAGTTAGACAATCTGTTGAAGTTGAAAATTTCGCCGCAAAACAGTAACGATGATGTCATTTCCGAAGAGGAGTACATGAAACAAAGACAAGAGTTGATGGTAGAAAAAGAATCATTGCAATCTAAACTGACTGATACTAATGCTCGAATTAACAATTGGTTGGAGCTGTCAGAGCGAACATTTGAGTTCGCCCGTTATGCCCGTTACTGGTTTGCTAATGGAGATGCTAAGGCTAAGACCCAAATTTTAGCTACGCTCGGTTCGAACATAACCGTCAAAGACAAAGAATTAGTGATAGATAGTCAAAAATCGTTCTTCCTGATTGAAAAAGGACTGCAAGAGGTCCAAGAAGTAGCTAAACGGTTAGAACCTACAAAAAGTATTGATGAATTGTTACAAAGTGGTGTTGTAGAACCCCTTCGTATTGCTTGGTTGGGAGGCAGGGAGTCGGACCCCGATGAACTGGTTCAGAGCCAGCTATCCTACCATTAGATGACCTCCCAATTTATGGTTGTATTGTACCAGCTTGGGGGTTGGGATTAACTATATATAAATAGTACTGAAGCGGTCAAAAAAGGCCGGGCCTTTTCCAGAAATTTGCTGTTTTTATCGTTAACGCTAGATCCCTCGATTCTCCGCCGGCCGGCGGATCGCTCGGGATGACCAGGGAGTTAATCTACAGCCATTGGATGAAGGTGCAACCGGTGGGTTGGCGGGTTTGTTTATCCCAGCCGGAGGTGGAGCATTTTTTCATTTTTTTGCCTTTGGCGGTGGTGTAGAGAACCAATTTTTCGCCGCACTGGGGGCAAGTTTCGTCGGTGGCTTCGGTGGAGCCATTGATCCATTCGATATAGTCGCAGCCGGCGGCCTGCTTGGTTTGGGGATCCCAGACGTTGGTACTGCAGGTTTTAAGTTTTTTGCCGAATTTGGTGGTTTTTAAAACCAGCGGAGAACCGCATTTGGGACATTTTTCGTCCAGAGTTTGGGGTTCGACCTCAAGCCACTGAACAAAGTCGCAGCCCTCGGCCTGTTTGGCTTCGGAATTCCATTTGTTGGTGCTGCAGCGGCGGAGTTTGCGGCCGGTTTTGGTTTCGACGACGTCGCCCAGGGGCGAACCGCATTTGGGGCAGGTGTCGGGTTGGTTATCCATGATGAATACTGAATACTGAATACTGAATGATAAATGTCATCCTTATATTCTTGTAAGAGAGAATACCATGTTTTGGGGAAAAGCAATAGGGGGATTTTTAATTTTCAATTATCAATTTTCAATTTTCAATGAAATCGCAATTACTTAATTTTCAATTATTTAGTTAATCTAGTGGACAAGCGTAGACAAAAAGTGTAAAATTTGTTGGATTATGGCAAATATTAGAAGTTTATTAAAATCGTTTGTTGGCAAGCCGGAGGGTATAGTGGGGGTCCGAGGTGAGAGAGAAATGCCGTTTGAAAAAATAATTCCAAGTCCGGATGGAACTAAAAGATTTCTTTTTCGGGCTTGGAATAATGGAGAGGATGAGGTTTTAACAATAGCTCTTCAAGCAAAAAATTCCTCGGGAGGGTGGGCGGCGGCATATGTTTAGGTTGGCTGCGGCGACGAGAAGAAATTTGACTTCAGATCATTTACAGGTTTATGTGGAGTCGGGAGAGCGGCAGGACGGGAGAATGTGGGGTTTGGGACCAGTGGGCGAAGCAGATCGGATGATATTAGCAGGACATTTGGCAAGGGAGAATCTTCCCGAAACAATATTGACAAATGCGACAGTGGCGGCTTTTTTGGCGCAGGTTAGAGCTATGAACTTTTCGACTCCGAGACTTATTGATGTAGAATTAGGCGACGATCCTTTAATTGTGATTTCATTTAGGGATTTTCTGACTTGATATTGGATTCTTTTCTGTTTTTTTGTTAACTTTCGCAAACGATCGGCGATCTTTCTGGTACAATCGATGAAGGTTGCGAAACCTCATTCGTGGACAGAAGTTTCGCAACCTTAAGTTTATGAGAAGTTTGGCGATGGAGACGGTGAAAAAGGTGGGAGAAAAAGTTATCCTGCAGGGGTGGGTGGAGACGATTCGGGACCACGGGAAAATTACATTTCTGGATTTGCGGGACAGGTCGGGGAAAGTACAGTGCGTCGGCCGGGACTTGGCGAAAGTGACGGCGGAGAGCGTAGTGGAAATTTCGGGGACAGTGGCGGCCCGGCCGGAAAAGCTGGTGAATCAGAAACTGGCGACGGGAAAGGTAGAGGTCCAGATAGAAAAGTTGATGGTAATTTCTCCGGCCAAAGAATTGCCGTTTCCGATTGACACTGACGGATACGACATTGACGAGTCGGTACGACTGAAATATCGGTATTTAGATATCAGGCGGCCGCGGATGCGGGAAAATATATTGGTGAGGTCGAAAGTTACCCGATTTATCAGAAATTATTTATTGGAGCGAGATTTTGTGGAAGTGGAGACGCCGATTTTGACCAAAACCACTCCGGAGGGAGCCAGGGATTTTTTGGTGCCGGCGCGGCTGCATCCGGGAAATTTTTATGCCCTGCCGCAGTCTCCGCAGCAATATAAGCAACTGCTGATGGTGGCGGGGCTGGAAAGATATTTCCAAATAGCTCGGTGTTTCCGTGACGAGTCCCAAAGGGCCGACCGAGCTTACGGCGAGTTTACCCAGCTGGACATGGAGATGTCGTTTGTCAGCCAGGACGATATTTTGCGGCTGGTAGAGGAAATGTTTACCACTTTAATACATGAAATTTTTCCCCAGAAGAGAATTTTGGAATCGCCGTGGCCGAGAATCCCCCATCGGGAGGCAATGGCGAAATACGGAACGGATAAACCGGATTTAAGAAAAGACAAAAAAGATAAGAATGAGTTAGCATTTTCATGGACTGTGGATTTTCCATTGTTTACCGAGCAGACGAAAGAAGATTTTTATTTTGGGTCGGGCAGCGCCAAGTTCGCCCCGAGCCATCACATGTTTACGGCGCCGCATCCGGACGATGTCGCTCTGTTGGGTTCCGATCCGATGAAGGTGCGGGGATTGCAGCATGACTTGGTATTGAACGGTTTTGAAATCGGCGGCGGGAGTATCAGAATCCACCAGCGGAAAATTCAGGAGAAAGTGTTTGAGCTGATTGGGTTTTCGGCTCAGCAGAAAAAACAGTTCGAGCACATGCTGATGGCGTTTACTTACGGTGTGCCGCCGCATGGGGGGATCGCGCCGGGGATTGACCGGCTGGTGATGGCGGTCCGGGGCGAGCCGAGTGTCAGGGAGGTGATGGCGTTTCCGAGTAACGCCAACGGGGTGACGGCGGTGATGGAGGCGCCGTCGGCGGCAAGCGATGAACAAATTGAAGAGTTGGGGATTTCAATACGGAAAGTATCTGGCGGGAAAGCCAAGTAGCTGGCTGGTGCTGGCAATTTTGGTGATGCTGCCGGGACCTGTAGGCGATGATCCTCGGCGACATTTTTTCGGCACGCTCGGCTTGGGATCCTCGCTCACTTCGTCGTCGCCACCGGGTTGGTTCAAGGGTAATGTTTTATTTGGCTCCTCCTCGAGGGTTTCGAAAATGCCGTCTTCGACTCATCTTGATTTAGAAGAGGATGTATCTCCTTATCCGGTCAGTGACGGAACTCCGGCGCCGCAGGTGACGGCGCGGGGGGTATATATAGTTGATGTGGATTCAATGGTGCCTTTGTTGGCGAAACGGCCGGATGAGAAATTGCGGCCGGCGTCGACGACCAAGATTATGACGGCGTTGGTGGCAATGGCGGCGTTTAGCGGAGAAGAGATAGTGACGGCGGGAAAGGCGGGGGGAGCGGTGGGGAAAACTATTCATTTGAAGAGCGGTGAAAAAGTGACTTTTGCGGATATGCTGTATGGATTACTTTTGGAGTCGGGGAATGACGCGGCTTTTGCGCTAGCGGAAAATTACCCGGGCGGATACGAGAAAATGATTGAAGCGATGAATCAAAAGGCGGTGGAGCTGGGGATGAGCGGTACCGAGTACCGGAATGTTTCCGGAGTGGATCAATATCGGCATGAAACCACGGTGCGGGATATGGCGGTTTTGACCAAGGCGGCGATGGAGAATGAACAGTTGAGACAGGTGGTAGCGACGAAATCAAAAGAAATTAAGTCGTTGGATGGGACAGTAATTCATGAGTTGACGAATACGAATGAGTTATTGAGAGAAGTTTTGGGAGTGGTTGGTGTGAAAACCGGAACTACGGATTTGGCCGGGGAATGTTTAATAACTTTGATGGAACGGGATGGACGGAAAGTGATTTTAGTGCTGTTGGGGAGCAATGATCGATTCGGGGAGACTAAATTGTTGATTGATTGGGTGTTTGATCATCACCGGTGGGAGAATGCTCTTTAATTTTTTCCTAGCCATTTGGGGTCAATGGCGGGAGCTAGTCCAAGAAAGCCGTTGTCGCCTTCGAAAACGTAGACGGGCTGGAGAAATTCCTGGGGAGTGGAGTTGTCAAAATAGCCGAGTTTGACCTGACGAACTACGGTTTGTCCTTGGGTGGGGATTAATTTAGGAATGTAGCCCTGGCCGGAAGATAGAATTTCCCAAGCGGTTTTGGTGGACCGGAGCGGATAAGTGGCGAAACGACTGTATTCGACCGGGGAATATCGGTAGATGACTTCGACAATTTGTTTTTGGCTGGAGATTCCAGAGACGACGACTTGGACCAATCCTTCGTTGGGGTTGGGGGTAACGACGGGAATTTTTTCGGTCGCCGCGCGAAAGAGATGGACGCGGGCAAAATTGGCGTCGGATTGGCTGACGGCGGAAGAATAGACGCCGGCCCCGGCCTGAATATATTCGACTTTGGTACTGCCGGCGTCAAGGTCGTTATCCAGAAGATTGGCGGAGCTCAAAAACCGTTTGGCGTTTTTGACGGCTTCGGCTTCGGTGGGGGCGCGGGCGGTACTGATTTGGGCGTCGCGGTGCCAGAGGGTGGTGAGACGGAAGTGGCCGGTAACCAAATTGACCGACAGAGTTCCGGGAAGTGTTCCCTCCCGGGTCCATTCGTAAACTTGTTCGTCAACACGGGTAGGGGCGAACAGAAAACCGAGTTTGGCGGCCAGTCCGGTTGCCAGTTCCAGCCCAAGAACATTGGCACGGTAAGCCGGCATAAAATAAACCTTGGCTTGAGGTCCCAAGTCGGGAGTAGCGCCGGTGATGGTTTCAAGTTTGAGAGAAACTTGCTTGGGATCCTTGCCGTCGGGGAATTTAATCGCCGGGAGAACGCCGAAGGCGACGGTTGGCGGCGGCGGCGGAGGGGGATGGTTTTTTACCCACCAGACGGAGAAGACGCCCCAAATGAGGCGAAGGATGATCAGGGAAACAAAACCGGCAGAGCCGTAAACAACGGATTTGCGGGTATAGTAACTGACGGAAGTCAAGGTGGCCATAAGGTTAGTATAGCGAAATTTCAAACGCCAAGCACTAAATTTCAAATATCGATTTGACAGTGGATATTTTGGTGTTACAATAATACTAATAGTTTGATGTTTTTAGCGTTTGGACTTAGGACGAGAAGGTAGAAGGTAACTTTTACGAAGGACCACCTGAGAAGCTAGAACGAATGGTTCACGATACGAACCAAAGAGAGTCCTGATTTAGTCGGGAAACCAAGGTGGAACCGCGGAGAAAATCCGTCTTTGGATACTAGCGAATACTAGTATTTGAAGTCGGATTTTTTGTTGGAAAATATATGAAGAACATAAATTTGGTCGATAAGTCAAACACAACTACCACTCTGTTAGGAGGGGAGGGGCCTTAGTAGATTAAAAAAAATATAATTTGACTACAAGGAACCTCCCGAAAGGGAGGTTTTTTAATGTTATCGGAGATTATTACTATGCGAAAAGAAATTTATAAACCAGTCATTGCGCAAGATAAAGATCGAGATGTTCCCGAGTTTGGTGGATTTGCCCCACACGAATTAAGGCAGCCAGAAATCCGCAGGTTGTCTTCTGACCTGGTTGGGAGTGAAGCATTCCAGGGTTTAAGAAAAAATGCTTTACGAAGGGCGCTTTATTTCGGATACGGGGTTGGGGAATTGCCTCCTGTGTATTTCCCTAACGTTGAGCATTTTCAACATGTCCCATTTACGAATGATCACTGGTTGCGTTACGGGAACATGGAAAGTGAAGATAGCAGAGTTAGATTTATGCTTGAGAGATATAAAAGTAGACAATTCCCAGAGGTTTTTGATGCCGTCTGTAGGGACGTGTTGGGTAATAGTAATATTCTTCAAGAGCGGAGTAACCAAGTTCCAAGAGTCAACAAAGCCAGTACAGCAGTATATGAGCAAGCGTCAAGACAGATGGAAAGACTGAAAGTGCACGACGATTGGGGTTATAGCAACGGAGACCAAGGAGTATACCAATCGGAACCATTCTTTTATCAAATTTCAGAAGATGGAGGTAGTTTAGAGCGAAGACTGTGGGGTGGAGCATTGGCTCAAATTACAGAAGAACTTCAGCAAGATAATTTTAGAAATCTAACAAGTTTTTTACATTTATATAAACATGTTAAAGACCCGATAACACCGCTTAGGTCTATTTTGCCCGAACAAGCCAGAATTTTCACAGAGTTATATCGGGAAATCCAACCGCTAGTGCCAAGAAGTATCGGCAGTCCAGAACATCGCCAATCCTTGATATCACAGTTGGCGTTGGAATCATCGTTTTTGGCATTGTCGAAGGCTGGAGAGATTGCTTTTGTGGTATACGGCGGACACCATGAGCTCCCGTATATTTATGTAGACGTTACTCAACTGCCAAGAGGTGAATTTGCTGATCCCAGAGTTGTTTTTGATGTGATATTCGGGAGCAGCGAAAAGAAAATAAAAGGTATCTTGAGGGATGCGATAGAGATTGGGAATGGGGAAGCGATAATTACTCCGATAACAGTTGCTTACTCTCAAACGCCTTTCCAGGCCCGACCCGAGCTTTTTATTGTTGACGGCAACAATAGGGGCACGGCTGTATTGCTATTTAATTTCATGAATTTCATAAACTTTAACATGGCTCAAATGTATGACAGGGGAAGCTTGAGAAGATTTATAACTCTTTACGATTTAGATATTGAGTGGGAAAGAGATCTTACGGTCGTGTTCAGGAGCCTTTCGTCGGAACATATTGGTAGGTTGCTTCAGGTAAAACCAGTGCTTGAACAGTTTGTGGAGAGTAAAATCCCGGCACTTTTGGTGCAGGAACCCAGTTTTCATACTCTAGCGGTTAAGCAATGCAAGGGACGCGATATTGTTCTGCTGCAGCCGTTTTATCAGGCAGTCTATAACGATAAAAGGTGGTCAATAGCCATTCCGGCAAAACAACAGTCTCATGGGAGAGCTCCGGGCAACGATATACTGGTCAGCTTAGAAAAAGTAACAAGGAGGTAATATGCGAAAATTCGGGGTGATTATTTTCGATCTGGACAGTACCTTAGTGAAGTTAGAGGGACTTGATTGGTTGGCTGGACAAACTGGCAAGGGAAATAGATTAAGGCCCCTGACGATAAAGTCGATGAATGGAGAGCTCGATTTTCATCAAGCGATGGTGGTTAAGATGCGAGCGATTTCGCCATCCTATTCGGACTTAGTGAAACTTGGAAAGAAATATTGCGACTCTGTAGTTAAGGATGCACGAGAAGTGATAGATGTCCTACATCATTTGGGTAAGCAGGTATGGTTATTGACAGGAAATTTTCAGCCAGCTGTTGGAATCTTGGGGAAGTTCCTGGGAATTCCTGACAAACGTATTATTTGTAATAAAATCATCTTTGACAAAAATGGCAATTATATTGGCTTTGACGACGAGAGTCCGCTGGCTTATAACGGAGGTAAGGCAGTGATGATAAAAAGGTTGATTAGAAAACACAGGGGAGAAAGAATAGTGTTGGCGGGAGACGGTTTAACGGACCTTGAAGCAAAACATGCAGTAGATTTATTTATCGGCTACGGTGGTGTAATTGAGAGAAATAATGTTAGAAGCAACAGCGATTTTTATATTGATTCTGAGAGTATGTTTCCTCTACTTGATTTAGTTTTAACCAAG